>Ga0172376_10005277_pt1 | contig 14481 bp, 7 predicted proteins | sample Lak35m_FD_121114 | JGI IMG/M metagenome (GOLD analysis project Ga0172376, IMG submission 121114) | Freshwater microbial communities from Kabuno Bay, South-Kivu, Congo - kab_092012_35m | ecosystem: Environmental > Aquatic > Freshwater > Lake | place: Democratic Republic of the Congo: South-Kivu...
ACTCTGAATCCGAACTCACCTCTGGAAGACATCGCCGGTGCGTTTCGCGATGGCTACAACGGCAAAATGGCGGTCGTCGAGAACGGTCGCGTAATCGGCCAACTCGGACGCCGTGACGTGTTGCGTGCCATGTTGACACTGGACGAACTCCGCACCGAATCCCAATCCCATCGCCGCTATGAAGACGGCGCCGCGACCACCATCAAGCCGCATCGCCCGGTAACACTCTCGACCGAACGAACCGAAGTCGCCAGCAGCGGCGCGTGACTCTCAGCCATCCGCATTTCAATCGACGAACACAAACTCGTTCGTCATTAGCAACGCCTGCACCAGCATTTGCCAGCGGTCGATGGTGACTGGTCCACGAAACTCTTTCTCCGAGTTCCAGGCTTGAGCCGGGTCGCCCGCGCGGCGGATATCGAGCACCCATTCGTGCTCGTCGTGCAGGATCTGGCCGTTGAAGTCGACGACAAAGTCGAGCATATCTCCTGCTTGTAATTCGATGTCGAATGGTCCTGTCTGAATGCTCGATTTGTGGACCTGCCATTCACCGAGCAGTCCCGAGCGACTCGACACCAGCTTGGCGCGCACGCCGTTGCCGGGCTCGGGCACATGCTTGAGCGCACCGACGACAGTGTATTTACCGTTACCAGGAACTACGAAGCGGCGGATGGCGGGACGATCGGGATGCTCGGCGGGATGCCCACCTTTGGCGTCGAGGAACACCCAACCGAGCTGTGGATCGGGCAGTGTTGCACTGCCTTGCCAGCGTGTGCCGGTGAAGTGCGTCAGTTCAACAAAGTCGACGACGCGCTGTTGCGGAGCATCGAAGCGACCGTAGCCGTATCGCCAAGCGGTGGCCTCAACCGGCTTTATCGCCGTCGGTACTAAGAACGACCGCGCGGCAGCGAGTTCCGACGCTGTGGCCGTTCGCCCAAAACAAACGGCGAAAAGTCGTTGCAGTCGCTCGTTAGGTTCTTTGAGGGAGACGACATCGGGGCGCTGCAACACACGGCGTGAGACTTCTGCCAAAAAGCCATCGTTGAGGAAGTAGAGCGCCTGTGGAGCGACCGTTGTCTCCGCGCGTTGCCCACTGCTCGCCGCCGGGTCGGGGAAATCAAACGTCCGCATGAGCAGAGGTAGATCGAGCCGTTCGATGTAGCCATAGACCGAACGCCGCGGATTGAAGCCACTCAGAATCTGCACCGACGGCCCGCCGATCGTGCGATCAAGATTGCCGCTGACGGCCAGCAGCGCGTCGCGGGCGGCTTCGAAATCCAAACGGCGACGCGGAAAGCGCGCCAGCAACCGATTCTCAGGATCAACCGATTGCGACCTCGCAACGAGTTCGGACTCCAGACTCGCGGACGTTTGATAGACCGCCGAAGTCATGATCGCGCGGTGTAAATTTTTGATCTTCCAACCACCAGCCATGAATGACGCGGCGAGATGATCGAGCAACTCGGGATGCGTCGGTTGCTCGCCACGCAAGCCGAAGTCACTCGTGGTACGAACGAGTCCCTCGCCGAAGTGACGCTGCCAAATGCGATTGACAAAGACCCGCGCCGTCAGCGGATTGCACGGGTCAACGATGGCTCGCGCCAATTCCAAGCGACCGCTGCCCTTCGAAAACGGCTGACGATCCGCACCGGTCAGCACACTGAGAAACGCGCGCGGCACCGGCTTGCCTTCGCGATTCGGATTGCCCCGTAAAAAGACAGCGGGCTCATATGGTTGCTCGGCATCCAACATGACGTGCGCGCGAGGCGGCGCAGCAGGACCACTCTTGCTGTAGTTCTCTACCTCGTTGAGTAGCTTTTTATAGACGTCCTGACTGGGCCGATCTGGCAGCAAATCCAGAAATCCCCAACCGAGCATTTGGGGAACGTTCGCGGGAGACTGCGGGCCATAGAGTGTTTGCCGCAGTTGTTCGGCAGCCTCGTCGGCCAAGTACTGAGGCGGAGTCGCTCCACCGAGTTTCAGTGCTTGTTGCCATTGCTCATCGACCGTTTTGAAGAGCATGCCATATCGCTCGGCAACGTCCCGCATGGTGAGCGGCGACTTCGCCAGCAACTCTTGCAGACTCGCGCGGAGCAACGGGTTGAGACTGCTCGCAGCGGACATGTCCAGCATCTCACGAATGAGTGTTGGAGCCCGCTCGGCAAACTCGACATCACTCAGGTCCGATAGCCGATGCCAAATGGTCCACAGCGGATGCCCCGCCGTCTTCATCTGCTTCAGATAGGCCTCCCAACGATGAATGATGACCGGCAACAACGCTCCTTTGTCGGCAATGAGCATGAAGTCTTCTGTGCTCGGTTGCCCGCGTTTCGCGTGAACGGCGAGCAAATACTCGGCAGCACGCTTTCTCGTTGACGACATCACTTCAGCACGAGTGCTCGCGATGAACTCATTGAGCTTGTGCAGCCGAGATCGCATCTCACTCTCGAACTTCTGAGCGTCGTCCGTCGTCGCGGGCGGCAAGAATGTCGGCGGCAACGTGGGTTCGACGGAACTCCGGAAGACGCCGTAGAGCCCGTAATAGTCCTCGGTCGGAATTGGGTCGTACTTGTGAGCGTGGCAGCGGGCACAAGTCACCGTCAGGCCAAGCAAGCCGCGCGTCACGACGTCGATGCGATCGTCGAGTTGATCATGCACGTTGCCCATAAAGCGATTGCCGATCGTCAGAAAACCCATGGCGGTCAACGGACGCTTATCACTACCGAGTTCCAATTGATCCGCCACCAGTTGCTCCAGCACAAAACGATCGAACGGCAGATCGTCATTGAGCGCACGGATGACGTAGTCGCGATAGCCGTAGGCCCAGGGAAAATGCTTGTCCTCGAAGAAGACATAGCCCTTCGTGTCGGCGAACCGCGCGAGGTCGAGCCAATAGCGTCCCCAACGTTCGCCGTAGTGGGGAGACTCCAGCAACTTGTCCACGAGTGCCCGGAACGCCTCTTGATCGCTGCCCGGCGCCGCGACAAACGCCGCGATGTCCTCGGGAGTCGGCGGTAGGCCGAGCAAGTCAAAGGACGCTCGACGAATGAGCGTCCGACGATTGGCTGGCGATGCCGGCTGAAGTCCAGCGGCTTCGATCTTTGCCAGCACAAACGCGTCGATCGGTGTCTGCACCCAAGTGGTCGCTTTCACGACCGGAGGCGCGACGGCTCGCACGGGCTGAAACGACCAATGCTGCTTCGCGAGTTCTGCCATGGATCGAGTCGGTTTGTGCGTTTCCTGAGGCCAGGCGAGTCCCGCTTTGATCCAGTCTTGCAATGCCTCAATTTGCGATGGCTGGAGTGGCAATTCAGGTGGCATCTTGAGATCGCCCACTCGCTTTACGGCGAGGAGCATGCGACTGCGTTCGACGTGTTTGAGATCCACGACCGGCCCGTTGTCACCGCCATTGAGGACACCGGTTCGCGTATCGAGTCGCAGTCCCGATTCCTGCTTCTTCTCGCCGTGGCACTCAACACAGTATTCAATGAGGATCGGACGCACTCTCTTCTCAAACGACTCGATCGCCTGAGGCGAGAACTCAACGCGCTCATCGGCGCGAACGAGATTCTCGACAAGTAACAGTGCCACAAGTAGCCAGCCGTGACGCATGACATTGCCCCTCAGTCCGTGCCCTCTATGCCGCTGTGTTTTTATTGCCGCTGCCAAGAGCATGAGACGCACAGAGCCTATGAAGCCATTCCTAACTCCATTGGTTCCCGAATCTCAACGCCCCGTCGAATGCGCGACGCCCGCCGCTTTCTTCTTCTGCACTTCGGCTTGAAACTTGAAGTTGTCGCGACCGAGCACCGCTGTCAGCGCCTCTTGCAGTTCATTGTTGCACGACACCTTCAGCTCTGACGGCGGCATCATGGTGTAAAGCAATTTCCCGTTGGGGTTCTCTGAGTCGACGCTCTCGGCGAACACCACAACGCTCGTCTTGCCCGGATACTTACCGAGGATTTCTCGCGTGCGAGCAACGTCGTGATCCGAATGCACTCCGCGACGGAACTTGATCGCGAGATGTCGCGTGAACTGCTTCTCGGCGTCTTCGAGGGTGAGGAGCTGATTCACGATGACGTTGGGCTCGCGGCCTCGGCGGTCCACTCGGCCTTTGATGATGGCGATCGTGTCCTTCTTCACTTTCTCGCCGTCACGCGCGTAGTCCTCGGGCCAGATGATGCAGCGGACGATGCCCGACGAATCTTCGAAGTCGAAGTTCGCGTACTTCGTGTGACCGTTGCGGCTCGGCTTCTTCGTCGAGGCCGGTTTAATCGAAGAGATCATGCCGCCGATGATGACGTCCGTGCCGTCGTCCATCGTGCCGAGCTCTTTGTTCTTCGTGTTGACGAGTCGCTCCAATCGGTCGCCCACTTGAGTCAGCGGATGCGACGTCAGGTAGAAGCCGAAGACTTCTTTCTCAGCAGCGAGCTTTTGTGCGTACGACCAATCTTCGGCCGGCGGTAACTCGACCGTTGCTTCCGCTTCTTTCGCGCCGCCACTCGCACCCGCATCACTGTCACCGAAGCCGCCGAAGAGACTCTTCTGCCCGCGTGCTTTGTCCTTCGCTTTCGACGACGCCGACTGCATCGCTCGATCAATCGCTTGCTGATGCTGAGCCCGATTCGGTCCGAGGTTATCGAGACATCCCGCTGCGATGAGCGTTTCGAGAATCGCTTTCGACATCCACTTCGAGTCGACTCGTTCGGCGATATCGAAGATCGACTTAAACGGTCCGTGCTTCTTCCGCGCATCAACGAGCGCAGTCATGGCTTCAAGTCCGAGCCCCTTGATCGCTCCGAGCCCGTACCGCACGCGATCGCCTTCGACGGTGAACTCGACGTCGGACTTATTCACATCCGGCGGCTCAACCGGCACACCGAGCCGGCGCGAGTCGTCGGTGTGTTCCGTCATGCGGTCCGAGTCTTCCATCCCGCACGACAACAGCGCGGCCATGAACTCGACTTTGTAATGAGCCTTCAAGTACGCCGTCTGATACGAGACGAGGCCATACGCAGTTGAGTGCGACTTGTTGAACCCATACCCCGCGAACTTCTCGATCAACTCGAAGAGTCGTGTAGCAACTTCTACATCAATGCCGCGCTCTTGCGCTCCGGCGATGTATTGGTCTCGGAACTTCGCGATCGTGTCGAGCTTCTTCTTTGAGATCGCCTTAATGCACTTGTAGGCGTTCGCGAGTTCGATGCCCCCGACGCGATTCAAGATGCGCATGACCTGCTCTTGATAGACCATCACGCCGTAGGTCTCTTCGAGCACGGCGTCGACGAGCGGATGCACTTGAGTCGGCGGGCGGCGACCGTGCTTCACGTCGACGTACTCCATGACCATTCCGCCTTCGAGCGGACCCGGTCGATACAGCGCACTCGTCGCGATGATGTCGGCGAATTGGTCCGGCTTCATCTTTGTCAGCAGGTCGCGGATGCCGCCGCCTTCAAATTGAAAGATGCCTTTCGTTTCGCCGCGTTGCAGGAGTGCGAAGGTCTCGGGGTCGTCGAGCGGGAACTTCAAAACGTCGAGCTTGATGCCGCGATGCTTCTCAACGTTCTGCACGGCTTTATGCAGGATCGTGAGGTTGCGCAGGCCCAAGAAGTCCATCTTCAAGAGACCGGCCTTCTCAACGTGCGGGCCGTCCCATTGAGTGATGACGTCTGTCTTGCCGGAGATAGTCTGTAACGGAAGATACCGGATGACGGGCCCGTCGCCGACGACCACTCCGGCTGCGTGCGTGCCTGCAGAACGACACAAACCTTCGAGCTTCATCGCGAAGTCAAACAACTCTTTGATCTTCGGATCGCTGTCGTACTTCGTTTGCAGTTCGGGGTTCTGCTCGATCGCTTCCTTCACCTTGATGCCGAGATCATCGGGGACGAGCTTCGCGATTTCGTTCGTCTCGGTCGGGGTATAGCCGAGTGCTCGCGCGACATCGCGCACCGCCGCTTTGGCTTTGAGCGTGCCGAACGTGCCGATCTGGCAAACCGAGTCGTGCCCGTATTTCTCTTTGGTGTAGTCGATGACGCGCTGCCGTCCGTCGCGGCAGAAGTCGATATCGATGTCGGGCGGTTCTGTGCGGCTCTCGTCGAGAAAGCGTTCAAAGAGCAAGTCGTATTTCAACGGGCAGACGTTACTCATGCCTAAGAGGAACGCGACGATCGCTCCGCAGGCCGAGCCTCTGGCGCCACATGGAATGTCGTTCGCGTTCGCGAAACGTACAAAGTCCCAAACGATGAGGAAGTACGACGAGTATCCCATCTTCTCGATGACCTTCAGTTCGAGATCGAGCCGCGCTCGAATCTCGTCCGTGATGACGTCATAGCGCGTCGGCAGCGCGTCTTCGCAGAGCTTGCGAAGGTATTGCGTGTCGGTCATCTCGCCCGGCGGTTTGAAGACCGGGTAATGCTTCGGCTTCTTTTCAAGCTGAATGTCGCAGCGTTCGGCGATGACTTGCGACATCGCAACGGCCTCTTCAAAGCCGGGGAATGCTTCATACATCTCAGCGGGAGTGCGGACATAAAACTGGTCCGACGTCATGCGCATGCGGTTCGGATCGCTGCGTTGCGAAAGCGTGCTCACACACAGCAGCACGTCATGAGCTTCGGCATCCTCGCGGTTGAGGTAGTGCGCATCGTTCGTCGCGACGAGCGGCAGCCCCTTCTTCCGCGCGAGGTCGACGGTCATGTCCATGCATTGCTTCTGGATGTCGAGCCCCGCGTTTTGGATCTCCATATAGAAGCGATCGCCGAAGACGCGCGAGTACCACTCAACGAGCTTCTCAGCCTCGGCATGCCGATCCTGAAGTAACAATTGCGACAGCTCCCCGGCCGCGCAGCCCGAGAGGCAAATGAGTCCTTCGTTGCATTCTTCGAGAAGCTGCTTGTCGATGCGCGGCTTGTAATAGAACCCTTCGAGGTAAGCCTTCGACGTCAGCTTGATGAGATTGAAGTACCCGGTCGCACTCGAAGCGAGCAGCGTGAGGTGATACGCCGCTTCCTTTTGCCGCGACGCCCCCGTGCGATCAAAGCGGCTACCCGGAGCGATGTAGGCTTCATAGCCAACGATGGGATTCAGCCCTTCATCGCGGCACATGTTGTAGAACTCAAACGCCCCGCAGAGGTTGCCGTGATCGGTCACAGCAACGGCATTCATGTCATTTGCCTTACACTTCTTGATGAGATCTTTGAGCTTCGTGGCCCCATCAAGCATGCTGAAAGTGGTATGACAATGCAGATGAGCAAACTTGCCCGACATCTGCGTCTCCTTCCCTGAAGCAGGCGGAATGCCTGCGAGTGAATGGCAATCAAATCCGGCCATGTGGAACCGCAACACAGCGACCAAGTGTAGTCGCTCCGGAAATCAATCGCGTAGGCAACGGCATGAGTAGAATTTGGCAGCGTCTTGGTCCGTCGGCGACGGTGAATACAGGTGACACCTCCGTCAACGGACTCGGACAAGCGTGAGTCACAGTTATGAGCCAATCGACGTGCTAACGACGACGCGGCTTCAAACGATCGATTCGGAGACGCTGTCAAGCTGTCTTGGTCTGCGAAGCTTGATGGCATAGAGCGGAGCGACGACTGCTGATGTCGACTCCGTCACGCTGCTGGCTCGTCGTGTGATTGGTGCTGATAGCACTCACCGATATGCATGATGATCTCTAGCACCAGGAGATCCGCACGAGCCATCACATGCCGCGTGCTGCGGTTGCCGAGTCCGCGTACCAGTTGCTCGACGCGTTCTAAATGCAGCGACAGCGTGTCGCGTGGACTCAAACCGATCCGTGCCAATACTTGAGCCAGCGCGGCGATCTCTGAGCCCAGATTGCCACTGCCCATGATGACGTAAGTACGAAGCAGTTCTTGGTAGTAGGTCTTGATTTCATCAGGCACGGTCAACCGCGCACGATTGGGGTCGGTACATTGACCGCTTGCGATCAAGCCATCTGGGTCGAAGACTCTCGCGTTGTCATCAGCAGTCAGCCGCCCCGTCAACAACTCAAGCTCTTTGACGATGTCACGCTGCTGTTGCAGTAGATGGTCGGCTTCGTCGCGTTCTCGCACTAATCGACGGTGATTGGCCACCGAAAGCCGGTGATTTTCTCGCCTCAGCTCACACAGTCTCAACCCGCGCTGAATACACGGTACGAGTGCTTTCGAATCCCATAGAGCCGGGCTGACGAGCACTTCGGCATTGGCTTCAAACGCGACGGACGTCAGCAAGTCGCTGGGCTTATTGGTGAGGACAATGATCGCATCTTCGCAACCCGAAGCACGAATCGCGTTCAGGAGATTAATCGTGTCCCATTCGCTCTGACCGGAGGCCACTTGATGCGTGAGAATGATGCCATCAAAGACCTCCTGCCGAAGCGTGGTCATCGCCTCGGCTGGCGACGAGACCCATTTGAGCCGTGAGTCATGACATCCAATCGCATCGAGACGCAATGTGATCGCAATCCAAGATGGCTCGCTGACCGAGACACACAACAACCGGAAGCCGACTGGCAAACCGCTCTGCGGAGGCGGCTCCTGGAGCCAACCGAGATCGGGGGCCGCCTGAATGTCTTCGAGAAGCTCAATCACCACATTCCCTTACCAACCAGGCACCAGTACTCACTCCTTCGCGTCCCTGCGAAAGTCGTCGCTGCGGCGCAGCGTATTCAGGATATAGGCGCGGTCGGAAAAACGGGTCAAGACGGGCTGCTTATACACCAAGTCAACGACGCCTCGCCTTCAGCGCTTCAACTCCCTAAACAACCCTCTCCAACAATCTTTCGTCCAGGCCGATGCGGTCACGTGGCGTAGTGATGCTGTCCTTGCCTGTAGGAATTCTGACATGTCGCATGAGCAACTGTGGGCTCCATGGCGTCTCGCCTATGTCGCCAGCACGGATCCGCAACCCACCCCCCAGTCGGACTGTTTCCTGTGCAGCTATCGCGATAGCGCGGCAGATCAACAGAACCTCGTGCTTTATCGCAGCGCGCATGCGTTCGTCGTCTTGAACCGCTTTCCGTACAACAATGGCCACTTATTGGTCGCGCCACTGCGTCACACTGGAAATTTGAGTAACCTCTCATCTGAGGAATCCGCCGATTGCCAACGACTGCTGCAGATCATGGTCTCAGCCGAAGAAGCAGTGATGCGTCCCGACGGCTTCAACATCGGACTGAACTTAGGCCGGGTCGCGGGAGCCGGCCTGCCAGGACATCTGCATTGGCATATCGTCCCCCGTTGGAATGGCGACACGAATTTCATGCCGGTTATTTCTGACACCAAGGTCATCCCACAATCGCTGGAAGCGCTCTATCAGCTGCTCACTACAAAACTAGCCAAGTCACAGAGCTAGCCAGACTTTCAAGGCCCCTCGGTAATGCGGTCACACCAAAGACCGGGCCGTCTTCTCCTCTGCTTGAAGAAGCGCTGCCTGCCCGGAATACTCCCGCCCCGCTTGATCCGGCCACTGTAGTGAAGAACGCGCCAGCAGGTTGCTCTTCGGACCATCGGGGTGTTGAGAGGTGGCATTTCCGCGAATTCGCGGGGAGCTGGCTCATCAGTTCGACGACCTTCGCATTCCATGCGATGATCTAACTGGTGACCACTGAGCAGAATCAGTGGTGCAACCAACTCGTGGCAATTCGAGGAGTGCGTCAGCATCCTTGGCGCGACTCAAATTGACATCCAACAATCGATGGGCAAAAAGCCATCGAGACAACCAGGGGCCGTAGCTCAACGGTTAGAGCAGAGGACTCATAATCCTTTGGTTCTGGGTTCGAATCCCAGCGGCCCCAGTCTCGTACTCCGTCGAAAAACACTCAGAAACCGCTTTATTTTGAGCGGTTCCACCATGTGAGGCGACGTCGACGAAGTGTTCCTGTTCTGTGCCAATGTACGCCATTGAAAGACACGGTTTGCCGGAAGTTGGTCCAAGATTTGGTCCAAGGAAACTCGCCGAGTCCAAGTTGGTGATGCCCATCGTTCCGGTCGCTCGCATGACCTCGGGTTCTTCATTGCGAGTCGCTGTGAGTGAGAGCGTCGGTAAGGCTTCGATGGCTCCGTGAACGTCAAGCAGTCTCGGATCGGTGTAGATGTTCGCAGTGAGCTTCGGGTCGCTATGGCGCATCGCCGCTTGAGCCGTCCGCAGCGGCACGCCCGCCTTGCTGAGATGCGTTCCGAAGGTTGTCCGCAGAGCGTGAACGTCGAGCGTTCGGCCTCGGTCATCACGTTTCGGGATGCCAGCCGCTTGAAGGTCGCGGTCGAGAATCTTCACCAGCCCGTCAGGCACATCGAAGAGGAACTCATCCGGCATCAGCCAGCGGCTTGCATCGTCACTGGGCTCCCCTCGGTTGTTTCGTCCGGCCTTGCGGTCGTGTTTGATCGTTGGAGCAATCAGAGTTGCGAGCCGTCGCTTCGTCGCTCGGTCGGAAAGCCAATCCCGCAACTCCGCAGCAAGATCGGCCCTTAGCGGGAGAGTGTTGCCTTGCCGGTTCTTCTCATTCTTTGCTTCGAGTGTGATCGAAGGACGGTCTCCTTCGAGGTCGAGATTGCGAAGACAGACCGAAGCGAGTTCTCCCTTCCGCAGTCCGGTTGTCACGAGCGTCTTGAGAATGAGTTGCCGTTCGCGACCTCGGTGTTCGAGTTGCTTGATCAACTCCGGCTTGCTGACCAGTCGCTCCCGAGCACGTTCAACCGCACCGCCGAGCGTCTCAAACGTCAGCGGCGCGGCTTTCCATGTGTCGCGTTTGCCGCAGATCTCGGCAGCTTCCTTGTGTTCGGTTTCACGTCCGTATTCGGCGAGCGGTCGCCAGCGAACCACATACAGCAATCGGCGGAGTTCGTCTTCGCTGAGTGCTCGGCGGACCTTGCGGCGGTCGCTCTTCTCATCTGCCTTTGTGATAGACGCAACCGGGTTTGCGGTCAGACGCCCGTTGCGAACGCACCAACCACAGAACCCGTTGATCGCTTGCAGGTAACGGTTGCGAGTCCGAGCGGCCATGCCTTCAATCAGCCGAGCCGCAAGCCACTCCTCAAGCGTTGCTGAGTCGATGTTGCGAAGCGTCTTGATGTTGCACTCTTCGAAGACACGCCGAGCGAGCCGCTTTGTGTCGCGAATGTGATAAGCCGACTTCCCGCTCACGATCATGCTGGTGAGATAAGCGTCGAAGTGTTCCAACACCGTGCTTCGCTGATGATCGGCAATCGCGTCTTCGCCAGCCGAGAGCACTCCCGCTCGAACCAACTCCGCACGGCGTTCCAGTTCATTGAGCACACATCGAGCCGCGCCTTCGTCATGACAACCAGTCGAGACCTTCCGAACGATGCCTTGCCCGTCGCGGTACTTCGCCGAATAGGTCGCGGACCTCACGACAATCCGCAGCGAGCCATCTTTGCCCGTCGTGATGGGAGCGGACTTCGCCCGGCCCTTGGTCGGCTTCCAGCGTGCGACTTGCTCGCCCTTGAGCGTCACGACTTCCGCGTCCCTCGGCAGCGGCGCGGTGTATTGTTCGCGGTAGACGGTTCCCATCGTTGTCCTCACTCAGTCTTTGTAGCTCTCGCTGCGATGTGCCAACCGAATGATGAGCACCAGCAACTTGCCATCGTTGATCGTGTAGACGATGCGATAGTCGCCCACTCGAACGCGCCACAGGTTGTCTTCATCGACCAGCTTCTTGACGCCCTCTGGTCGCGGGTCGGTCGCCAAGTCGTCGATCGCATCGCGGATGCGTTTGAGGACCGCAGAGCCTTGCAGCTTCTTGAGGTCGCGTTTGGCACTCGCTGCCAACTCGATGCGATAGGTCATGACTTAGAGCCTGTCTGAGTAGCATGGGATTCCATCCCGTGCCGAGAAGAGTTTGATTCACTCCGTTCGCAATCTTCGGGGTCGGTCTTAGAGCCCCAATTCCGCTTTGACTTGCTCCCACGGAATGCCCTTCTCGCCTTTACGTTTCATGTCGGCCATCACCTTGCGAGCGGCCTTCACGTCGGCTCGGTCCTCAACCGCTTCGAGCACCGCCAAATCTTCCATCGAGACCAACACCGCAACGCCTTTGCCGCGTCGCTCCAACACGATGCGTTCGCCTTGATAGGCCACTCGATTAAGAGCGTCCGCCAAGTTGTCCCGCACTTCCTTCACGCCAACGTTCATGATCTTGCCTCATGATGAGCCTGATTCGCCAAAAGCCACTCAGGTACATCATCGACACAAAGGCAAATTAGGTCAAACGCTTTCCCGTAAGTTTTTGCGTTGCCGCTCGTTCCACTTTCCAGCGGGTAGCGGCCCGATCTTGTACACTATCAAACTTCTTTCCGGCGGCCCCTGGAAAGAAGTCATTCTTTCCCGGAAAGAAGTTCGCAATTTCGCCTCGAAAACTTCTTTCCTTCTTTCCAGGGGGTGTTTGACCCCCGAACTAGTCCCCGAAAAAACAAGGCAAAACAGCGGTCAACCGCTCGGAAAGAATGGAATCGCCGGAAAGAAGTCCTTGAGCCTGCCAGTAGGTTAAGGGGTGAAAAGGGGGGTAGTGGAAAGAAGGAAAGAAGTTAGAAACTCTTGTTGTTGTTCACTACTTTTCTTTCTTCCTGCTCTCACCGTTTTTTCCAACTTCGTGTTGCTTCAAGAACCTCTCTGCGACTTCTGGAAGGCATAGGATTTGACCTCGACGGCCCCCACTCTTTCTGGCATCGAGTCCAACGACAATCTCGCCTGTCTCAGTCAAGAACTGGATCGCTTCGTTGAACTCTTTGCTGTTGCAGCGAATTGCCCGCAGGATGATGGATCGCTCCATGAATCCATCGGCGGAGTCACGAACCATCTTCAGAACGCGGCGAGCGAGCCGATCGAAGCCATTATCCGCGATGTGGTCGCTTGAGCCTCGAAGAACGAACTCGGTCGCCTTTTTGGCAAACGAAATGCCCCAGCGAGCGCCAGCAACAGTGATACATGGCTCGCCGTCGACTTCAGCGGCGGACACCGCGTAAAGCAGTGCCAGCTTGCGACTCTTTTCAGCAGACCGAACCCATAGACCTCGGGCAAATTCGGCGGTCGAAGTTCGAGCATGCTCATCGCATTCGTAGGCAAACTCCCGCAACAGTTTTGTTGCCGCAGGCTCTTCAGGAACCACCAGTGGCTTCGGTACTAAGTCGCCACTCCCTGGCGGCACAAATTCAATCCAGCGTCGAGCCATTGCAATCAGCTCGTCCGGCAAGTCCAAATGCTCGGGATCACGCAGCGGTGGCAAGTCATCGCTCGCTCGAATCACAAGCCAGCGATTCAGGCTTCCGTCCGCAATGTTGCCCGACGATTGCGACTCCCAAAAACGCTCCGGTGTACTGCAACCAAAGACGCTCAAGTTCGGATTTGCGACCGATCGGCGCGGCCTTTTCTTCGAGTCGGCGTAGGTCGATGTTACAAAAACGGTCGACGAACTCGTGAAGATCTTAGTCAGACTTACGGGAACGGCGGACAAGTGAGCTTCGGCGTTTTTGGCGTTCGCGCTTTTGAAAAAATGCCCGACCTCATCCAGTAAGGCCAGCGAATCGGGCTCATCACAAATTGCATTTTCAACGCTCGGCCCACTCGCAAACGACTCGATGAGCCATTCCGGCTTGTTCACGGCACAAAGCATCTCTTTTGCGACTTGTCGCGGTCCCTCTTTGCCCGCGCCGGTCGCTGCCAATCCCAACACATAGAGGTTCACCCGAGTCCCTTGGCGGTCGGTAATTTTTCTTCCACATGCAACAGCCAACGTCGCAAGACCGCAACCCAAAGCAAGCTCTCGCTGCTGGCGATAGGCTGTGCGGTCGCAGTGCTCGACAAAATGCAACAAGAAGCCCGGCGGCGGCAAACTGGCCAGCCATGCCTCAGGATCACGGCAAACGACGCAAAGTCCCATTGCGGCGAGCGGCGTGAAGCATTTCTTGCAGCATGGATTCTTTTTGGAGAACTCGCTTCGAGCCCGACAATCTTCGCAAACCGAGTCGGTGGAATAATTGTGACACCGTTCGCAGCGAGTGAGGCTCGCCTCGATTCCTTCAATCTTTATGGCAACGTCCGGAGTCGACTTCACTGGCCAGCTTGAGGAATGCAATGGCTCGCCCGGCGGCATTGGTTCGTCGAATGGCCCGGTCGACCAAACGCGGAGCGATTCGAGCCAATTGCCCAATACAAACTCGGCGTCACTTTCATGAAGGTCGAGCCAGCAACATTGCTCGCAAGCGGACACAAGGCCGTGATGCCTGCCCCGCAGTCTTGCCGCTTCGATTTCATGGCCGGCTCGCCAATATGGAACGCGCAAGCCGATCATTGCGGACAAGCGATGCTCATGACGGGATTGCTTCGCATTAGCGAGCCATTCGGCGGCGTTTGGCTGGTCAAAAAAACTCTCGTCGACGTCGTCATCGAAGAGTATTTGATGGTGATGCAGCACCTCTTCCACAGCGTCGCGGAACGACTTTCGATAAGCCTCTTCGGCCTCAG
>Ga0172376_10005280_pt1 | contig 14477 bp, 14 predicted proteins | sample Lak35m_FD_121114 | JGI IMG/M metagenome (GOLD analysis project Ga0172376, IMG submission 121114) | Freshwater microbial communities from Kabuno Bay, South-Kivu, Congo - kab_092012_35m | ecosystem: Environmental > Aquatic > Freshwater > Lake | place: Democratic Republic of the Congo: South-Kivu...
AGTTGGAGGGTCTGGAGGTGTGGCAGGGGGGACAGAGCCTCCTGCCCAGAAGATGCTCGCCCAGCAGCTGGCAGCTGCAACTGACCTGTCTCGAACCCCTCGAGATCCGCTACACCCTGCTGGCAGCAGAGTTGACTGTGCGCACCTGCCATCTCAACGGCGAGCACGGATTCCTGGCCCTGGCAGCCGTTGCCCTGGAGCTAGAAGGGGAGCGCTGGTCCTGCCATCGACTGCAGCTCCGCCTGCCCCCTGGTTGGCAGGCCTTTGTGCCCCTGGCCGAGGCAGCTGGCAGCGGCTGGCTGGCTCAGAACTTTGACCAACTTGTGGATTCACCTATCGAGGTTGGGCCGCACCGAAGCCACAGCTTCAGTGTTGCCGGGGTGCCCCACCGCTGGGTGAGTTGGGGACAGGTGCTGCAGGGCTGCGACCTGGTTGAAAGCGATACTCTCTGGCTCAAACAGCTGGAATCGATCTGCCTGGCCTGCTGCCGCCTGATGGGTGTGGACCGTCCTGAAGCACCCCACTACCTGTTTGTGCTCCACCTCAGCGAGGCTGGCCATGGGGGACTGGAACACGACATGAGCAGCGTGCTTCAGTTCGGCCGCCGCTCCCTGGCCCGTCCTGGCGGCCGGCGCAAGTTGCTGCAGTTGGCAGCCCATGAATACCTGCACCAGTGGAATGTCCGCCGGCTGAGGCCCGCCGAACTCACTCCGTATCGTTACGACCATGCTGTGGTGGTACCCACCCTCTGGTTCGCCGAGGGCATAACCAGCTATGTCGACAAGTTGCTGCCACTCAGTGCCGGCTGCTGCACGGAGACAGAGGTTATTGAGGATCTGGGCACATGTCTGAGCCGCTATCTGTTGAGCCCGGGCCGCCGGATCCAGAGTCTCCGCGCCAGCTGTGAGGAGGCCTGGGTAAAGCTCTACAGGCAGGATGCCTTTTCCGCCAATAGCCAGATCAGCTATTACCTCAAAGGGGCAGTGCTGGCGATGGTTCTCGATCTCCACCTGCGCCGCGCCGGCTGTTGCCTGCCAACGGTTCTGCGGGAGCTCTGGACCAGCTACGGCGCAGTGGGTCGGGGCTATCGCGAGGCGGAGCTGGTCGAGGCCTTCGCCTGCCGTGCCCCAGATCTGAGGGGACTGCTGCCGACCTGGTTGTCCGGCTATGGCGACCCTCCTCTGGAAACCTACCTCGCGGATGTGGGGCTACGGCTGGATGCCACGCTGGGCACGAGTCAGAACCTTGGCTGCAGGCTGGAATCAGGCACGGGTGCTCCCTGGGCTGCGGGGGTGGATCGGGATGGTCCTGCCGCCATGGCAGGAGTGACAGTTGGAGATGAGTGGCTGGCACTCGATGGGGTAAGGCTGCGAACCCCAGAGGATGCCCTGGAGATGGTTAGGGCAGGGGAATCTCTGCGGGCCCGCCAACTCCTGTTCTGTCGCGACGGACTGGTACGCACAACCACCCTCACCGCAGCCCCACCAACCCCTATTGGCTGGAGGCTCTTGCTAGACCCCGATGGGACTGAGACCATGGCCCAGCAACGCAGACGTTGGTTGAGCCTGGAACTTCCGTGACATTATCGCCCAGGCCCCTGTTGATCTGCGCTTCAGCAGCTGGCCTGGTTCTACTTGGCGGTCTGGGCTGGCTGGCTCGTGAGATGAATCCCCAGGTTGGAGGGCCCAGCGGTAACCCCAGTTTGCTTGAACTGCTGGAGGAGATGCGCCAGGCACCAGTTGCCCCTGAGCCTGGACGTCGGATGGCACCGGGACCTCCGTCCCATCCGAGCTGGCAATCGCCCTTGCGCTCCAGCTGCTCAATTACGGATCCCGCCCAGCAGAAGAGACTGCAGCAACTTGTGAGCCAGGTTGAGAACTCAGCCACAAAGGTGCGTATCCATCCGACCAATTACGGCGAGCGCTTCAGCGTTGATGCCTATGGCAATCCGATTGATCCGACCCCTCGGCTGGTAGTACTGCACGAGACGGTTTATGGCATCGGATCTGCCATAAACACTTTCATCACACCCCATCCCCGCGATGAGGACCAGGTCAGCTACCACAGCCTTATTGGGGAAGATGGGTCTGTTGTGCAGGTTCTTGATCCCTCCAAACGGGCTTTTGGAGCTGGCAATTCGGCCTTCAACGGTCGTTGGGTAAAGACCAATGCCAAAGTGGGCGGATCCGTTAACAATTTCGCCCTGCACATCAGCCTGGAAACCCCTCTTGACGGCGAGGATAGTGACCCCTATCACAGTGGCTATTCCGACGCCCAGTACGATGCCCTGGCAGCCCAGCTGGCCAGCTGGATGCGGCGTTATGAAATCCCCGCCGAACACATAACCACCCATCGTGCAGTCGATCTCGGTGGCGAGCGGGCTGACCCCCGCAGTTTCAACTGGCAGGCACTGCAACAGCGTCTCCAGAATATGGGCCTGCTATGCCGGGGCTGATCCCGGTCAGTCAGCGTTTTTACTACTGGATCCGGTCAAGATCAGATTTGGCTTGAGTCGGATCTCAGATCAGCGGAGCAGGCGGTTGCCTGCGGATTGAATAGAGCAGGGCGTGCAGCTCAGGATCCTGCATGGTACGCAAGATGCGTCTCGGATAATCCAGTTTGCCGTTGTGTAGGTAGGCCAGGGTGGCAAGGGCCTTGGCATCGCGTTGGCTGCTGCTGGCCTCCAGGGTGCGCGGGGGCAGATTGAGTTGGCGACTGAGGCGTGCAAATTTACCCACCAGCAAAACTACGTTCCGTTCCGGATCCAGCAGGGCTGAGCGAGCCTGGCTGATTTCCTGCTCAGAGGCATTAGGGCTGAGCAGACCCTGGTGCACCAGCTCACCAAGACCTAACTGGGCCGGTCCATGGGTTCTGAAGAGACCGGAATGGGCCGCCAGCGGGATGTCCTCGCCAGGCTTGGCGTGGCGCATCTCGTCAAACAAAACGGCTGCGACCAGCATGGGATTGACCCGCTGGCGGCGACACTCGGCAATGATCAGGGGTCGCAGATCTGCGATGCGCCCAAGGGTGTGGGAGCGCAGCGGCTCCAGTTGGTCAAGTCCGCTGGTGAAGAGCTGGGCAAGACGGGGTTGGGGGCCATGCACACCGAAGCGACGCTTCAACTCCTGCAGTTCGGAGGCAGAAAAGCGGAGTGGATCGTATGTCTCCCTTTCCCCCGCAGGGGAAGTGATGCTGCCGCTAAGAGCGGGGTCCAAGAGCAGGGGCTGGCGGTTCGGGGTCGAGGTGAGAGGCAGGGCAGCCAGCCCAACCAGAAGGGAGAGCAGGCAGGATCGGCTCCTTAGTCTCCCCAGCCTGGCGCCGGCAGCATGGGGATAGCGGGGAAGGGGGAAGGGGCCGAATCGCACCCGAATTGATTCGAACTGTTTCAATAATAGGTAATTCCCCCCGTCCTTCAAGTTGCAACGGAACGGTCGCCGCTCCGTCCCAACACTTGGTGATGGGGCAGAGGCCGCCCTAGGTTTTTGGCATCGTGAGTGGCTCGAGCCGCAACGCCATGCTCGCCAATTTCAATGGCTCCAGCCCAGAAATCCAGTGGCAGCGGTTCTGCGAGCTGCTCTGGTATGAGGCCGACCTCGGTATCTGGCTAGATGTCAGTCGCATGGCCATAGGCCAGGGGGACATTGACAGCCTTTCTCCCCGCTTTGAAAAGGCTTTTGCAGCCATGGACGCCCTGGAGGCGGGGGCCATCGCCAATCCAGATGAACAGCGCCAGGTCGGCCACTACTGGCTGCGCAACCCTGGGTTGGCTCCGAATGCGGCGATCAGCGACCACATCCAGGCCGAGTTGGAGCGGATTGAAGCTTTCGGCAAAGCCGTCGTGGAGGGCAGCCTGGTGGCCCCCAACGGTCTGCCCTTCACCGATGTGCTCTGGATAGGTATCGGTGGCTCCGGACTGGGTCCCCTGTTGATGGTGAGAGCCCTGCAGGATGCAGGCGTGGGCCTGCCTTTCCACTTCTTCGATAACGTGGATCCGGCTGGCATGAGCCGCACCCTGGCGGCCATAGACAGCCATCTGAGCACCACCCTGGTGGTGGTGGTGAGCAAATCTGGAGGCACCCCCGAGCCCCACATCAGCATGGAGCAGGCCCAGGCAAGGCTGGAGTCCCGTGGCGGCAATTGGGCGGGTCAGGCGGTGGCAGTCACCATGTTGGATAGCAAGCTCGACAAACTGGCCGTCTCCGGAAACTGGTTGGGCCGCTTCGACATGTTCGATTGGGTCGGAGGACGCACCAGCATCACCAGTGCGGTTGGCCTGCTACCCGGCGCCCTGATTGGGGCTGATATCCGTGGCTTTCTGGCCGGAGCTGCCCAGATGGATTGCGCCACCAGGGTTACCGATCTGAGTCGGAATCCAGCTGCCCTGATGGCGGCCTCCTGGTATGTGGCCGGTCATGGCGAAGGCAGGCGCGACATGGTGCTGCTCCCCTACCGGGACCGGCTCGAGGTTTTCAGTCGTTACCTGCAGCAACTGGTGATGGAGAGCCTGGGCAAGAAGCTTGACCGCAATGGCAACGTGGTCCATCAGGGCATCGCCGTATACGGCAACAAGGGTTCCACTGATCAGCACGCCTACGTGCAGCAACTGCGGGATGGTATCGATAACTTTTTTGTAACCTTCATTGAGGTTCTGGAGGAACCCAGCGACATCGCGCCGATAGGTGATGAGATCCCAGGCGATTTTCTTGACGGTTTCCTCCAAGGTACCCGTTCCGCCCTCCTGGAAGGCGGCCGCCAGAGCATGGCCATCACCCTGCGTCGCTTCGATGCACGGGCGCTGGGAGCCCTGATTGCCCTGTTCGAAAGGGCGGTGGGGCTCTATGCCGAACTTGTCGATATCAACGCCTATGACCAGCCTGGAGTTGAGGCAGGCAAGAAGGCGGCAGCCGAGATTCTCAACCTTCAGGAGAGACTGGAGGCCCTGCTGGCAGACGGCAAGACCCGCAGCCTCCAGGACCTTCAGCAGGCCCTCGGAACCAGCAGTCCCGAGGCCCTTTTCTGGATCCTGCGCCATCTCTGCGCCAATCCCAGGGGTTATCTGGCCAGTGGCGATTGGTCCCTTCCTGAGTCAATGAGTTTCAGCCGGCCCGCAGTCCCAGCGTCCTGATTGTGAAAATCTGATCAAGCATTGCCGAGCACTTTGCTCAACCGGCTGTCGAGGGGTCTCGGATCGAATCAGAGCCAATGACCAACTGGCTTTTCAAGCATTTCCGCGCTTGGCCAGGCCCCCAGACCAGAGAGTGAGTTACCGATCAGGGTCCAGATATTACGGCCTGTAGAGACTTCCCTTTCGGCGGCCCACTCAGCTTCCTGGATCTGGCTTTCACTGAGGTCAAGCCCCTCCACCAGACGCCTATAGACGGCCTTTTCTTCCGGGTTGATCAGGTCGGTGTCTTGCTGACGCTTGCTCACACGGGCCATCATGTTTGCTAACTTAAGAGCAAGTAGACGATCCTCAACGCTTTCCAGGCGCTCTATCAATTGCTCAAGTTGCAATTCGCCCAGATTCGAGTAGGAGAGGTGCTCGCCTGAAGAACCGGCACCTACCTTATCATCAGCACCAAAATATCTTGCTTCGATTAATGCAAGCAGGCGCCCCTCTTCAACAGACATGTCCCCGTCAGCCCAGGCTACGCAGCAGACAATCCTCAGCAAGTCAAGCTGACGATCACGGGAACTGGACATGGTTACTGGGTTTAGTAGGCTAAGATCATTATGCCCAAGACAGCGAAAAAGGTCCAGCAGCTCATCACGGCTGGGTTCGTCTTCTGGCTAGGCAACGCCTGAAAAATGGTGCAAACCTGATTGGACCTCAACCTACACAGCAAGGGCAAGGCTTGCTGCGTCATACCGATCGACGATTTCAGCACCAGAGCTGCCATTGCTCCAGATCTCAACATGAGCATCTGAAGGGGCATCAAAATACCACTCTTCAAATGGGAATAGGATCTTTTCTTTAAGCAGTACATCGGCTTTGATACACCGTGCAACAATTAAACGCTTGCTTTGATTTAAGTAGTGGCAAAGGCTGGAATAATGGCAGGTTTCCATCCATGAGAACAACGACCATCATAAACAATGGACCATGCCAAACTGTAGTTCTGTGGCGAAGTACACCATTTGATAGTTGCTAGGTAGAATTGCTGAAGTCCCCTGTAGCCCTGCCAATCTTCAGGACCTGGGATGGGCTAACTGCTGGCGTGCCATGACCCAGGCCGCAAGCATGCCCCCCGAAAATCCGCTGAAGTGTCCGACCCAACTCACACCTGGCGGCGAGAAGATCGGTATGAGGCTTGGCAATACGCCAGCATAGGCTACAAGTACTGCGAAGGAAAGTATAAGCGACATGATGCGGCGCTCAAGCCAGCCTATCAACAGTAGATAGCCAAGCAATCCATAGACGATTCCGGAGAGGCCGTGACTACCAATCGGCCAGATGAGCCAGACAGGTATGGCCGCCGCATAGACCCCTATCCAGACCGACAGATAATCAGCGCGTCCGCGAAGCAGCACTAACCAGGAAAGGGGAATGAACGTTAATGTATTGGCCAGTAGATGGCCAAACCCCCCATGGCTGAAGGGGGCAGTAAACACGCCCAGTAATGGGCCCCCTGGGGCCATGGGCAGGTTCCAGTCACCATTATAAAAAAGCTGATCGATAATCTCCTGAGCCCAGGGAATCAGAAGGATCAGAAATGGAATGAACAAATTAAGCCTGGCTCGCTTGAGCCCGCTTTGCAATGTCATTGGAAATAGGGTAATCGCCAGGATTAGGTGCGTAGCTTTTCAAGCTCGCCGCGGCCATGAAGCTCGGCCAGGGCGTCGTAGCCGCCTACTGCCACACCATCTATGAACAGCTGGGGAAGGGAATCCGTACCTCTCGGCTCAATCTGCTGATATGGAATTCCCAACTTACGCAGCATTCGCTGCGCCCGGACTGAATAGGGACAGCCGGGGAGTATCGCAATTTCCACTCTGGTGCCAGCCTTTTGGATGCCTGCATTGTCGAGTAAGCCGACCAGTAGGTCAGCACCCCTGAGCACCAGGGTGCCTGATTCGAGATGGCCGCCCCAGACATGGCAATCCGGATCGGAAAAGCTGAGGTGTAGGTGTACTCCCTCTGGACCGATAGTGCCCTGCAGGGTGATGATCTCGAGTTCTCCAGAGTGGATGGTGGCACCAGGCTTGCCAGGACAGGCAAAGGCAGCCCGGGATAGGTTACCCACCACGCTCAGCACATATCCGGTGGCGTTGCCCTGAGCAGCAAACAGTTCAAGAGTGCCTCGCACATCGCTGCCTGCTTCTAGATGGAGCGGTGCAGCCCGCATGGCTTGCAGGGAAGGGTGAACTGGCATTGCAGACTAATCCACCCATATGCAGGGACAAACCGGGTTGCCATGGCCTTCTCTTGCTCAATCGAGAACCTCTCCCTAGCTGTGGTTGGTCACGTTGAGTGGGTGAGCTTTTTGTCAGTTGAAAGGCTGCCTGGTCCGGGATCAATCTGCCAGGCCCTGGCATTTCGGGAGGAGCCTGCAGGAGGCGGAGCAGTGGCTGCCGTGCAGTTGGCGCGGCTGAGTCGTCGCCGGGTGAAGTTCTACACAGCGCTTGGGAGGGATGAAATCGGCGAAAGGGCTGCGGCCAGGCTCGGTGCCCTCGGCCTCGAACTGGAAGTGGCCTGGCGCGATGAACCCACCAGGCGCGGCGTGAGTTTTGTCGATCCAGAGGGGGATCGGGCGATCACCGTGATCGGCCGTCGCCTTCAGCCAGAGGCCACCGACCCCCTTCCTTGGCAGGAGCTGGCCCTCCGCGATGGTGTTTTCGTCACCGCAACGGACGCCAAAGGCCTGCAGCTTGCCCGTAAGGCGGGCGTACTCACGGTCACACCAAGGCTGCCGCTGTCGGTGGTCGCCGCCAGCGGGGTGCGCTGCGATGCCCTCATAGGCAGTGCACTTGATCCAGCCGAGCAGGTTGGGCAAGGTGCTCTGCAAAATTCTCCCCTGCTACGGGTCGCCACCGAAGGTTCGGCTGGGGGTTGGAGTGAGCCGGGAGGGAGGTTTGCAGCCCAGCCGCTTCCGGGGAAGTTTGTGGATAGCTACGGCTGTGGCGACTGCTTTGCCGCGGGCGTGACCGCTGGGCTGGCAGCGGGCTGGCCCGGGGCTGAGGCGATCAGGCTTGGAAGTCGCTGTGGAGCTGCCTGCGCCACCGTGTTCGGTCCCTATTCCCATATCTAACGGTTACGGCTAACTAACGGTTACTGCGTCGCTCCGGATGCCCGATGGCCGCATTGGGGATGTTCTCAAGCAGCTGGGCTGTCTGGTTCTGCCCATTTCCCTGGGCAAGTACCAGTGCCTTTTCAGCCCGTTGCAAGAGGTCAGAGGGGCTTTGATCCGCCGGGGCCAGCTGGGTCAGACCCCCACTAATGGAGAGTTTATGGCCACTGGCTGTGAACACGCCACTCAGTTCGTTGATGCCACAGCGGATTGCATCAGCGCGCTCAAGGGCCGCATCCGCATCGGTATTGACCATCAACAGAACAAACTGATGGTCCCCGCTCTGACCCACCAGATCCTGGGGGCAAAGCTGGGAGTTCAGCATGGCCGCCACAGCCAGAAGAGTTTTATCTGATCCCTCCTGCCCCCAGCGTTGACGCAGCTGGATGAAATGATCAACCTCGATCAGCAGTAGGGCAAGGGGATATTTTCCTTTGCGTGCCCTGGCAATTTCTGGTTCCGCCTGTTCCAGGAAGCTGCTACGGCTTGGGTATCCACTGATCGGCTGAACGGTGGCCAGTCGGCGAATCTCAAACTCGCGCAACACCAGTTTGGCAAGATCACCCAGCAGGACTGTCTGATTATTGCTGAAATGGCGAGGCTGTTTGTCAATTACGCACAGGGTGCCGAGGTTGTGACCCTGGTTGCTCCTCAGCGGAACACCCGCATAGAAACGCACGAAGGGATCACCAGTAACCAGGGGGTTGGTACAGAAGCGGGGATCCTGCCTTGCATCGGGGACGACGAGCGGCCCATCTTCAGCGATGGCGTGGGCACAGAAGGCCATCTGCCTGGGGGTCTGATCAACATCCATGCCGTGGTGGGCAAGGGCCCGTTGTCTGTCCCCATCAACCAGGGAGATCAGGGCGATCGGTGTCTCCAGCACGGTGGCCGTCAGCCGAACCAGTCGGTCGAAATGTTCATCCCCGGGGAAGTTGAGGATTCCCTGTCGCTCGAGATCGCGCTGGCGATCTAGCTCATCTGGGGGGATGGGGTAATCGGGGTATGGCATCGAAACCACCCGAGAACCCCCAGCTTAGGCCCGTCATGATGGAAGAGTTAATTTCAGGCACGGCTGAGGGCCCTCTCAGAGGAATCCTGCATACCCCCTGGGGTTGGGGCCACGCCGCGGCAATGGTCCGCACCCAAAAGTTGATGGGCTGACCTCCGCTTCCGCAGCGCTGCTAGAAATGGCTTAGCAATCACCCTGCTTCTTCGCATCAGCCCCCCCATGCTCTGTTTGCCACGCCGTTGCCTGCTGGCAGCCTTAAGCATCTCTCTGCTGCTGCCCTGGGCGGCGGCGGCGCGGCCAGGCTTCGGAGGGGCTGGGGCCGGGGGCTTCGGAGGGGCCGGGGGCTTCGGTGGAGCTGGTTCGGGAGCAGGGGCTCGACCGGGGGCCAGCTGGGGAGCTCCCGGTGCTGGGGCAACCCCAAGGCCCGGATTCGGGGCCGGTGGAGTCGGTGGGCCAGCCTCCGGTGCTGGTGCCTTTCCCGGTGCCGGCTTGGGAGCTCCCGGTGCTGGGGTGAGACCGGCTGCAGGGGCCTATGGAGCTGGTGCCTGGCATGCAGGCTGGTCTTCAGGAGGTTACTGGGCGGCCCGTCCCTGGCCCTACGGTTGGTACGGAACAGCTCCGCTTAGCTGGGGCGTGGTGGGCATGGCCAGCGCAGCCGCAATCACAGAATCCGTAAATGCGGCCGCCTCCCAGCAGACAACCGTGATCGTGGTACCCGAGACAAATTTTCAGCTCAATTACGCTTCGGTCAAAGCATTTGACCCTGATTCGGTCAGCTTCACCTGGAGCAACGGCTCGATCAGCCAGGCAGCCAGCGGCAACTGCCGCTTGGGCAGCCTCAACGGCGCCCCAGCCTCCGCCGCCAACGCCTCCCTGCTCAACGCAGCCTGCGTTGTGGCCTACGGAAACGGCCAAACCATCTGAATAAAGGTGAGATCGACAATATGAGGTCATATTGACAATATTGTTGGCATTTGGTCGTGGAATTGCTGCCATTTGGTCGTGATAACCCGGCGCCCGTCTCCACATTATTTCTACCACTGCTGAGATGGCATCAATTGCATGGGGAATGGGCCATTTTCCGCATGGCTCATGTAACAAGATTTACTGCAGTCTTTACGGCACCAGATTAACCAAGCGTCCAGGCACCACGATCACCCGGCTTGGAGCCTTTCCCTCTAGCCACTTTTCAGCTATTTCGCTCCGCAGAGCAAGCTCTTCAAGGCTGGCCCGATCCGCATCTACTGGCACCTGAAGACTTCCCCGTACCTTGCCCTTAACCTGAATTACCAATGGGATTGTCTCTTTTGCAAGGGCTGTTGGATCGACTCTCGGCCAGGTTTGAAGGTGAACACTGTTTTCCCCAGATTGATTAGCCCCCATTCTTAGCCAGAGTTCCTCAGCGAGATGGGGAGCGAACGGTGCCAGCAGAATGATCAGACTGGCGAATGCCTCACAGGCAACTGGCCCGGATGCGGATTCCTGGTGGGTATGCATGGCATTACTGAGCTTCATCAGTTCTGCAATGGCGGTATTAAACTGATAGTCACCGCAGAGATCTTCACTGATGGCGGCAATAGCTGTGTGCACAGCTCGACGCAGCTCCACTTCAGCATCAGAAAGGGATCGGCTATCTATCTCAATAGGCTTAATTTCTAGCTGGAGTCCCCGTTGGCAAGCAGCGTCTACCAGACGCCAGATTCGGTTTAAAAAACGATACTGACCCTCCACATCAGCATCATCCCACTCGAGGTCTTTTTCCGGTGGAGCTTTGAACAGAATGAACATGCGGGCGGTGTCTGCGCCATATCGTTCGATAACACGAGACGGGTCAACCCCGTTGTACTTCGATTTTGACATTTTCTCGTAAAATGTGACAAGAGGTACACCACTGAGCGGGTCACGAGGATCGGCTGGATCTGCAATGTCATCCGGAGAGACATACTTGCCACTTTGGGGATTCTTATAGGTCAGTGCTTGCACCATTCCCTGGGTGAGAAGGCGCTTAAATGGTTCATCAAAACCCAATAGACCTCGATCACGCAAAACTTTGGTGAAAAAGCGAGCATAGAGAAGATGGAGGATTGCATGCTCAATCCCGCCGACGTACTGGTCAACTGGAAGCCAGTGATCAACCAGTTCACGCTTGAATGGCAGCTCTGTATTGTGGGGGTCGCTATAGCGGAGAAAATACCAGCTTGAACACATAAAAGTATCCATGGTGTCGGTTTCTCGTCGTGCTCGCTTACCGCATTGGGGGCAATCCACAGTCCACCAAGCCTCGATCTGAGCAAGGGGGGAACCACCCTTGCCAGCCAGATTTGCTCCTTCTGGCAGCAGGACCGGCAGCTGTGACTGTGGAACCGGCATGGTTCCGCATTCATCACAATGGATCACGGGAATTGGGCAACCCCAGTAGCGCTGACGTGATATGAGCCAATCCCGCAAGCGGTAACTGGTGCGGGGTTCTCCCCAGCCTTCCTGTTGTGCTGCGGTAAGGATCGCGGCTGTGGCAGCTTCGCTGGAAAGTCCACTGAAACGGCCGGAGTTGACCAAGACCCCGGATCCGGTCCATGCACCTTCCCCAGCGGCGTCCCCGTCGCTGGTCGGCGGAACGATCACCCGGCGCAGCGGCAGTTCGTATTGACTTGCAAAAACAAAGTCCCTCTGGTCGTGGGCCGGCACACCCATGACCGCACCGGTGCCGTAGTCAGCCAGCACGTAGTCGGCAATCCAGATCGGCATCAGCTCACCACTGGCGGGGTTGCGCACCGAGGAGCCAAGGGCCACTCCACGCTTGGGGATGGCCTCGGCTGTGCGTTCCTGCTCGCTCTGGCGGCTTACCTGATTGCAGAAGTCCTGCACCGGAGCCTGCTGGGCTAGCGAGGTCAGCCGGGGCACCAGGGGATTCTCTGGGGCCAGCACCAGATAGGTGGCCCCATAAATCGTATCTGGCCTGGTGGTGAAGATCCGGATATGGGTGCCGGAGGGTTGCCCCTCCCCATCCACCAGGGGGAATTGGAGCTCTGCCCCAGTGCTGCGCCCAATCCAGTTGGCCTGCATGGTTCGCACCCGCTCCGGCCAGCCATCGAGTTTGGCGAGATCGTCAAGCAGCTGGTCTGCGTAGGCGGTGATGTTCAGAAACCATTGACGCAACTGACGCTTTTCAACCAGTGCCCCGGATCGCCAGGATCGTCCAGCACTGTCGACCTGTTCATTGGCCAACACCGTGTTGTCGACCGGATCCCAGTTGACGCTGGCATCTTTCTGGTATGCCAGTCCGGCATCTAGGAATTGGAGAAACAGCCACTGGGTCCAGTGGTAGTAGTCGCTGTGACAGGTGGTGATTTCCCTGTCCCAGTCGATGGAAAGTCCCAGGCGCTGCAACTGAGCCCGCATCGATGCGATGTTCTGGTCTGTCCAGAAGCCAGGATCAATGCCCCTTTCAATTGCGGCATTTTCGGCCGGGAGTCCAAAGGCATCCCAGCCCATCGGATGCAGCACGCCCTGGCCTCGCATCCTCTGCACCCTGGCAATCACATCGGTAATCACGTAGTTGCGCACATGGCCCATATGCAGGTTTCCCGAGGGGTAGGGAAACATCGAAAGCGCGTAGAAGCTTCCTCCATCTGCGGGTGTCACTCCCGTGGCGTGCAGATCGGTATCCCGCCACCGCTGCTGCCAGTGGGCTTCAAGGGCCTGGGGTAGGTACCGGGGTGATTCGCTCACGGCAGCCAGGCCTGAATCGCAGGGTTGATCGTGCCACACCCCAGCAGCGGATCGATTCAACCCAGGGCCCGGATCGTGACGGCAGCCGAGCGGCTGATCAGGGTCAGGGGTCGGCCTTCGGCCTGGTTGAGAGCAAGGTAATTGCCGTCCTGCCACTGCAGGGTGCCCTCCAGTTCACCAACCCCGACCACCTGAATTGCCACGCGGGTGTGGTGGCGGATCAGATCCTGCAGATGGCGAATGCTCGGCTGGGAGGTATCGAGGGCAACCGAGTGCTTCTCGAAAAAGCTCTGCATAGGATTCTGCGGTGGCTACGTTTGCTTCCATCGTGCTCCAGTTCAGCAAATATCAAGGTCTGGGGAACGATTTCCTCATCCTCGATGGACGGCTCAGCCCGGGTGACCAGGACGATCTGGGGCTAACACCGGATCGGATACGCAGGCTTTGCGATCGTCGCTTTGGTGTGGGCGCAGACGGGCTGATCCTGGCCCTTCCTGCCAGGGACGATGGCGAGGTGCGTATGCGGATTTTCAATGCTGATGGCAGCGAGCCAGAGATGTGCGGCAATGGCATCCGCTGCCTGGCCAGGTATCTGGCCGACAGCGATGGCGACACCGCGGGGCGCCAGTGGCAGATCGAGACCCTGGCAGGAAGAATTGTGCCGGAGCTCCGTAGCGATGGGACCATCCGGGTGGATATGGGCGTGCCCTTTCTGGATCCGGCCGCAATCCCCACAACCCTGGAGATGGGACCCTCTAAGGTTGCCCAGGGGTGCCTGGAGGCAGCTGGCAGCCAGTTCATGGTCGGATCCGTTGGCATGGGCAATCCCCATGTGGTGGTTCCGGTTGAGGATGTGGAAAGCATCGACCTCGAGCGATTCGGTGCCGCCCTTGAGGTGCACCCTGCCTTTCCCGCCCGGACCAATGTTCATTTTGTCCAGGTGGTCAGCCCCAGCCATCTGAGAATGCGGGTGTGGGAGCGAGGCGCTGGCCCAACGCTGGCCTGTGGCACAGGGGCCTGCGCCACCCTGGTGGTGGCCCATCGCTTCGGCCTGGTGGGCCGGCAGGCCAGGCTCGATCTCCCCGGCGGCAGCCTCGAGATCGAGTGGGAAAATCAGACGGACCATCTGTTCATGACCGGGCCGGCGCTTGCCGTCTTCGACGGTGTCGCAAGCCCCGAACTTTGGGATGACCACCAGGGGTCCATGGGAACTGAAACAGGCATCGACTGCGCTAGCGCCTGTGCACAGGGGTGTATCCAGCCTGAGGCCTGCGCATCAGCCGACGCACGAGCAAGGGTGCAGGCCATGCTCGAGTCCAATTCTCTTGATGACCTCGTGGCCCTGGCCACCAACTCGCTTGAATCGCGTATCAGGGCACGTATTGCACGGGAGGGTGAGGATCTTGAGTAGGGCGGCGAGCTCCACCTGGGCTCACTATTTCGATGCC
>Ga0172376_10005282_pt1 | contig 14473 bp, 18 predicted proteins | sample Lak35m_FD_121114 | JGI IMG/M metagenome (GOLD analysis project Ga0172376, IMG submission 121114) | Freshwater microbial communities from Kabuno Bay, South-Kivu, Congo - kab_092012_35m | ecosystem: Environmental > Aquatic > Freshwater > Lake | place: Democratic Republic of the Congo: South-Kivu...
ATCGAGAAAGTGCAAAAGAGCGTACTTCTCTAAAAGTGCGTAAATCTCTTGAAAAACATAAACTTAGACGTATTAAACGAAAAGACCGTAAGATAACGCTTGAATACGAGAAATTTGTCGAACATGTTGAGAAACGTCATCACTACTACGTTGTAAGCGTAATCGTAGATGCCAAAACGGAACTTGTTAAATTTATCGAATGTCGTACGCCTGTAAGACAGAAAACATTTTTCGTTTATATCAACCCCAAATACGTCATGAAAGCGCCAAATGAAAAACATATAAGAATGCGCATTACGTATCTCAAGGACGAAGATCCTTCGAAGAGAAATAAGGAATTCATTGAATCTATAAGAGGGCGGACAGTACGATGTGACATGCTTGTGATTGCAAGCGACATGGTTTATTTTGTAACAGAAACAGTTGAAAACCAATCGCCCGATATTCGATGTTTTACAGTGGGGGATGACGAAGACGATGAACCCGAAGAGAAAGAAGTGAATAAGTTTAAGAAGATCACAGACAGTATTAAGCAGATTGCGAATTCAATTGGGGTAGACCGTCCAAGCTCCAAACCTAAAGTTGTGGATATCGAAGAGTTTTCGGAAGAAGATGAAGACGAAGAAGGCGATATTGAGATTCTTGAAAGGGATGGAGAGCCCTATGACCCTGTAAAATCTGCAATTAAAACAAACGTCGGGGATGTTATGGTTAGCAAAGACCAAAACACCGGTAAAATCGTGGAAACAATCGTAGCACCTTCTAAACCTCCCGAAGTGACAGGAGAATTACCAAAGAAGCCCAAAGCACAATCGCAAGTCCAACCTCCGTTGCAAACACAACCTGACGTAACGCCTCAACCTGTCGTTCCACCTGTAGCGCCGCAAGCCCAACCCGTAGAAATTAAGAACGAAGAGGAAGATATCGAAGATTTAGAAGGCGAAGATGATCTTATCGAGGCTTTTGAAGCGCCGAAAATCACACCGCAACAACCACAACCTCAAGCACCATTACCTACCACAGCCCCAGTTCAACTTCCGCAAACTCCGCAACTTCCAATTCCTAAAAAATCAAGTGATTTTAGTTCGGACGAAGATGATGAATCATCGGAGTCATCTGACGAAAGCGAAATCGACGAAGACAACGAAGTACCTGATATTGAAGAAGAAGGAATTGTGTTGGGTATGGCGTATATCGTAATCGACATCCATATGTTCTTCTTGAAGATAGAAGTTTATGAAAATGAGCTTGCGGACTATTACGTCGAACTCGAAGAGAATGAACTATCCGTCCGTAAAGGTAAAGTAGAACACATTACCGAACTTGCCGATACGATACGTGATAAGGTTACAGGATGGTTTGAACGTCAGACCGCCAAAGAGTCTTCCATCAAAGCGGACATCGCATCTTTATCCGTAGCGATTTTGCAGATCACGTCTATTAAACAGCGTATCGAGCAGAATCCTACTAAGTACCGAAGCGACATCATTCAAGAGATTACAAAACTTGACGAACTCTACGCTTCTTCTCGAGATATGGTTCGAGAGCAGACTGTTAAACTTTTGAAAGTAAGAGATCTTATCGAGAATGTGTTATACGAGAGTACCGAGATTCTAGAGAAATCTGCAAGTTCTTTCAAAGACTATCTCTCTTCCGACGATGACGAATAACTTTGAACCTAAAAAATCGCAAATTCTGGAAATTTGTGATTATTCTTACAAAACAAAAGAATTGACAAAGAAATGGCTGCACGCGTAGAAGCATTTGTGAAAGATCTTGAATCTTTGATTGATACGAATAAGGCGTCTCAAGAAGAAATCTTACGTCTTCAAGGTGAAAACTTAAAGCTCAATGAGCAACTTCAAGTTTTGGGAAAGCGCATTGCGGAACTTGAAGAGACTTTAGAGAACTCCGCCGATGAAGAACGTAAACGAATAGTGACTATTTTGGAGGGACTTATCCAAGGAGCAATACAGAAGCGTACGTCGGCTACTCCCGATAGTGTCTCATGTTCTTCTTCCAACGGAAGTGCTTCTTCTGGTGAAAGTGTTGAATGTTCTAAAGTTTCTACTTTGGGATCATACTTTTACGATCGCGTAAAGGCTCTCGGTGTTAATGTTGAAGCGTTTAAGTCTCTTTTGCAACATCGCGACGTATATGTTGTCGGAGACTTGGTACTTGAAACTCTTTTGGGAGAGAATCTCGGAATGCCGACTCCGATACAATTGGTTATCAAGTCCAAAGGGACAAATGATCGCGCGGAACAATTTAATCATTTGATTTCCTCATCTACAGGTGATAAGTTGTTTGCGCAACCTATTTACCTTGATTATTACAGCCCGATCGTGAATTTTTTGAAGAATACATTTCCGTATTCATTTTGCCACAACTATTTTGACGGCACGGTGTTTTTTGTTAATGATCAAATTAGCATCGTTCGTCGCATCAACCGTGTCGAAAAAGGAGATTCTATGCCTGCAATGCTTATGAAATCGGGTGAGACGTACCAAAAGTACGGTTTTTGCCATTGTGTTTCTTGGGAGGATTCAGGTCACGTCGGCAAGTACGGTTTAGATTCTCCTCATTATGTATCTTGCAAAGCTGAGGTTCCTGTTAAGAAGATTCCCACGATGCACGAACGTCTTTGCAAAAATCTTCAGAACCATAACGTCCCAGACGATTTTGTGGATTTCGTTAGCGGATTGCAACAAATGGTGATCGTAGGTGACATTGCACGTCATGCAATGGATGGAAAGTTACATTTTGATGCTAAGAAGTACGGAAGACGCGTTACAATCGTAATGGGTAATCAAGATACCGTCTATGGTTTTTTAAGCCATTACGGCCTTGGATTACCATATTATTGTTATAGTCGAGGATTGTTCGTAAGCAATATTTACAATATGTCTTCGTCAATCGAGATTGAAATTATTACTCCGCCAAAGCCTTTGGGCGACAACAAGGAGTCATTCCAAGACTTTGTCGTCGGGTTTATGCAAAGTGAATACAGCGGTCGTTCATGCTGTTATTTTGATGGAAAAGCGTTTACCACCGTCTACCCTGGAACTATCTCTTCCAAATATTCCGATGAGAAAGAGATTATATCTTTTGACGTGTGCGATCTTCCCATTCTCTAAAAAATTACAAATTTGGAGATATATTTGAAATAAAATATACCATAAGTTACATACGATGGCTGATACATTCGATATTAATCATAAAGACAATTGGAAATTAGTTGGTTACGCAGATGCAAAGGAGAAACGCAGTGGAAGCGTCTCTTATACTGCTAAAGTAGAAAGTTTTCTTGTCCCTATAGAAAAAGGAACTATCGTTGGAGTGTGCAATGGACCTTTGAGATTAGGGAAATTTAAAATACAAGCAATCGGTACGGTTGTCAAAGGGCTTAAGAGAACCACTACTTTGAAAGTTATTAAAACTTACAAAGATGAATATAAGGTAGGAGATACCATTTCAGAAGATAACCTACTCATTGCTATCGCCCGATCAGAAGTAAGAGACTACTTGAACAGCAAATAAAATAAAAATTGCATCGGGGAAATTATACGAGAGTTATTTTTGTATAAGTATCTAAACGTATCTACACTCCAAGAATCTTCTTACCTGGAACTCTTATATCATGGAAGAAGTGTATGGTGCGTTATGTGGGTTGTCACATAAAGAGAGTAATGAAATTATAGGAAGGTTTGTAGGAACATTTTACGATTCCAGCATCTCGTTTACGATTTGTGGAAGGTGTAATGGAAGGTTCATAGAACATCTTTACGTATTTTGCACGATTGCGTGTACTGAATGTGGCCTTATTTTATGCGGTAAATGTGCTGGAGAGTTAGAACAAAGGGGTGTATTATCTTTTTTGCGTAGGTGGCGCGGTCGTATGGACGATTTTGTGTGCAAATATCACTTATACGATCTTTCTCTTTTTGAGAAACTACGTCTGAAGAGTGAACTTATGAAAAATGAAATTCCTTAGTTACAATCTTAAAATTAATGGTGAACTTTCATGATGACGCTTGAATATTTCAGGAGTTATGGATGTTCTGATAAAACGAAAGAATTATATGACGAAATAATCAAGTTGAAACCCTATGAAAGTCATAGGTTAGTTAGTATTATCATAAGTAATACATATGAAGATTCTGATGAGTGCGACTTACAGTGTTGTAATTTATGTGGCGCAAAGGGCGTGAATAACTCCTCATACGGAAAAATGGCTAATTGTTATGGAAGGTATGAAGGTTGTGCATATGAAGTTTGGCTTTGCGATGAAAAGTGTATCAATGAATACGAAGAAAGAGGTATAGTGAAAAATCTAGGGTATTGGCAATTTGAATGCGTATTTCATTCGCACGATACCGATCTATTTTCCATGTTATACAGCCAGCTCGTCATTAATCACCTACTATAATTGAAAAAAATCATAAAATATAATCTAGATTTATTTTTGTATGAAAGATGGCAAGATATGGGTGATATACCCTATATAAACGCTACGCAAGTGTTGGATGGTCTTCATCCAAAAGACCTTCACTTAATCATGGAACGCTACCTTAAGCGCTATAGACATAGTTACGTCGATTTTAGTCTGTGGTATTGTGAAGATTGTCATTTTACGTCATCTTCTTCAAGAGGCGATTACGTGCGAGATTTTGATATGTGTAGCGTCCGTAGGTGTAATAATGCGGTGTGCTATGATTGTATTGGTAAATTTCATCCTTATCTAATAGACGAAGATGGTAATTTTAGAATTGATCATTTCAAATGCAGGGACCATAAAGATCCTACATTATTCGATTTACTCTATCGTAAACTCTTAGATGCCCGCTATCAACAATAAAAATTACAGTGGAGTCAACGAAATACCTCAAGTATGACAATTTATAGCTGCAATTCTCTGTTAACTTGTTGTGTTTTTATTTTTAAAGATGGTGTATTGCTGATGTATTCTTGCTAGGGCTACACAGCGCCTACACACTCCTTTCTCAATGTATCCGCTTTCCAGACAATCTTTTGATATTTTCATATTACCTCCGTCATAAGAGACCAAAAGACTCATAGGAAAGCGACAAAAGCTTGAAAACGAATTGATTAGCATGATATCACAGAAAAGTTGTTTGTCAGACTCGATAGGCCTATGCGAGAAATAAAATGATAAAATAACATCAAATATTTCATCCATCTTTTCTTTGTGTTTGTAGTATTCTAATCTAGTAGCGATAGAATGAAGTAACCTCGCCACCATATTTGTATTTTGTAGATCTAATCCCAGTTCTACAAAACGTAGTAGTATTCTCTTCGGATCTTTTGCATTGTAAATACAATAAAAGATTTGGTCTGCATCCGTAAGCGAATTCATGACCAGTTCATAATACTCTGGAGACACCGAAACCGTAAACCATAAAAGGTCGATAGTGCTGTCGACGTCATTATCAGATGAATAATAGTCTTCATCTTTGTGTAACAATATCCCCAATACAGAACAACCTGCAATACATCCGTTATACTTTTGAAACCACTCTTTATCGTTCGTTATGATAGCTTTAGCCTCTTCAATCCATTCCGCCATTCTTCAAAATTAAACAAATACAAAATGATTTTCTATTTTGATTTTTAAAATGGTAAGAATAATACTTATAACTCCAAGAAAATGACTTATCGTCCTCATCAATTTTCTTATATGATGAGTCCAGTACCGAAGTTTATTCCAATTACTTCGGTTAACTTTGACTTTATCCCTACAGAATTAGGAGGAATGCCTAAAGTATGGTGGGTTGATTTACCTACGCAAGCGCCAAGTCAACTTAAAATAGGAATGCATACTATCGTCAGGGTGTCGCTCATGACGTCTATGTTCATCAGAGAAGCGCTTCACAATAAATTATTCGAAATAGGCGATATTATTGGTACGAGAGTGATGCTCGTATCCGCAAGTCCCGACCGTTCTACAGCGGGACATCTTCACAAAGAAATCGCATCGTACCTTGGTGATAACTCCGGTTATCCATCCTTTAAGAAAAGTCCGTTCGGATGGGGAGTAACAACAACATACCCTACGGCACCTTATAAACCCGACCAATTCCAGGTGAAGTACGGTGTAGGTCCGCCATTAGGGTTTCTAGAAATGATCTAGAGAATTCGGCTTACAATTAGGTTTACACCCCAAAACAGCCTTAATTAAGGTGAAATACTTCAAGCATGTTAATATATCTTACTGTTATAACTCTCTGTTATTTCAAAGTAATTTGTATCTTATCTATGGTAAATGATAAGATAAAAGATGGCGGAATATCATGGAAGAGTTCTTCCTAAAATGTTAGTTGACGAGATTGTAAAGGCTAACGGACCTGTCACCCATGTTGGCACACTCCATTCAGTTACTACAAACGTAAATGTCCATATGCCCGACGGATCTACCAAGAAGGGTATGGTAAACAAAGTTTATCGCGTAACTCGTACAAGATCTAATGGCGTACGCTATCGTACTTATTACGTATCAGGAGTACTTCGCAATGATCCTCATTTACCTTTTAAAAAGAGTGTATCTAAAGATGAAGCTGAAGCTATTGCGCAGAATCTGCGGATTAGCATTGAAGTAAGAAGAGCACCAGCCAAAGTACAAGTCAAATCAAGCGCATCGCATTTCCAATGGCGGCTTCCTTTTTAAACAACAACTTCTTCATATTGACAAAGCCAATATGAAAATTAAAAAAAAATAGATTATTCACCAATTTCTTCGTTGTAAAATGGCTAGCTCACTATTAACTGTTATTTCTGGAGGACAGACGGGTGCTGATCAAGGAGCTCTATTCGCTGCAAGAAAATTAGGTATTAAAACAGGTGGTTTTGCGCCCAAGGATTATCGCACGCTAGATGGACGTGCGGAATGGTTAAAGGACTATGGTCTCGTCGAATCCTCTTCTAGAAATTACGTGACTAGATCCATAGAAAATGTAGACCATTCGGACGTTACCATTGCGTTTCGTAATCATCACAGCACAGGTACTGACAAGACGATAGGATATGCGATCACGAAGAAATGGCAAACCATTCCTCTTACAGATCTCACTACTTCTTATAAACCTGTGTTTGTCGTATCTGACGTATCTTCAGAAGACCAACTCCTCAAAACGATTGAATTTATTCGTTTTCACAAACCATCCGTTATTAACGTATGCGGACATCGCGAAACAGATCACATACGGAAGTTATGGACTTTATCAGTTTCAAATTTCTTAGAAAGAGTTTTCGATAAAATAAAATAAGTAATTTATTGAATTTATTAAATGTGTTTTAATCTGAACCGGAATCAACGTTGTCGAATGCGTCGTCAGAGTTGTGGTCGTCATCTGAGTCCGTAACAACTTTCTTTGTTTTTTTAGGAGTTTCAGCAACTTCTTTGGCAATCTCTTTAAATTGTTGAACGACTGTTTCTCTGCGCTGGGCAACACCTCCGCGAGTATTACCTCCGAGGTTAGGTAAAGGAAGAGCACCACCTTTCTTGGGAAGAGGCTTTTCAGCAGGAGCAGGTTTGGCCTTAGCTTCTGCCGCAGCCTTAGTCGCAGCGGCACGCTCAGCACGAATACGAGCGATCTTTTGTGCGGGAGTCTCGGTAACTTTGGGAGGAGGCGCTTCAGGTTCAGGCTCTGGTTCAATAGGAGCAGGTTCGTCAAAGTGAACTGTAACATTCTTACCCTTACCTTTAGCTGCCTTACCCTTGGGAGCAGGAACTTCCTTAGGCGCTTCCTTGGGAGTCTCGATAGTTTTAGCAGGTTCTTTGGCTTTAGGAGGAGGAGCAGCTTTGGATTTGCTCTTGGGCTTCTCTTCTTGAACTGGTTCTGCGACATACTCCTCGGAGTTGGAAGAAGATGAGGAGCTGGAAGAAGATGCTTCAGCAGGTTCATCATCAAGAAGAACAGGAGGTGCTTCAGGCGCGGCAGGCATTTGTTTTTCAACACACCAAGCAAAGATCTTCTCTTGAAGGGCAAAAAGACTTTGACGTTGAGGTACGTGAATGTGATTCGCATCGATATAATATTGTGCGGTAGGACGAGACCATGTGCGAAGCTGTTGAAGAGAGTAACCTAAGTCAGGATTAGGCTTAAAGTCGTTTTCGAGCTTAATATGAGTAGCATGACGCTTAGTTCCTTCAGATTGAGAACGACCGCCAGAAACCTTACTACGCTTCTTGGAGCGGCTCTTGGATGCGGCAGGAGGGGGGTTTGCGAGCTTTTCTTGACGGCGAAGTTCTTTACGCTCTGCGCTCTTGATAAGATTTTCATAGTGTTTGCACTTAAGCTGTTTAAGTACAAGCTTCAATTCCTCTTCAGACATAGAAGAGTAATCAACAAGTTCAACTTGGATATCAGATTCAGCCATTGTTATCAGTTATAGTTATTAGTTATTGGTAGGTATTACGGACGGAAGTGTGTAAATATAGTTTTTTTGCAATTTTTTACGTAAACGTCAGATTTCAGAAATATCAAATTTATAGTATTTTTTGTTTGATTGACAGCATAACGCAAAATTTACAATTTATAGTTTTTCATGTTTTACGCATTCGCTAAATTTAAGAAATTGGAACGTTTACGTACGTGTACAATAAATAAATTACGCAAAAGATGTCTCAAACACAATTCTCTATTTCACCATAACTAAGGTGAAATACTTCAAGTATGATTAAGGTATATAATGCTGTAAGTCTCTAGTAATTTCGAAATGAACTAATAAGCTTTGTTATAGTAAGGAAAACCGCGTAACACATCCCATTCACCTCCGTACGCATGCGGAAATCCGTAAATTGTGCCATTTGTCTTATTATACCATCTTGTTAGGTCTTCCTTACTCAAATATATAGGATCGACGTATTTTTCCTGTGTACCATCTACTTTGCGTAACAGTACCAGCATCAAAATGCCTAGAAAAAATAACGCAAAGAAAGTTAGAATCGTATACATCTTTTATAAACCCATGAATAGAATTTGGAATTTGATGAAATATGTCATTACGTGTAATTTTTATTGGATCGAACATGCGGATGATGTGGAACTACCATTATCGGTGTTCAAACGCGCACCGCCAGCTAATTCTCTAATTAAAGCTGCAGTTAGCTCTTCTTTTACGCTTTCGTCATCGATAAAGTTATCATTTGTGTTGAAGTGAAGAATAGGAGTACCGACGATGTCTTCAAGTGTAGGATCGGGTATATTGTTACGTAATCCTGAAATGTATAGTCCATTGAGGAATTCGTCATGTTTACGCTGCAAACCTTCTTGATACTCACGCGAAACAGATGATTCTTCAGAACGATTGCGTATTTGCAATCTTTTCATCGTTTCGTCTACGCTTGGCTTGAGATATATAAAGAGGTCTATATCAAAAGGCATATTTTCACGACGCATCGTCCAAAGGTCCATGTACGTGTCGTATTCATGTTGCTGGATCTTTCCACTTTCTAAAAGCATAAGCATGAACATGCGATCATCGAATACGCTACGCTCCAAAAGATATATATCTGGCGTAATTCCTTGCGATTGAGCTTCTTTCACAGCGTTTTGACACGCACGTACGCGCGTATGGAATACAAAAGCTTGGAACTGGAACCCGTAACGGGAAGGGTCGTCGTAAAACATTTGTAAAAGGCCTGATGATTTCCAAAGGTCAACAGGTTCAAGTACTTCAACCACAACATACCCTTTCTCTCTTAACTTTGGAGCCAAGCACTTACTGATTAACGCGCTCTTACCCGCCGCAATGAGACCATCAACAACAACTACCTTTGGACTTGCCATTTTTAGAGACAATTTTAAGATAACTTTAGGAGAATTCAATTTTTATTTCACATAGAGGTCTTGAAGTACTTCACCTTACAGTGGATTACAGTATTAGACCTTAAGATACTTAAAGCATTTCACCATCTTGAAGGTGAAATTGAACTTTACTTTGAGGCATCTTTATGTATAAGTCTCTGTTAGTTAAGGTGAAGTAGAGCTTTGACTTTATATACGTTATGCTACGTATATAATTACTTGTAATTGCCCTAATTCGTTACTATGATCTCTCCTCCTCTGATGAGAATGACAATGTATTTACCTCCGCGAACCCTTTTCTTTACGCCAACAGGACATACATAATTCTTAATCTCCAATTCCGCAATGGTCTGTTCATCGTAAACTCCTTCTAACAGTGAATCATCAATGCGAGGAGGATCACCATTACGTAACTGTAAGATGCGTTCTCGAAGAATAGAAGTGTATTCATATTTATTAATCACATAAGGTGCATCGTCATCTTCGAATACAAGTTCCATCTTCAATAGTGAATTACACAATAATACAGTTAGACGCCTCAAAAAAATAGTTTCAATTTCACTTTAGTATCGGTGAATTACTTAAAGTATAATAAGGTATCTAATGCCGTAAGACTCTGTTAATGGTCCTATATACGAAATCTCGTATATAGTTTTTAAAATCCTAGTATTATTCTATGTCATTTATTTCTTCTGTCAATGCTTTACTATTTTGCGCTTGCGTCATACCGGCGAACATGCTCAACAAACCCAACGTTTGATTTTTGGCAGAATCATCAGACAGTGAAGCGAAAGCGCTTCCTACGAAAGACAATATCCCAGAATTCTGTTGCATTTGTTCTGGGGTGAGATGTCGAGAAAGTTCTGCAATAATAGGGTTACTTTCTTCAATCGTAGAAGATAACGACGCTACGCTTTCTTGTAAGAAAGTTTCGTCCGGCGCGAGTTCATCCAAAGCCCCCTTCAAAAGATCGTCAATGTCCTGTAAATTATCTTCAACTGCGATATCGCTATCTTCGATCCTTTCTAAAGGAGACAACCCAGTACCATACAGAAGTTTCGCTACGATTTGACTTAATGCGGTCTGTTTATCTACATCTTGAAAGAAATGAGAGACTTCCGCAACTTGAGTACCAGCGAGTAATAGTTTACAAGTCATAAAATGACCATTTTTAAATTTCCACCAACTAAACGTATAGCTAAAGGGAGAGTTATCGTTACATAACTCTTTAATCCGCTTCAAAGGGTCGACCTCGGTTAATCGTACCTCAAAGTCTTCAGTGTAGTTACTTCTCGAAAAAAGATCCATTAATTTTGATTATATTTCATATAATTTCTTTTATTTAAGTCATATACCCAGCAATTTTTGTAAGATCATATACGTATTTGTAACTATGTATGCGTTTATTTATAGAGACTTTTGAGGGTATTACGGGTATTGACATCTTTGAGGGTGGAAATCATACTCCTGTCAAAAATAGGTAATGTTGGACTGATCTTGCGTATCTGTTTGATAACGGCAGCATTTAGGGGATTAACAGTAGATAATGGGTTGTCAGGATTGGGATCCACGTTTCTGTTTTGTGTGCCGACAACACGAATGCCAAAAGGGTCAGTTTTGCAGACAACCAAATCAAGATGTATATATTTTTCGTTTGAGAGTATATAAGTATGATAATCAGAGTCCAAGGATGCACTTTTATCATTTTGAGATTGCGTGTCAGATGTTTGGGATGATGAAGTGGATGTGGCAAGAGCTTGTACTTCTAGATGTTGCGGTTTGTCAGAACTCTCCGCAGGAGCACTCTCAACAATCAAATTTTCAGGCTGCGGTTTAGGTTGGCTTGCGGACAACTCATATTCATCGCCCCATACTTCTCTTGTTACTTCACTATACTTAACGTTAAGTATAGCCAAAGCGCTACGCAACTTATCAAGATGTTTGTTAGAGATGACGCAACCCGAAAATTTGATTGACGCTTTAAGTCCTGAATCAGAGAGTTTATATTGACCCCTTTTGATACACGACGGCTTCATGTTCTCTTGGATCTTATCAAAAAGGTTAGCGTCTATCTTGCCATGTAAAGAAGCAAGAACACAACTTGCTTTGGTGTAATCCGTAATGATACTAAGATTGTTGCTTTCCCCAGGAGGTTGCTTGCGTGTAGCTTTCGGTTTCTTTCCTTTTTTCAAAAATTCTTCACGAGCGAACGCTTTCGCTTCTATCACTTTCGGATGAGACTCGATATAAGAGAAAAGTTCAGAAGATTCAGACGTCATACTTTCCGATAGTGGTTTATAAGTTATCAAATGCAGCAAAGTCTCTGTAAAGATCTAATTTAGAGTTTCAAATTTGAAACAAAATATTTTGGTTTTTAAATCTTAAAAATAGAATTTCTAAAAGTAACGAGAAAATATAAAGAAAATGGCTGCTACACCAGATAAACGCGCTTTGATCATCGGACTGAATTACATCGGAACTAATAACGCATTATCAGGATGTATCGATGACGCAAACAACGTCAAAGCGATGCTATTGAAACGCGGATACCAAGAAAATAATATTGTGATGATGACCGACAACACCCCTTCACTTCTCCCTACGCGTAAGAACATCCTCAAAGAGTTCTTGAATCTTGTATTATCCGGCGCAAGACAACTTTATTTCCACTATTCCGGTCATGGCGCTACGGTGAGAGATACAGATGGTGATGAAGACGACGGCAACGACGAAACACTTGTCCCTCTTGATTATTTCCAAACCGGAACGATGATTGTTGATGACGAACTTAAGGGAGTGTTGAAGTGTCTTGACGAAACGCAATCTTTATTCTGTGTTCTTGACTGTTGCCACAGCGGCACAGGCATCGATCTTAAATATAATGTATTCGAACGTCTCGGGAAACAATTCGTTCTTGTAGAAGATAAGAAACAATCTCCCACAAGAGGTAATTGCGTCTGCTTGAGTGGATGTCAAGATAACCAAACCTCCGCAGATACGTTCGAAGAAGGGCAAGCACAGGGTGCAATGTCTTACGCGTTCTTGAAAGCGGTGGGTGACCCTAAAGTGAAATCATACGAGGAACTTATCAATGCCATCCGCATCTTACTTAAACAGAAGAATTACGCGCAACTTCCAGCTATGTCCTTCGGTAAATCAGTAAACCTCAAAACTCCATTTAATTTTTAATCGTACTAAAGAATATTATACCTATCTTAGATTTCTTACACGGCCATTGGCCGTGTAAGATGAGAAATACGACATATTTCAATAGATGACGGGATCAGGATAGTTACCTTCTGGATCGATATCTTCAAAGTATACATTCATCATATAGCCAAAATTCGGGTGGAACATGTCTCCATATTTATCGTGAAGCTTTTGCGAGATTACTTTTCTGTTAATAAGGTCTAATTTGAACTTTCCATGGGAAACATAGTGATATCCGAAATTTAACCCTTCTTCCTGGAACCCATAACCCCACGTATTATCTTTTTTGTGTGTCAAAGAAAGACTGAATATAATCCCAGTGTCGTTGTCAAAAAATATCATGAACGATCTATTATTTAGAAGAAATTCCCAACACCCATGCAGTTTTTCAGAAATATGCAGCGTCATTGTATTGAAACTAGACATTAACTTATTAGATGTTGTAATTTTAAAGTTTTATTGAGTTCTGGCACGTTTAAAAATACGAGCATTGTTGAGGAACTCCTTATCTTCATCTGTTTGGTTTGCGATGAAAAGGTCAATGTCTCGTTCCATGCTATTGATACTTTCGTTGGCAGTATCAATAGCTTTTTGGCACTCCTCTATCTTTGCCCGATTCTTAAAGATCTGTTCGTTTTGCTTGACGATGAACTCTTCGAATGCTTGGAGATCAGCTTGAAGTATGTTTAGCTTTAAAATTTTTTGCAAATTAGGACCCATTTCTTCTATAAAAGAATGGACGGAATCGATGAACTTAAGACGCGGTTCGGTCTTAGAATTGGCTTTAACATGGTTCATCATCTCGAGAGCACGCTCTTTGAAGGCTGGCATGACGATAGTTCCGTCGGCAGAGACAGTGGGATGAGACCATGCACTCTTAAAAAAATAGTGCATATCTAACGCTTTCCCAGGCGCTTTGGGAAAGATGGCCATGCAGACACTCATAAAAAAGACAGCATATGAAACTTTGTCTTTGCCGATGTAGAATGCGCATTTAATCCATTCATCGTTTCCATCGCGTTCCCAAAGCGTCGTACATCCAACTGGTTCTTTACGACCATCATAGTAACAACAATGTTTGGTTTTGAAAGCGGTTTGCTCTAATTTTAGAATATAATTAGCTTTCTCAACTGCAGTATTTTTAGCTGCCATTTTTTACTATGCATAAAAACGCAAATTTTCAAAAATATAGTTTTTCATGAATTTGTGTATAAGCTTTTTATTGGGTTTTCTTACCGTTACAAGCGTCTTGTATTCGACTAAATAACTTTTTGTCTTCTTCATCAAGTATCGCAATGACCTCATCAAACTGTTTAAGTTCGGCGAGACGGATGGGATACTCAAAGAACTCTTGAAGTTGAGGCTCTACCTGGGTAAGGAAATCGTCAACTCTTTCTGCGAAAACCGTTCTCGCGTTGAACTTCTCTGCGTACTGA
>Ga0172376_10005283_pt1 | contig 14472 bp, 10 predicted proteins | sample Lak35m_FD_121114 | JGI IMG/M metagenome (GOLD analysis project Ga0172376, IMG submission 121114) | Freshwater microbial communities from Kabuno Bay, South-Kivu, Congo - kab_092012_35m | ecosystem: Environmental > Aquatic > Freshwater > Lake | place: Democratic Republic of the Congo: South-Kivu...
CCTTTCGGCGACTCGGCGCGCTGGTTCGCCATGCCCTCGGCGCGCTTCGAGCTGCGCAACGTGCCGCTGCTCGATGCGGGCGAGCGTCGTGCCGAGTACCGCCTGCGCACCACCGAATACGGCATCGATCTCGGTCGAGAGCTCGGCAATTGGGGCGAATGGCGGGCCGGTCTGCGTCGGGTCACGGGTCATTCACGATTGCGGGTCGGTGATCCGCAGTTGCCGGTGACCGAAGATTTCGACGTACGCGAATTCTTTGGGAGATTCTCGTACGACGAACTCGACAATCGCAATTTCCCTAGGCGTGGTCAGTATTTGGTCGCAGAATGGCGTGCCGAGACACCGCGTCTCGGCTCCGATCGACGCGCCGACATGGTCACCATCGACTGGTTGGCTGCCCGTTCAAGCGGTCGTCATACCGGCGTGTTGTGGACATCCTACGGCACGACGGTCGATTCCGAGGTCGACAGCATTCGTGCGCTATTTCCGCTCGGCGGCTTTCTGAACCTCTCGGGGCTACCGCCTGATTCGCTCACGGGTCGTCACTTCGCCATCACGCGCTTGATGTATTACCGGCAGATCGGCCGCGGCGGTGAGGGTTTCCTCAATGTGCCCGCGTATGTGGGTTTGTCACTCGAAGCGGGCAACGTTTGGAGCGAGCGCAGCGACATGGGTTTGAGTTCGGCGCTGACCCAGGGCAGCGTATTCTTTGGTTTCGATACCCTGCTGGGACCCGTATATCTCGGCTCGGGCTTCGGCGAGAGTGGCGAGACGGCGTTCTATCTCTTCCTCGGTCGGACGTTCTAGCTTCCCAGCTGAGTGCAGAGCTGCTCAGTCGCTCAGTCGCTTCTGGCGGCGAGATTGACGACCTTTTCGTAGACGTGTGCCGGCAAGTCGCCCGGACGGGAATATTCGTGCTTGCGACTCATTTCGGCGAGCGCAGCGTCGCGTTCGGCGGCGCTGGTGAACCAGTGGGTGCGGTGCCAGTCGGCACCCAGCAGCTTGCGGAACGGATCGCCCGGCTTGAGCGAGACGCGCAGGCCATAGGGTTTCGGATCGCTAGCAACCGATTGACGCAGGTTGTGGCTGTGGCAAGTACTCATGAATGCGAAGCGTACCCGCTTGAAGAGTGCGCGTCTGCCCCCGCAGAATGGGCGCATGACACTCCTGCGAAACAAAACCGATCTTGTCACCGCGGCGCAGGCCTTGCCCGGCCGCAGCACGGCCATGCCCGTGCCGCCGCGGCACTTCGTCAACGGCGAGACGCTGCTGCCGCCATTTCCGGCGGGCACCGTCGAAGCCGTCTTCGGCATGGGTTGCTTCTGGGGCGCCGAGCGCTTGTTCTGGAAGATACCCGGGGTTGTTTCGACCTCGGTCGGCTACGCGGGCGGCTACACGCCGAACCCGACCTACGAAGAGGTCTGCAGTGGCCGCACCGGGCACGCCGAAGTCGTGCGCGTGATCTTTGATCCGTCCAAAGTGTCTTACGCCACACTGCTGCGCGCCTTTTGGGAACGTCACGATCCGACGCAAGGCATGCGCCAGGGCAACGATCTTGGTACGCAATACCGCTCTGTGCTCTATTGCACGAGCGAGGCGCAACTGGCCGAAGCGATCACGAGCTGCGACAGCTATCAGCAACAGCTCGACCAGGCCGGTGTTGGTCGCATCACCACCGAGATTTTGCCCGCGCCCGCGTTTTTCTATGCCGAGGACTATCACCAGCAGTACCTCGCGAAAAATCCTGCAGGCTACTGCGGTCTGGGCGGTACGGGTGTTCCGTGTATCGGCAGTGAGCGCTGATGCACGAGATTTTCAGTGAATTTGCGCTGATCCTCATCATCTCGGCGGTGGCTGCAGGGCTAGGCTTGCGGCTGCGTCAACCGGTCATCATCGCGTACATCTTGGTCGGCATTGCTTTCGGGCCCTCGGCACTCGGGCTCGTATCGGCCTCGCCGCCGATCGAACTACTAGCTCAGCTCGGTGTCTCGGTGCTGCTTTTTTTGGTCGGCCTCAAGCTCGATTTCAAGCAGGTCCGAAAGTTGGGTGCCGTGTCGCTGGCGACCGGGCTTGGGCAACTGACGTTCACCATCTTGTTCGGCTTCGTCATCATCCTGCTGCTCGGCAAGGGCGTGATGGATGCCTTGTATGTGGCTATCGCGCTGACGTTCTCCAGCACCATCATCATCGTCAAGTTGTTGTCCGACAAACGCGAACTCGATTCGCTGCACGGGCGTATCGCCATCGGTTTTCTCATCGTGCAAGACATGGCGGTGGTGCTGGCCATGATGGTGATGAGTGTCGCACGGGTCAACGATCCGGACGTGTCGGTCTGGGAAGTGCTCGGCTCGCTGTCATTACGAATCGCGGTGGCGATCGTCGCCTTGTTCGCGCTGATGCGCTGGGTGCTACCGCGCCTGGTCACCGCCATGGCCAAGTCACAGGAACTACTGCTGATTTTTGCGATCGCCTGGGGTACTGGTCTTGCTGCGCTCGGCGAGTGGGCGGGGTTCAGCAAAGAGGCCGGTGCGTTTCTCGCTGGCTTTGCGATCGCCTCAACTGGGTATCGTGAAGCCGTCAGCGCGCGCTTGAGTGGCATCCGCGACTTTCTGCTGTTGTTCTTTTTCATTGATCTCGGGTCGCGACTCGATTTTTCCACGATAGGCGACGAAGTGTGGTCGGCGCTGGTACTGTCCATCTTCGTCTTGATCGGCAATCTGCTCGTGGTGATGGCGATCATGGGGTTCATGGGCTATCGCAAGCGCACCGGGTTCATGGCGGGACTGACGGTCGCCCAGATCAGCGAGTTCTCAATCATTTTCATCGCCATGGGTATCAGTCTTGGGCATGTAGGCCAGGAGGCTCTCGGACTGACGACCATGGTGGGTGTAGTGACGATCGCGCTATCCACTTACATGATTCTTTATTCCCAAATCTTGTACGACAAGCTCGAACCGCTGCTCGGAATCTTCGAACGCAAGTTGCCGTTTCGCGAAACCGATGTCGACCCGCAGGATTCGGCAGCCGGGCAGCCCGACATGATCATCATCGGGCTCGGTCGCTACGGCGCCCAACTCGCCGAGGGTTTGCGCAGAGCGGGACTCAGGGTGCTCGGTGTCGATTTCGATCCCGAGCGGATCGCGGAGCAACGCGCGCGCGGCATGTGGGTCCACTACGGCGACGGCAGCGATGATAATTTCATTGAGGCTCTGCCGTTGCGCGATGAGGTCATGGTGATCAGCGCGCTGCCTGACTTCGGTGCGCAACGCATGTTGCTGCAGAGCCTGCGGCTGCACGGTTTCAAGGGCAAGATTGCGGTGTTGCAGCGTGAGGACGACAACTCGGCGGAGCTGCAGGCGCTGGGTGTGCCGGTCGTGCTTAATCCCATGCGCGACGCTATCGACTACACGGTTGAAAAGTTGATTCGCCTCCGCACCGCCACCAGCGACTGAGCAGTCTCAGTTGGTGCTTGCCACCGCCCGCAGGGCTTCGCGCAGCGTCGCCACTGCACCCTGAACCTCGTCGACGGTCGAGATGAAGGGCGGCGCAAGCGCCAGCGTCTCTCCCGTGAAGCGCAGCAGCAAGCCTCGCTGCAAGGCCTGCTCGAAGATCTGAAAGGCGCGCAGCGCAGGCTTGCCCGGCACCGGCGTGACGTCGACCGCTGCGGCGAGACCGAGATTGCGGATGTCCGCGACCAATGGCTCACCACGCAGACCATGGATCGCTTCTTCGAGGATCGGTGCGAGTTCGGCGGCGCGCTCGATCAGCTTGCGCTCGGCGAGCTCATCGAGGGTGGCGTGTGCCGCGGCGACACCCAGCGGGTGACCCGAATAGGTGTAGCCGTGAAAGAACTCGATCAGGTGCTCGGGGCCGTTCATGAAGGTGTCATAGATATTCGCCGACGCCAGCACTCCGCCTAGCGGCACCGTGGCGTTGTTGACGGCCTTGGCGAAGGTGATGAGATCAGGCTTGACGCCAAAGAAATCAGCGGCAAAAGGCGTACCGAGGCGTCCGAATCCGGTGATCACTTCGTCGAAGATCAGAAGAATGCCGTGCTTCGTGCAGATCTCGCGCAGCCGTTGCAGATAGCCTTGCGGTGGGACGATCACGCCCGTGGAGCCTTGCATCGGCTCGACGATGACTGCGGCGATGTTGCTGGCGTCGTGCAACCCGACGATCCGTTCGAGTTCGTCGGCGAGATGTGTGCCCCACAGGGGTTGACCGCGCGAATAGCCCATCTTCGCGGGGTCAAAGGTGTGGGGCAGATGATCGACGCCCGGGATCATGAGCGGCGCGAACATCTTGCGGTTGGCCGGAATGCCGCCCACCGAAATGCCCCCCATGCCGACACCATGATAGGCGCGCTCGCGACCGATGATGCGCGTTCGCGAACTCTCACCCCGCGCACGGTGCCAGGCCACGGCGATCTTCAGCGCGGTGTCGACGGCCTCTGAACCCGAGTTGACGAAAAAAACTTTGTCTTGCGGCCGACCGGCGAGGGCGGCGATGCGTTCGGCCAGCGCAAACGCCGGCGCATGGCCCATCTGGAAGCTCGGGGCGAAATCCAGCGTGGCGACCTGTCGCTGTACGGCTTCGACGACGCGATCGGGAGAATGACCGAGCGGGCAGCACCACAGCCCTGCAAGTCCATCGAACACACGCCGTCCGTCGGCGAGGGTGTAGTACGCGCCCTTGCCCGAAGCGATCAAGCGTGGATGTGCCTTGAAGTGACGGTTATGCGTGAACGGCATCCACCACGACTGCAGCGCGGCATCGCCAAGCCCTGCGGTGTTCCCGTCGATCGCCTGCGACAGCGCCATCTCGATCAGCCGCGCAGGATGGACGCGAGGCTCTGCGCAACCCGATCGACATTCGCGGGGCTGATGCCCGCGATGTTGATGCGACCATCGGGTGCCATGTAGAGGTGGTGCTGCTCGCGTGCGGTCTGCACTTGTGCGCTGCTCAACGGCAGGCGCGAGAACATGCCGCGTTGCTGCTTGATCCAGCCGAAGTCTTGCTGCGTGGCCGCGCTCAGCTTGTCGGCGAGCAGGGCGCGCAGGGAGTTGATGCGATTGGCCATGTGTTGCAACTCGAGCATCCAGTCCTGCCGCAGTTCAGGCGTGGCGAGCACGCGATCCACCACCGCAGCACCGTGATCGGGCGGCATCGACCAGAGGGTGCGAGCGAGTCGACCGAGTTGTCCGGCGACGATGCCCGCCGGTTCGCTGCCCGCGGTGAGCGCGATCAGCAGTCCGGTGCGTTCGCGATAGATGCCAAAATTCTTTGAGCAAGACACAGCGATCAGCAGTTCAGGTACGGCCTTGGCGATCAAGCGAATCGAGGCGGCATCGCGATCGAGATCTTCGCCGAGTCCCTGATAGGCCATGTCGAGGAAGGGCACGAGACGACGCCGGGCGAGCACGTCAGCGACGGCGGCCCATTGCGCAGAGTCGAGATCTTGACCGGTCGGGTTGTGACAGCAGGCATGCAGCAGCACCAGCGAACCCGGCGCGAGTGCATCGAGTGTGGCCAGCATGCGATCGAACTGCAGCGTATTACTCGCTGGATCGTAATAAGGATATTGCTCGATCTTGAGCCCCGCACTGCCAAGTAGCGGGATATGGTTGGCCCACGTGGGATCGCTCACATGGATCGAGGAACCGGGTCGCGCAGTTGTCAGCAATGCGGCCCCAAGGCGCAGCGCACCGCTGCCTCCCGGCGCCTGCGCAAGGGCGAGATCACCTTTACGACCCGCAAGATCGCTGCCCAAGGTCAGTGCGGCGACCTGTGTGTTGAATCCCGGATTACCGACCGGCGAGAGGTAGGTCTTGCTGGTCTGGCCAGCCAGCATGTCTTGCTCGGCACGCTTGACCGCGCGCGGCACCGGCGTCTTGCCGGCTTCGTCTTTGTAGACGCCCACGCCGAGGTCGACTTTGTCGGGCGACTCGTCCTTCTGAAAAGCGGCGGAAACGCCGAGGATGGGGTCGGGCGGAACGCGGGTCAGGGTTTCGAGCATGACGGGCCTGCAGAGAGAAACAGCGCAGGCATTATCGCAGCCCCGCTCAGCCGGTGCGACCACCCGGCGGCGGCATTCCCGGGAAGAACAGCTTGCGAAACGTCAGACGTACATTGCGCCCGAGCGGATCGAGCAGATCGGCTTGGTAATTGACCGGCGTCGAGCCATCAAGTGTGCGTACGTCCTGACGTTCGTTGAACAGGTTGCCGACCACGATACTGACCCGGGCGCCACGCAACACGGGGTAAGGTCGAGCCCACTCGACGAGACCCAAGTCCGCGAAGAGTCGCAGGTTCACGGTGGTCAGAGCCGAGAATTCCAGGTCATTGCGCGTATTGCCCGCGGCCGCGCGCGCGACTCGACTGCCGGCGCGCCATTGAGTGGTCATCCTCGCGCCGTAGCCTTCGCGGTTTGCCCCAACCGCCAACTCGAGTTCATGGCGTGACACCCCCGCCGTATCGAACAAGGTGTCGCCGGCGAGCAGATCGAGTGACGGTAGACCGGGCGCAATGGTGAGCTCGTCGTTGAGTCGTTGCGTGTAGGCGAGCGAGAACTGCACGCTGCCACGTCGCGCGAACGCAAGGAAGCGCTCGCCCATCTGTGCCATGCGCGCGCGCCGCGCCGCATCATCGGCCGGCGGGCCGCTGGAGGGTGCACCGCCGGAGGGAGCACCGCCGGAGGGTGCGCGAGCATCGCTGCCACCTGCGCCACGTTGTCGTGGCATCGGTGACTCGGGCTGCGGTCCCCAGGGTCGACTGAGATTGAAGCTCACGCGCAGATCGTCGCGCTCGCGGCCCGCCAGGTTGACCGGGCGCGCATCGATCGCCAGCAAGCGTCCACTCGGATCACGCGGAAAGCGATCGCGGAACACGGCTTCAAGCTCCGGCGAGGCGATCGGCAGACTGCTGACGAGATCGCGTGTCTCGCTGCGCGTCCAGTCGGCGTTGATGTCGAAGTCCACCTCCTCGAAGGGTCGCGACCCCAGCCCCAACTTGAATACTTTGCGACGGTCTGGCGACAAGGCGGTATTGCCACCATCGATACGCGTGATGTCCACCGTCTCGCCACGCAGCAAATCAAAGGTGCGCACGAAAGGGGTGGTGATCACGGCGCCACCGAGTTGCTGCATCGAGGGCGCGCCTTGCTCGTCGGTCACCGTGGCGATCACGCGGAACTGCCGCCCGCGCGACCAGATGAGACCGTAGCCCGTAGTGTCTAGCGAGCCGACATCCGAGACGTCTTCGATCGCCGCATTGAGATTGAGTGAGAGGTTGCCAAAACCGCCGGGACCCGCCTCGCTGCGCAGCAGCGGCAGATCGAGATTCAGTTGGGCTTCGCGTTGATCGCGCGAGAGATCGCTGCGTACGTTCTGGACGCCGCGCTGCGAGGCGCTGTCGATTCCGCGCGTCCCGAGCGCGAGCTTCGCGGTCAGCGATGCCGCACCCGCCGGCAAGTCGAACACCGAACCATTAATCACGAAATCGAGATCGGCCGTATCGGTTCGCGAGCGACCGGTGAGACCCTCGCCACTCGTGCTGGTCCGCGAGTCGCCGCGCTCGAGGCCCGCAGTGGCCGACCACCGCCAACCGGGCAGCGTGCCCTGCAAGATCGCGGCGAGTCGTGCGTCCTGAGTCTCGACGCTGCGACGCAGTGTTGATATGCCCGTCGGCAAATTTCGCAGTCCCAGCAAAGAATCGCGCTGTCCATCGTCCAGGCTCGCGTTCACGATCATGGCGAAGCCCTCGCCGAGTGGTTTGGCGAGCACGACGTTGGCGGTCAATTGTTCGCTGGTCGGGGAGAGCGAGCGGAAGCGCGCATCGGCGTTGGGTACGCCGCTCGCGCCGACCACATTGCGTTCGCTCTCGAGCAACCCTTCGTCGCGCCGCGCCTTCAAATCAACCTGCAGCCGGTCATCACGTTGAATGCGCAGCCAGCCACCGTTGAGATCGGCGCCTTCGCGACCGCCATCGGTGCTGCCGCGCGCGCCGAATTCGGCTGTGTAGGCGCGAAAACGAGGACGCAGTACGAAGTTCACGACGCGCTGATCGGCGCGGTAGCCGTATTTGAGCGCGACTTCTTCGGGGAGGATATCGGTACGCAGGATGGCTTCGGTCGGCAGATCGCGCACTTCGGCAAATCCCGAGGTACGCACGCCATTGATGAGCACGATGGGGCGTCCTGAGCCGCGCCCGCGATTACTGCCGAGTTGCGGACCCAGCGCTGTCAGCAGTTCGGCGACGGAGCTGACGCCGAGCGCGCGGATTTCTTCGGCTGAGAGTTGCAGCTCCGGTGTGATGTCGCCGATCACCGCCCCGAGTTCGCGCCGACCCGTGACGACGATTTCTTCGAGGCCTTCGTCTTCGCTCTGCGCAGTGGCAGTCGCGGCGGCGAGGGAGAGCAAAGTAGGCGCAAGCAGACAGGCGAGCCGTTTCATGGGTCATCCGTGACATCGAGGGTGCGCATTCGACCCGAGGAGGGGGGTGGAGTTCAAGTCAAGAGTTGTCGGCGCCGTCGGCGGCGCCACGATAACCACAAGGCGAGCGCTATGAGGAGCCCGGCGGCGGGCCCCGCAAGCTCGGGCAGGATCACGCGACGCAGGGCGTTGCGGCTGACCTGTTCCAAGGGGCGATAGCCCTCGGGCAGCGGCAGCACGCCTTCATCACGCTCGAACTTGCGGTAGGCCGCGAGGAGACGCGCGAAATCTTGGGGGTGACTGTTCCGCAGGTCCTGCGTTTCCCCGGGATCGCGTGCGATATCAAACAATTGCCACTCGCCACTGCCGACGGGTGGCAGATTGCGCACCAGTTTCAGATCGCCGGCGAACAGCGCAGCGTTGCCCGCGAGTTCGTAACCGACGGGCTCGGTCGCGGTGCGGTTACTCTCTGCAAGCCCTTGCAGCACGGGCATCAGGCTCTTGCCTTGCAGGGGCTCCACGCCCGCGGTTCTCCCCGGATGCGCAACGTCCGCGAGTTCGAGCAGCGTCGGCGTGATGTCCATCACATGGGTGAAGCCGCCATGGATCCGTCCGCCCGTTTGATCTTTGGGTAGGACATCCGGGCCACTGATGATGAGCGGAACGCGCAGACCTCCCTCGCCGGCATAGAATTTGTGCGTCGCGAGCGGCGCCGCCGCGACGCTCGCCCAATTGCGGCCGATGGTCGCATAGCCGCCTCGCGCACCAAGATCCTCGAGTGCCCGCGAATATTGCGTTGCGAGCCAGAGCCTGCCGGAAAGGTATTCATAGGGGTCAGAGGGCTCGGCGCCGTTATCCGAAAGGAACACGAACACCGTATCGTCGGCCTCGCCAAGGTCCTGGAGTGCGGCACGCAAGCGACCGACTTCGTGATCCATCGTCTCCAGCATCGCCGCATAGACTTCCATGCGGCGGGCGTCATAGGCGCGACGCTCTGCGCTCAAGCTGCGCCAGTCCTCGAGTCCTGGCCATTCCGCGAGCGGGGCGCCCGTCGGAATCAGCCCGAGTTCGATACTGCGCGCATGCCGCCGCTCGCGCAGAGTTTGCCAGCCGGCGTCGTAGCGTCCTCGCTGGCGTTCAATGAAGGGTCGCGGGGCCTGCAGCGGGATATGGTTTGCCTGAAAAGCGAGATAAAGAAAAAAAGGCGGGTCTCGTCCCGCAGCATCCGCGGCGATGCTCGCTCCAGGCTGGCGAACGCCCCGATCCTCGCGCAACCACTCTATTGCGCGATCCACATAGAAGGTCGAGGAGTAGAATTCTTTGGGCATGCGCGCCGGCTGTCCATCCTCGAACCAGTAGACGCGATCGGTCAGCGCGAGATAGCGCTGATCGGTCTGCCAGTTGTCCGAACCGCTATCGCCTTGCACGAGCGAGCGGTCGAAGCCGCGAGCTGGCGGCAGATTGTGCGCTTCCTTGCCGACGTGCCACTTGCCGACGGCATAGGTGCGATAGCCGCTGCGCTGCAGCAGCGAACTGACCGTCACCACATCGCGATCGAGCACGGTGAGATAACCGGGTCGCCCTTCGAGCTCGGGCGGGACGGACTCGCGCATCGCGCCGACACCCGAGCGATGGCTGTTGAGGCCGGTCAGCAGCATCGCGCGGGTCGGTGAGCATTCTCCGGAGACATGGAAGTTGGCGAATCGCGTCCCGGTTGCGGCGAGCGCATCAAGATTCGGCGTGCGGATCTCGCCGCCGAAGGCACCGAGGTCGGAGTAGCCGATATCGTCGGCGACGATCAAGACAATATTGGGGCGAGTGGTCCTCGTCTCGCTTGCAGCAGCGGGCGACGACCAAAGAATTGCCGCGGAGGCCGCTGCTGACAGAACATGCAAGCCCAGCCGCGTCACGTCTGCGTCGACTCAGCGTGTTGGCTTCGGCAGAAAGCGGCCGAGTTCGCGCTTGGCGATCGCATCGCGATGCACCTCGTCAGGACCGTCGGCGAGACGCAGCGTACGCTGCGCAGCGTAGGCATAAGCGAGGGGGAAGTCCTCGCTGACGCCTGCGCCGCCATGCGCCTGAATAGCCCAGTCGAGAATGCGGGTGGCGATATTGGGCGCCACGACCTTGATCATCGCGATCTCGTTGCGTGCGGCCTTGTTGCCCGCCACGTCCATCATCCACGCGGTCTTCAGGGTCAGCAGTCGCGCCTGCTCGATCATCAGCCGCGATTCGGCGATGCGTTCACGCCATACGCCTTGAGTGGCGAGTGGCTTACCGAAGGCGACGCGCTCTGCAAGTCGCTGGCACATCAGTTCGAGGGCGCGCTCGGCCATGCCGATCGAACGCATGCAATGGTGAATGCGTCCGGGGCCGAGTCTGCCCTGGGCGATTTCGAAGCCGCGACCCTCACCTAGCAGGATGTTCTCGGCGGGCACGCGGACATCGGTGAGCGAGATTTCCATGTGACCGTGCGGTGCATCGTCGTAACCAAACACGGACAGCGGACGCTCGACCCGGACGCCTGTGGTTTCGGCGGGCACGACGATCATGCTCTGCTGAGCGTGCGCTGCGGCGTCCGGGTTGCTGCGACCCATGACGATATAGACCGCACAACGCGGATCGCCCGCGCCTGAACTCCACCACTTGCGCCCGTTGAGAACATAGTGATCGCCGTCCCGCTCGATGCGGCAGGCGATATTGGTGGCATCGGAGGAAGCCACATCGGGCTCGGTCATCAGAAAGGCCGAGCGGATCTCTCCGCGCAGCAATGGTTCGAGCCAGCGGTCTTTGAGGGCTTCGCTCGCGTAGCGCTCGAAGACTTCCATGTTGCCGGTATCGGGAGCAGAGCAGTTGAAGACCTCCGGGGCGAACGTCACGCGACCCATGATTTCGCACAGCGGTGCGTAATCGAGGTTAGAGAGACCTTCGGGTGCGCGCGTACTGCGTGGCAAAAAGAGGTTCCAGAGACCGGCGATGCGCGCCTTGGTTTTCAGTTCCTCGATGAGGCGGGTGGGGCGCCACGGGTTACCGGCCGCGCGATTGGCTGCGATTTCTTCAAAGAATGCACGCTCATTCGGATAGATGTGCTCGTCCATGAAGGCGAGCAGTCGGGTCTGCAGGCCTTTGATGGTATCGCTGTATTGGAAGTCCATGGGATTGCCTGCGATCCGGTCAACGGTGCGAGGGTCGTGGGCCGGACAAGGTGAGCCGAAACGTCTCGATCGCCGACTCATCGTAGCCGAGTTCGCGCAGGATTTCGTCGTTGTGCTCGCCAATGGCCGGCAACGACAGCCGCGGTGCGGCGGGTTCGCGCAGGAACTTGATCGGCACACCGATGTGCTCATGGCCCTGCGCATCGAGCAGGTGCATGTCGCGGCTGTTCACCTGCGGATCGTCGAACGCCTCGCGCAGATCGTTGACCCAGGCGAAGCCGATATCCTTGTCGCGAAACCAGTCGATCCATTCGGCGCGGCTGCGGCCGGCAAAGACCTCGCGCAGAAAGGCGGTGAGCGGGCGCTGATGAGCGCCGGGGCCGCGCTCGGCGAGCTCGACAAGGTCCAGTCGCCCGAGTTCGCCGAGCAGATTGCGTACGAACTTCAGCTCCTGCGCACCGAGTACGACATGGCGATCGTCGCGGGTTCGATAAATGTTGTAGAACGCGGCGCCACCCAGACTGCGTTCGTCTTTGATGCGCGGCGCGCGCTTCTCGGCAAATGTGGAAGCCGTGATGTTCGGTGTCCAGGCGATTGCCGAATCGAGCATCGCGATATCGAGATAGTCGCCGCGCCCTGTCTTCTCGCGACGATAGAGCGCCATCAGCACGCCGGCGAGTGCGTGCAACGAGGCTGTGATATCGGCGACCGGCACATGCGGCATGACCGGCTCGCCATCATTGCCTTGGTTGAGACTGACGAGCCCTGCGAGGGCTTCCGTGGCCAGGTCGTGCGCAGGTCGGTCGCGATAGGGGCCGCTCTGTCCGAAGGCCGAGATCGAGCAATAGACAATGCGGGGATTGCGCGCGCTCACCGCGTCGAAACCGACGCCGAGTCGATCGACAACACCCGGACGAAATGCTTCGACAAAGACGTCTGCCGATTCGCAGAGCTTGAGCAGGGCCTCGCGTCCCTCGGGCGATTTGAGGTTGACGCAGAAGCTTTTTTTGCCGCGCTGCGTATTGCGGAAGAACACCGTGTGGTCGCCCTCGACGAGACCGATGTGTCGGCCGGGTTCGCCCTCGCCGGGTGGCTCGATCTTGATCACCTCGGCGCCATGATCGGCCATCATCAGCGTGAGCTGTGGTCCGGGCAGGAATTGCGACAGATCGACGACGCGCAGGCCTTCGAGCTTCATGTCACGCCCTTGGCGCGTAGCGCTTCGATTTCTTCGGTCGAGTAGCCGAGTTCGGCGAGCACCTGCGCGGTGTCGGCACCGAGCGCGGGCGCGGTGCGCGAGGGCAGTCGTGCGCCATCGAGCTTGATCGGATTGGCGAGCGCCCGAAAATCCGCGCGCAACGGGTGCGGTACGTTGCGCACCATGCCGGTCGCGGCCGGAAAGGGATTGTCGAGCGCCTGCGCCATGTCGTACACGGGGGCGGCAGGTAACACGCCCTGTAACTTGCCGAGCCAGTTTGCGGTGGTCTCGCGACGGAACTCGACATCCAGCAGCGGCGTGAGTGCCTCGCGGTGCTCGCGACGCAGCGGCATGCTCGCAAAGCGCGGATCCGTAGCCAGCATCGGTGCATCGAGCACCCGCATGAGCTCCTGCCAGAATTTTTCGGTCATGCACATGACGAAGATCCAGCCGTCTGCGGTCTCGAAAAGCTGCACGGGTGTCGCGGTGGGGTGTGCGCTGCGCGGCATGCGGCCGGTGATGAGGCCATCATTGAGATACCAGCTGCCCGGGTAGGACAACTGGTGCAGCGCGACATCAAACAAGCTGACGTCAACGTCGCGCCCGACGCCGCTGCGCTGCACGCCGAGCAGTGCCGACACCAGCGCGAGTGCGGTCGTGATGCCGGTCATGAAATCGATGATGGAGAGGCCCATGCGTGCGGGCGGCGTGCCGGGTTCGCCCGTGACATGCAGATAGCCCGCCTCGGCCTGCATCAGATAATCGTAACCCGGCCAGGCGCGACGCTCGTTGTCACGACCGTACGCCGACAGGTGCGCGCACACGATCCGCGGATTGACAGCTTGCAGCGCGGCGTAGGTCAGGCCGAGTTTGTCCGGTTGATCGCCACGCAAATTGTTGAGCACGGCATCGGACTTCGCAACCAGTTTGCGGAATGCATCCTGTCCTTCAGTGCGTTTGAGATCGAGGCAGACGCTTTTTTTGTTGAGATTGAAAGTCTGAAAGAAATTCGAGTCGTGCTCGCCGAGAAAATACGGTCCCATGCCGCGCGTCGCGTCGCCGCCTTGAGCTCGATTCTCGATCTTGATGACCTCGGCGCCGAGATCGGCGAGATACATTGAGCCAAAGGGCCCCGCGCCGAAGGCCTCGAACGTAAGCACACGCAGTCCGCTGAGCGGCAAAAAAGGCGCGACCGTTGCAGGGCCAGTCATTGACGATGCGGTCGTCACAGCGGATGCCTCTCGATCAGCTGCCGCGCGATGATGATGCGCTGCATTTCATTGGTGCCTTCGCCGATACACATGAGCGGGGCATCACGGAAATAGCGCTCGACATCAAAATCGGTCGAATAGCTGTAACCACCGAAAATGCGCATGGCCTCGAGACTGTTCTCGACGCCCGCCTCTGAGGCGAACAACTTCGCCATGCTCGATTCGAGATCGCAACGCTCGCCCGTGTCGTATTTGCGGGCAGCCTGCTCGATGAGCAGCCGCGAAGCCTCGACACGCGTGGCCATATCGGCGAGCTTGAGCTGAATGGCCTGATGTTGCGCGATCGGCTTGCCGAAGGTCTGGCGCTCCTGCGCATAGCGCAGCGCATCGCGCAGGGCACCGGCGGCGATGCCTGCGCCACGCGCGGCGACATTGATGCGGCCGAGTTCGAGGCCGCCCACCGCTTGCTGGAAGCCGCG
>Ga0172376_10005285_pt1 | contig 14469 bp, 10 predicted proteins | sample Lak35m_FD_121114 | JGI IMG/M metagenome (GOLD analysis project Ga0172376, IMG submission 121114) | Freshwater microbial communities from Kabuno Bay, South-Kivu, Congo - kab_092012_35m | ecosystem: Environmental > Aquatic > Freshwater > Lake | place: Democratic Republic of the Congo: South-Kivu...
GATGAAAAGAAAGAAGAGGAAATATTAAGAAATATCGGTTTTGTAGAAAAAAGAAAATTGAAAGAAGCTCATTCCGAATTTATTGATTTTGATTATAACGATATTGAAGATAGAACATATATTAACGAAGAGAAAAACATCATTATTCTTGGTAATGATTCTACTTTAGTAAAATTATCAGTTTCTCATGCCCTGGCTCAATCCGTTAAACTAAATGATTTAGAAGAGTCGGTAATAAACCTGCTTAAGCGCATCAAACCTATCCAAAAAGAATTAGCTCAAACAGGACGAGTTTCTTTATCTAGGTCTCAGTTGTCAAAACAGTTAGGCGAATTATTTAATGCCAGGTTCTCTATTAATTTGCATAGTGATATTCTAGATATTCCTGAATTTTTCTGGCGTAGGCCAAGTTTTGAGCCAATATATAATATGACGGTTGAATTTCAGGATATTATTTTAAGGCAAGGCATATTAAATAATCACTTGAATCTAATCCATGAGCTTTATAGTGTGCTCTCAAGTGATTTAAATCACAGGCATTCAACAAGATTAGAGCTTATTATTGTCCTTTTGATTACTATCGAAGTAGTACTTGCTCTAACAAGTCACCATAATATAATCGAAGGTCTACTCAAATTATTTTCCTAAATACCCTTGCGAATTTAATGTCGAGAGTTATTTTTCATCCCTAGCTTGGGCTATCCTAAAAAGGTTTTTTGGTAATATGGAAGCGTATTTTAACACGGATTAGATTGTTAAATGTTTACCTACTTTAGCAAGAAACTAGAGCACGAATACCATCATTTAAGCTTATGGTATTTTGTTTCCTTTTTTTATGGTATTACGTTTTATTTGAAATCTTTTTACTTTTTCAATCAGCGAGTTTCATTTAACTCCTGTTTTATTCTTTGCTTTATAATTTTATCTGTTTTAACCTATTTCATAGTTTTTTTTAGAAAGAAAGAAAAACTTATATTTAGCTTATTCCTTGCCATATTATTTTCTTTTACCTTTGGAGTAGTAATTACTCATTTTAGGATAACTAACGCTCAAATTTACCCAAAGCCAATAACAAAAACTAATTTTTTTGATATAGAGGCGAAGGTTTTGGAAGTAAAACCTACGATAGGTGGATCGCAGCTAATCGTCGATAATATAGTAATTTTAAATAAAAATGATAATAATTTAAAAGATCATAATTTGGGTAAAATAAAAGTAAGTTTGAGAGGGGAAAGTAGCTTAGATTTTCTAAAAAATGACGTAATAAATTTACGCACTCAGCTTTTCCCTCTTAATTCTGCTTTGCTTCCCGGGGGGTACGATTTCGGCCTTTATATGTATTTAAATGGTATTACGGCAACAGGATTTGCTATTAGTTCTCCTAAAGTTATTAAATCCGAATCTGGCTATTTTTACGATAAGGTTCAAAATATAAGGGGTATTGTATATAAAGAATTAATAAGAATTCTTGGCCCTGATCAAGGTAATTTTGTATCGGCAATACTTATCGGCGAAACTAAAGCTATCAATAAACATATGGCCGATAATATGAGAAATAGCGGAATTGCACATATCCTTAGTGTTTCGGGGTTGCACCTATCATTAGTAGCGATGATTTTTTTTATTAGCAGTAGATTTTTGTTAAATTGTTCAGATTATTTATCATATAAAATAAACATAAAAGTTGCTGCAGGGATTATTTCAATTCTAGGAAGTTTTGGCTATTTGTTACTTAGTGGTACAAATATAGCTGCTACCAGAGCCTTTATAATGACATTTTTTGTTATTTTCGCAATTATTATGGAGAGGTCGGCATATCCTCTTCGTTCAGTAATGGTAGCGGGAGGGTGTATCTTGTTATTTTCTCCGGAATATGTCATGCACCCAAGTTTTCAGTTATCGTTTTCAGCAGTATTATGTTTAATTTCCGGATATGAGCTTTATCTTCGTAATCAGAAATTAATTGGGAGAAGCAAAGGAATTTTTGCTTCTATAAAACTTTATGTTTTTGGCAACCTTTACTCTAGTTTCTTAGGCAGCATTGTTACAGCACCTTTTGTGATCTATCATTTTTATAAATTTGCTACATATTCCCTCTTGATGAATTTGTTAGCAGTACCCCTTATGTCATTTTTTATGATGCCTCTAGCTATTATTTCCCTATTACTGATGCCTTTTAATGCAAGTTATTATAGTCTAAAATTACTTGGTTTTTTTGTTGAAATCGTTACTAATAGCGCTGAATATGTAGTTAATTTACCGATATCAACAATAGATACCGGATATATAACTGATTCTAGCATGCTAATATTTACTTTTGGATTTTTTTGGATTTGCTTGTGGCAAACTACCTGGCGTTATTTTGGCCTTCTGATTATTTTTATATCTTTAGTTATGATGTATTTATCACCAAAACCTGATTTTATTTATGATCATAGAATTAAAGCAATTGGTATAAAGAATAAAGATGTTATAGATATATACTCAAAATATGGGATATCTAATTTTACAAAAGAATATTGGTTAGGTTGGTATGGTGCAAAAAAAAGCAGATATTTTGAAACTGAGCTAAAGGATCAATTATTTGAGGCAGCTCTTGAGGAGGAGACGCCTACTCTTTCTCTAAATTATAACAATTGCTCTGACGCTAAGGTACAAATTATGATATCTCCAAAGCTAGTTTGTAACACCAACGGATTAGTTGTAAATTATAGCGATTTGATTAAATTTGGAATGGTATTGATTTTTTGCCCAAAAAATAATTGCTATGCAAAATTTGGGCAGAAACCTATTTGGAAGATTAAGGAATAATGATTGAAACAGAAAATAAACTCGCAATTTCCTGGCTTAAAAATGGTATATGGGCACTAGCTCTTGCTGGTTTCTATTCTATAGTATTGGTTATTTTAAGAACTCCGCAATTATCTCAAATAATCAGCGATAAATCCGTATTTAAATCTTCTTTAATAATACACGTAAATTTATCGGTATTAGCTTGGTTGCTTTCGATTACCTGTATAATTTGGTCTTATGGAAGAAAGAGGTTATATTTTGGCAGTATTTTTAGCAAATTGGCTTTATTTGGAATAGCTCTAATGATTATTAGCCCTTTAATAGGCCAGAGTAACCCTATAATGAATAATTATGTACCTATACTTGAGAATGTTTGGTTTATAATTGGTCTTAGCTTGTTTGGTTCTTCCATTTTATATTTTTCAATATTAGTTTTTGCAAACAGTTTTCACGATTTTGTTTCCAGAGAGGAAAAATTTACAGCACAAATTTTACCTGTGGTAAAATTCACCTCATCACTAATGTACATTATGGTATGGGTGTGTTTTGCCTTATCTTATAAGGAGGTTATGGCTCTTTCCAATGTTTTTCCAATAGAAATTGATTATTATTATGAATTGTTATTTTGGAGTGGTGGTCATCTCTTACAATTTATATATACGCAAATTGTAATGTTTGTGTGGTTAGTTTTAGCGGAGCTTTGGATAGGAAAAAGCCTAGTTTATTATAAAGCATATTGTACTCTTTTCATAATTAACTTTATCCTAAGTTTATTTGTTTTTTACGGCCATTTTTCTTATCAAATGCCTGAATATGAATTTACGGCGTTTTTTACTAAACATATGCAATATTGCGGAGGAATCGGTCCAACGTTATTAATGGTAGTTTTAATCATCGATATTATCAAATTCATCAAAATCAAAAATAATCTACCCTTTGTTGCCATAGCCTTTATGTCCTCAACATTGGTATTTTTTGCTGGTGGTTTAATTGGTGTTTTAATTTCCGGAATAAATTTATCTATACCGGCTCATTACCATGGGTCAATAGTTGGTATTAGTATTGCTTTTCTTGGATTTGCGTACATATTCTGTTTCCGTGATTCAGTTTTTGCAATACCTGATAACACCCTTAGTAAGAAGTTATTTACATTTTTTGTGGCCTCAAAACAGCCAATTGCCTGCAGTAATAATCCTTTCAGCTATTCTAAGTGGCCTAATATTCAGCTTATTATTATTACTTTTGGTCAGTTATTGCATATTTCCGGACTTGCTCTGGCAGGGGGATATGGAATATTGCGAAAAAATCCTGACGGGGAAATAGCCTTGGCGGCCAAGTTCTATATGGGAATGCTGGGAGGGGGTGGATTAATAGCGATTATTGGTGGGTTGATGTTTGTGTATATTTGTGTTAAAAGGCTATACGTTTTGCAAATTTATAACAAATATTAGAAAATAGTCATGGTAGGGGAAAAGCCAACAAAACAACAGGCAGAAGAAGCAGTTAGAACTTTGCTTCGCTACATAGGGGAAGATACAAACCGAGAAGGAATGGAAGGCACTCCGTCTAGGGTAGTTAAGAGTTATGATGAGCTTTTTTCCGGCTATAAAGTTAATATACACGAAATATTAAGTACAAGATTTTATGATATTAGCGACTTTAATGATATAGTTTTACTGAAATCTATTAATTTTAGTTCCTCTTGTGAGCATCATATGTTACCTTTTACTGGGTTCGTTGATATTGCTTATCTACCAGATGGATTTGTTGTCGGAATCAGTAAACTTGCAAGATTGGTTGATGCATATTCAAAACGTTTACAAATTCAGGAAAAAATGACTGCCAATATTGCAGAAGCCCTAGATACCTACTTGAAGCCTCGTGGCGTGGCAGTAAGAGTAGCAGCGACACATAGCTGCATGACATCAAGAGGTACTATGAAAGGTGGAAGTATATTAGAGTCTACTCATTTTACAGGAGTATTTAAAGACCAACCTGAATATCGTAGGGAGTTCTGGCAGTTGGTTAAGGGGTAATAATTAAAATGTCCCGTAAAGCGGGCACTAGATTTTATTCATACTATTATAAGTAATTCTAAACACTACTTAAAGTATAATTTAATTAAGTACATAATATCATGTTACAGTCTGAGTTTTTTTTACCGGTATTGAAGGAAAGTCCTGCTGAGGCAAAGGTAATATCACATACTTTGATGTTAAAAAGCGGAATGATTCGCCAGCATGCAGCAGGAATTTATAATTGGTTACCTCTTGGTATCAAAGCACTTAAAAATGTAGAAAAGATTGTGAGGTTTAACATGGATGCCTCCGGATTTATCGAAATGTTAATGCCATGTATTCAAAGTGCTAATTTATGGATTGAATCTGGTAGATTTGATACATACGGCAAAGAAATGCTTAAATTCAAGGATCGTCATGATCATGATTTACTATTTGGCCCGACTAACGAAGAAGTTCTTACCGATATTGCAAGGCATTCGATGCAATCTTACAAAGATTTACCAAAAGTTTTTTATCAAATTCAATGGAAGTTTAGAGATGAGATAAGGCCGCGTTTTGGTCTCATGAGAGGCCGGGAATTTTTGATGAAAGATGCTTACTCGCTAGACATAGATGAAGAGGGAGCGATTAAGACTTATAATCAAATGTTTACAGCTTATATGCGTACGTTTAGTGACCTAGGGCTTTTGGCTATACCGCTTGCAGCAGATACTGGTGAAATTGGCGGGAGTTTGAGCCATGAATTTCATGTAATAGCAGATACTGGTGAAAGCACGCTTTATTATGATAAAAAATTTGACCTTTTAAAAGAAGATTTGGCAGATGATCTTTCTTTAGTTAAGTCATTATATGCAGCAACTGAGGAAAAGCATGATCCAAAGAACTGTCCTATAGATGAAAAAGAATTATCAGTACGAAAAGGTATAGAAGTCGGTCATATTTTTAATTTCGGCGATAAATATTCAAAACCTATGAATGCGTTTGTTAATAACGAAAAAGGGGAATTAGTGCCTATTCAGATGGGGTCTTACGGGATAGGGGTTTCAAGGCTGGTAGCAGCTATTATTGAAGTTAGCCATGATGAAAAAGGAATAATTTGGCCTGTTTCTGTTGCACCTTTCAAGGTGTCGGTTATTAATTTAAACATAAATGATCAGAACTGTAATGATGTGGCCTATAGTATATATAACAGATTAAAAGCCCAAAGTATTGAGGTTCTCTTTGATGATACTGAAGAACGCCCTGGGTCAAAATTTGCTACTCATGATTTAATAGGTTCTCCTTGGCAAATTATAGTGGGGGCTAAAAAAGCAGCACAAAATTTAGCAGAACTAAAAAACAGAAAAACAGGGGAAATGCAGGAAATGGACTGGCAGATAGCGGTTAATGAAGTAATTGACAATCTAAATGTTAGATAAATTTGCAATCATAGTAGCCCTGAGATATTTCAGAGCAAAAAAAAATGAAAAGTTCGTCTCTATAATATCTGGGATATCCCTAGCTGGTATAACAATTGGCGTGGCAGCCTTAATTGTTGTGATGTCAGTTATGAATGGTTTCCATATTCAGTTAACCTCTAATATTATTGGTATAAAAGGTGATATTTCGGTTACGCCAATAGGTAAAGCTATAGCTGATTATCCAAGCGTTCTAGCAAACATAAAAAAACACACTTTTGTCAGGAAGGCATCTCCTATTGTTTCTGGCCAGGCTTTAGCTCTTGGTACAAAAACTAATAGCGGTGTCCTGATTAAAGGGATAGATCTTGTTGATTTAAAAAATAAAGGAGAGATCCTAACTAACGTATTTCAAGGAAGTTTTGAAGGTTATGAAGGAACTACCACCTTAGCAGTTGGAGCAGAACTTGCTCATAATTTAGGGGTTTCAGTTGGTTCTAAAATTAAATTGATTTCCCCGAATGTTATTTCTACAGCTTTTGGTACTATGCCCAGATCAAAGGATTTTACTGTTATAGCAATTTTTAGCAGCGGCCTGTATGATTATGATTCTGCAACTATGGTTATGCCAGTTAGTGCTGCTCAAAAATTTCTTTCACTTGGAAATGAAATTAATTTGATTGAAATAAATGTTGATGATCCTGAACTTGCCAAAGCTAATGCTAGTTTATTGCAGAAAGAACTTGGACCTAATGTAAAGGTTTCAAGTTGGTTGGATAGTAACCAGCAATTCTTGAAAGCGCTTGAGATAGAGAGAACTGCGATGTTTACTATTCTTTCTTTAATTATAATAGTGGCGGCTTTTAATATTATCTCTAGCTTATTTATGATAGTGAAGGACAAAACCAAAGATATAGCAATCCTTAAAACTATGGGAGCATCCGTTAGCCAAATAATGGGGATTTTCATAATTAACGGTTTGCTGATTGGTGTTATAGGAACATTTTTAGGGATATTTTTAGGACTTGCCGTTTCTTACAATATAGAAAATATTCGACTATTTCTGGAACGTATTTCGGATACCAAAATCTTTGATCCTGCTATTTATTTTCTATATAGCCTCCCGTCAGTTGTCAGAATCTCTGATGTTATTATTGTGGGTTCATTATCTTTAGTTCTTTCATTACTTGCGACTATCTATCCCTCATTTAGGGCGGCAAGCTTAAATCCGATCGAGGCAATGAGATATGAGTGATAAACAAGTAATTTTAGAATTAAAAAATATTAATAAGGATTATCGTCAGGGAAGGTCGACAATTGAGGTTCTAAAAAATGTTAATCTTCAAATTACTAAAAATCAGATGGTAGCTATAGTAGGCGCTTCTGGAAGTGGAAAATCTACCTTGCTTCATATTGCTGGTCTTTTGGATTCTCCTGATTCTGGATCCGTCTATATTGAAAACATTCCTGCTCATAAATTGTCTAATTTAAAGTATGCCTCTCAAATTAGACTGGAAAATTTAGGTTTTATATACCAGTACCATCATTTATTAGGTGATTTTACCGCTCAGGAGAATGCCGCAATGCCTTTGCTAATTTCTGGGGTTGAGAAAAAACAGGCTCTCGAAAGATCTGAGGATTTATTAAGAAAATTAGGATTAAGCGGTAGATTATATAATTTTCCAGGAGAATTATCAGGCGGTGAACAGCAACGAGTGGCAATAGCTCGTGCTCTGATTAACAATCCAAAACTTATTTTAGCTGATGAACCTACCGGTAATCTGGATCCTAATACAGCCGAGGAGGTATTTGAGCTTTTTCTAGACAGAGCAGAAAATTCAGGTGCAGCCATAATTATGGTTACCCACAATATCTCTTTAGCCAAAAGGATGCATAAAACTTATAAACTCGATTATACATTACAAATAATGTGAGATATTTTTGGCATATTTATTGCGATTAAAGAAAAAATAATATAATTACCAATAAATATCCTTAAGTAATATTAATTGACACTCTTCTTAAAAAGAGGTACACTAATCTTCAAGTTTATTATTATTTACGGTCTAGTTTCGATTTATAGAACTTCTATTGATTAAAACTGAATGTAAAATTTTAAACCAGTTTTTAACAATTTAAATCGAAGATTAAACTATGGAAGGCAAAGTCAAGTGGTTCAATCCTACAAAGGGTTATGGTTTCATTGAATCAGCAGAAAACAAAAAAGACGTTTTTGTTCATATATCAGCAGTACAAGATGCTGGGCTAAAAACTCTAGATGAAGGTCAAGAAGTAAAATTTGACTTAGAAGAAAAAGGTGGAAAAACCTCAGCTATAAATCTTCGAGTATAAATAAGTTAAAGTTTAAGTGCAGCTTTACTTTAAGTTAAGTTTGTGAACCTATAAAATTGGGTACAAACACTTTCATAATCTGTCTAAACCCTACCATAAAATATAGGTAATATCTATTTAGAGTGGGGTATCATTTTTTTAGGTTTTACTTAAAGGATTTTAGAGTAAAACCTATTAGCTGTACAAAAAAGGTGTTGCTACCTTCCCTTTAATTCAAGGTTAGTAACTTCTAAGTTCTGAAAATTTTTATATGTGTAATTTCTGTATTTTAGTTGTTAATGCGATACTGAAATTTAACCTCAATGATTAGGGATTATGAGGATATAGAATATGCAATACAAAAAAGCTGTTTTGTCCCGACGCAGAAAGCGTTTTTCAGTATTAAAATAATTTATCATAACTGTATAGCGTCTAAAAATCGACTTCTTGAAATCAGTTCAAGAGGTTTAAAGTTTGGTTACTTATTAAATATTATTCAATCAATATTTGCGGAGTGATCAAAAATATTAACATAGTAACTTGAGCAAATTTGTATGAATTTTAATGAAATGAATTTACCGACCGAGATAGTAGGTAACTTAACACGTATGGGAATTTTAATTCCAACGGAAATACAAAAACAATCTATTCCAAGTGCAATCCAAGGATTAGATATATTAGCTTCCAGCCAAACTGGTTCTGGAAAAACACTTGCATATTTATTACCAGCCATCACAAAAATTTTACAAGAAAAGGCAAAAATATTAGTATTGGTTCCTACACGTGAATTAGCTGTGCAAGTTTGCACGGCCCTTAATAAAACTACCGGAAGAATAAAAATTTCAGGATCCGCAGTTATTGGGGGGGAATCTTTTGGAAAGCAGGTATCAAAGCTAATGACAAAACCAGATGTGATAGTTGCTACGCCTGGTAGATTGATTGATCATTTAACTCGCAAAACAGTAAATCTTAGCGAGTTTAGATATTTAGTTCTAGACGAAATGGATAGAATGCTCGATATGGGTATGAAAGAGCAGATTGATCAAATAAATAATTATTTACCGATAACTCGTCAAGTACTGATGTTTTCTGCAACTATGCCCAATCATATAGTTGAAGCTTCACGTAAATATTTAAATAATCCTCATAAAATCACTATAGGAAAGCTTAATAAAGCTGCTCCTGAAATTGACCAACAATTTATTGATGTAAAGGAGGAGTTTAAATATATTGAACTTGATAATCAACTCTCTTCAAAAGATGGAACTGTAATAGTTTTTGTTAAAACCAAAAGGGGGGCGGATAAATTAGCAAGAAATTTAAAAAATAATGGTCATAAAGCGGAAGCGATTCACGGTGATCTAAATCAAGGGAAAAGAACAAAAGTACTTGATGCTTTCCGAAAAGAAAAAACCCGTATTTTGGTAGCGACTGATGTGGCAGCAAGAGGTCTTGATGTTGATCATATAAAATATGTATTTAATTATGACTTACCTTCATGTCCTGAGGATTATTTGCATCGTATAGGTAGGACAGGTAGAGCTGGGGCTAAAGGTTTTGCAATATCCTTTGTATCTGGACCAGATATTATGCGCAAAAAAGCTATTGATAGATTAATAAACAAAGGTCTCTCTAGTAGAGAGGTTTTTAAATCCTCTACAAAAAATCGGGAAAGTAGTTATAAAAAAAGATCATCTGATACTTTCCAATCAATATCCAATAGAAAGCAGGGAAGAAAAGAAAATAACAAGCAGGCTGGTTATAAAACTAATACAGGAATCTCATTTTCCAAGAAAAAGAAAAAATCAGGTCAAAAAAAAGTAGCTTAAATTATTTCCTTGAACCGGTGAAATAATTATTATACAATTATAGGACTTAAATAATAATTTTATTTAAAGGTGGGTTTTACCCGCCTTTTTTGTTGTGAGCATATTAAACTACAAATGGAAGAAAAAATCAGATTATTAGTAGAACCTGTTATTGATTCTCTTGGGCTTGAGCTTATTAAAGTAAATTTTCAAGGCGGAAGCAGAAAAGTACTTGAAATCCTTATTGATCGTAAGGACGGCAATAAAGTACAAGTTAAAGATTGTAGGGAAGTTAGTAAAAATGTTTCAGCTATTTTAGACGTTGAAGATATAATTAAAGATAAATATTTCCTTGAAGTAGCATCGGCTGGAATAGAGAGACCATTAGTCAAGTTACAAGATTTTGAAAGATTTCTAGGAAGGGAAATTAGACTAAAATTAAAAGAACCTCATAATGGAAAAATTAGTTTTAAGGGAAGGTTGATCGAAGTAAAAGGAAAGGAAATAACAATAAAATCAAAAAATGTTCAATTGGTGTTTGCTTATGATAATATTAAGGGAGCTAATTTGGTGCTTACCGATGAAGAATTTAAGCAATTATTAAAAGGAGCGAAATAATTAATGATTAGTTATATTAGAGGAGAATTATCGGAATGAGTAACATAGGTAATGCAGAAATCCTGCAGATAGTTGAGGCAGTATCCAGGGAACGTGGAATACCAAGAGCAAATTTAATCGACGCTATGGAACAAGCTGTGCAAGTAGCTGGCCGTAAAAAGTATGGTCATGAACATAATATCAAGGCCGAAATTAACCACAATACCGGTGAAATTATATTATATCGTGTTCGTAAAGTAGTAGATAAAGTTGAAAATACATTTACAGAAATTTCTCTTTCTGATGCTATGTCTATTAAGCCTGATGTTAAAATTGACGAAGAAATCTTAGAAAAATTACCTCCAATTGATTTGGGTAGAGTTGCAGCCCAAACAGCAAAACAAGTAATAGTACAAAAAGTAGGAGAAGCAGAACGTTTACGTCAGTACGAAGATTACAAAGATCGCAAAGGCGATATTTTAAACGGGACGGTTAAAAGAATAGAATTCGGTAATATTATTGTTGATGTCGGCAGAGCAGAAGCATTACTAGGTAGAGATCAACAAATAAGAGGAGAAATCTTTAAAATCAATGATAGGATCAAAGCATTTGTTCTTGATGTTAGACCTGAAATGAAAGGCCCTCAAATATTTTTGTCAAGAACACATAATAAATTCCTTGAAAAATTATTTGAAATGGAAGTGCCTGAAATATACGATAATATTATTGAAATAAAAGCTATTGCCAGAGAGCCTGGTTCTAAAGCAAAAGTTGCAGTATTTGCTGCGGATATTAGTGTTGACCCTGTTGGATCTTGCGTTGGGGTAAGGGGAAACAGAGTTCGAGCCATTACTAACGAATTACACGGAGAGAAAATTGACGTAATACTATGGGATAAAAATGTAGCTCAGTTTGTAATTAACTCAATGACTCCGGCCCAAATTTCAAAAATTGTTTTCGACGAAGACAAAAGAAAAGTAGAAATAGTAGTGCCGGACGATCAACTCAGTCTTGCTATTGGTCGGCGTGGTCAAAACGTACGTCTTGCATCTAAAATTACCGGTTGGGCAATTGACGTAATGACTGAAGAACAAGAATCAAAAAGAAGAACAGAAGAGTTTACTAATACTACAGAATTATTCATTAAAGGACTTGGTGTAGAAGAAGTGTTAGCGCAGCTACTGTCAGCAGAAGGCTTTACAACCATAGATCAGATTGCCAGTACCGATAATACAGTTCTTGAGTCTATAGAAGGATTCGATCCAAAATTAGTAAAAGATCTAAAAGGCCGTGCTATAAAATATATCGAAAGTCAAAATGAAAAAATTATTACTAACTTAGAGCAGCTCGGTGTTGAGCAAGAGCTAGTAGATGCGCTTGATCTACCGCCTGAATATATATTAAAATTAGCCGAGTATGGAGTAAAAACTATTGAAGATCTTGGGGAAATGTCAGTTGAAGAATTTAGAAATATTGTACCAGAAGATCATATAAACATTAAGGATATAGAGGAATTAATCAGTTTTGCTCAGGCTCAAAATAAATAAGCTATTTTATACTGTTCCTAGGAAAAATGGCTCGAGTATAACAAAATAACTGACTAATTTCTTTTATGTAAGAATATATAAGTATTTAGATTTTAACATGACAGACAATAAAGATACAGAAGACAAAACAACCAAAAAGTTAACTCTTGGGGGAGCAAAGCTTACCTTAGGGAAAACTGCTTATCCTAGAAATTTGGCTAGAACCATTGGTTCTTCGGGATCTACTGTTGTTGTAGAAGTTAAACGGGGTAAAGCAGTTTCTTCCGGAGTTAATCTCAGGAACGATAGGGAAGCTACTTCTACGGAGGACTTACAAGTAACTAGAAGACTATCTGTACTGCAAAAAGCACGTGAAGAGGATAAACTTGATGAGAGCAAAATTAGTACACTTTCCAAGCTCGTTGAAATTAATCAGGCTGTTCCGGTAGAAAAAGAATTAGAGAACTTATCTACAAAGGAAAGCGTTAAATCTTTAGAATTAGAACCATCTGGTAGTATTAGAACTGATAAAAAGGATTTAGCATTAAAACCTAGTAAACAAAAGCTTCTTGAAGATGAAGAAGAATTTGAAAAGAAAAAATTAGAAGACGCTAAAGCTCTCATTAAGCAAAAGGTTATTGAACCTAAAAAAATTAAAAAATCCGATATCTTCAATATGCTGAGTGAAGATTCAGGCGATATTCCAACTAAAACAAGGAGTTTAGCGTCCATACAACGTGCTAAGGCAAAACAAAGACGCAAGAATGATAATTTAGATGGTAAAAAACAGGATAAAGTTTACAGGGAAGTGATTTTACCGGAAGTGATTACTGTATCTGAATTATCAAACCGCATGACGGAAAGAGTAACCGATGTTATACGTGAGCTGATGAAATTAGGTGTCATGGCAACAGCTAATCAGTCAATTGACGCTGATACGGCTGAACTTGTTGTTACTACTTTTGGTCACTCTGTTAAAAGGGTACAAGAGTCAGATGTAGAAAATATCCTTAATAACCAAGAAGATAGACCTGAAGATCTAAAACCAAGAGCTCCTATAGTTACAGTAATGGGACACGTTGATCATGGAAAAACATCACTTTTAGACGCTTTAAAATCTACTGATGTAGCAGCAGGTGAAGCAGGCGGTATAACACAGCACATAGGGGCTTATAGTGTCAAAATGTCTGATAATAGAATGATCACTTTTATTGACACTCCAGGTCATGAAGCTTTTACTGAAATGCGAACAAGAGGAGCAAAAGTTACTGATATTGTAGTATTAGTAGTTGCAGCTGATGATGGCATTAAAGCTCAAACTATTGAGTCAATAAGCCATGCTAAAGCTGCCGGCGTTCCTATCATAGTAGCAATTAATAAAATTGATAAGCCTGATGCAAATATTGAAAAAGTTAAAAATGAGCTACTTCAGCATGAACTGGTTCCTGAAGATCTTGGCGGGGACATCGTAGTAGTTCCAGTTTCCGCTAAAGAGAAAAAGAACCTTGATAAGCTTGAGGAGGCAATTTTATTAGTTGCAGAGATGGAAGACCTAAAAGCAAATCCTAATACTATAGCTTCCGGTGTAATAATCGAATCGAAAATAGATAAAGGGCAAGGGGTAATTGCTAGCGTTCTAGTTCAACGTGGTACCTTAAAAAATGGTGATCTGTTAGTCGCTGGAACAACCTACGGTCGTATTAAGAAAATGAATAACGACAAGGGGAAATCTGTTTTAGATGCACTTCCTTCATATGTAGTTGAAATTTTTGGTTTGAATACTGCCCCTTCAGCGGGTGATATATTTAATGTCGTTACGACGGAAAAGCAAGCTAGAGATATTACAGAATATAGAATTCGCAAGTCAAAAGAAAATAAGGTTACTGCTTCAAAAACTAGTCTGGAAGATTTATTCCAAAAAGCTTCTGGCGATGGTAAGATCAAAGAATTGCCGATAATTATTAAAGGGGATGTACACGGTTCAATTGAAGCCATA
>Ga0172376_10005287_pt1 | contig 14467 bp, 22 predicted proteins | sample Lak35m_FD_121114 | JGI IMG/M metagenome (GOLD analysis project Ga0172376, IMG submission 121114) | Freshwater microbial communities from Kabuno Bay, South-Kivu, Congo - kab_092012_35m | ecosystem: Environmental > Aquatic > Freshwater > Lake | place: Democratic Republic of the Congo: South-Kivu...
TGGTGGATATGCTCATCAAGAAACATTTGATCCAAAACCAAATGCTCCAGTAGATTATCGTGGACCATTGAGTAGTATTCAAACATCTATACCAGGAATATATTTTAGTCAATATTTACCAGAAATGAGTAAAATTGCTAATAAAATTAGTGTGATAAGATCAATGACTCATAGTGAAACCGCACATGAGCGTGGTACTAATAATATGTTTACTGGATATCGTCCAAGTCCCGCACTTCAATATCCTAGTTTAGGATCAGTAGTCAGTCAACAACTGGGAGTCAGGAATAATTTACCTCCTTATGTTAGTGTTCCTAATGTGCCAAATGAATTTGCTGGCGCAGGATATTTGAGCCATAGTTATTCATCATTTAGTTTGGGAGGTAATCCAGAAGATGCTAATTTTAAGGTTAGAGATTTAAGATTACCAGATGGTATAGACTTAAAAAGATTTGATAAAAGACGAGCCATGCTTGATGTTGTAAACAAAGACTTCAACAGCAAACAAAAATCAGATTCGTTAGATTCTATGAATTCTTTTTATCAAAATGCTTATGATATTATGAATTCATCTCAAGCAATAGAGTCATTTGATCTGAATAAAGAAGACGATAATACAAAAAATAGTTACGGCAAAAATTCTGCCGGAATGAGACTATTACTTAGTCGTAGACTAATTGAAGCAGGAGTGCGATTTGTTACTGTAACATATGGTGGTTGGGATCATCATGATAATATAGCCACTAATATTAGTAGTCAATTACCGCCATTTGATCAGGCATTAAGCTCATTAATTAATGACTTAGATAATAGAGGTCTATTAGACAGCACACTAGTTTGTGTATCAACAGAATTTGGTCGTACCCCAAAAATTAATCCTACCGCTGGACGCGACCACTGGCCCAGGGTTTTTAGTACCCTCATGGCAGGCGGTGGAATTAAAAAAGGAGTCGTACACGGCTCAAGCAACGAGACAGCGAGCGAACCACAAGACGATCCTGTGAGCGTAGAGGATTGGGGTGCCACAATATATAATTTACTTGGAATTGATCATACAAAAAGTTTAATTGCTCCAGGAAATAGGCCAGTAAAAATTATTGATAATGGTAGGCCAATATTAGATCTGATCTCGTAATATGGTGTATTATGTTAAGTACTGCTGATATTATGATAATTATATTGGTTATTATGAACATTATTTCTTTCGGAATAGGATACTTATTTGCTAAATTAAATTTTGGTTATATTAACATAATACCAAATAAAGAACATCAAGTAGTCCAACAAGTAAAACATAACATTAGTATTGATGATACTAAATTTGTTACAAAAATTAGTACTGATGGTATGGAAAAGAAGTATAATTGTCTAGGAGAAACAACAGTTATAGCAGAAGATATAAACTCTTCTGTGAATAAATTGAAAAATCTGAAAAAGTAGGAGACAATTATGAATAATAATGTGGGTTTAGATGTTGGTACAAGTTTTATAGTACTAGCAAAAAATAAAGATAATAATATTCTATATACTGATTTTAGAGATGCTTTCTACATAATAAAACCTACTACCCCTGTTGCAACAAAAATGATAGAAAAAGGATTATCAGGTAAGGTATTTATCAAAGATAGTGATAATTCTTTTATTCTATTAGGTAAAGATGCCATAGAAAAAGCTATAGAAAGAAATGATAGCGCAAAAAGACCAATGTTTAAAGGGGTTGTTTCAGCCAAGGAAAAAGAAGCAAAAAAAGTATTAGCTTTTATTCTAAAAGAAGTAGTCGGTACAGCATCGAGTCCAGGCGATAAATTGATATTCTGTAAACCTGCTCAACCAGTTGATATAGAAGATAATGATTTTGATGTTGGATATCACGAAGATGTTGTAAAAAGTATTTTAGCTGAACAGGGTTATGATGCTAGAGCAATTAATGAAGCAGAAGCACTATGTTATGCTGGTTTAGAAGATAGTGATTATACTGGAATAGGAGTTAGTTGTGGTGCAGGAATGACTAATGTTTGTGTTATGTTAAACGGTGAACCTACAGTAACTTTCAGTACAACAAAATCTGGTGACTGGATTGATAGAATGGTTTCTGTTGCTGTTGGTGAACCAGATAGCGTTGTACAAGCAGAGAAAGAGCAGGGATCTTATATTATTGGCAATCATAATGATAATCCAATTCTAGATGCTGTTTGCTCATACTATGAAAGATTAATAGACTATACTACAAAATATTTAAGTGTAACATTGAAAAATCATAAATCTTTACCAAAATTTAAACAACCATTGAAGGTTGTTATAGCCGGCGGTACTTCATTGGCTAAAGGATATGTTGAAACATTTCATGAGAAATTAAAAAGTAATAACTTTCCTTTACCTATTAAAGAAGTTGTTCATGCTGATGATCCTTTACATGCGGTAGCAAAAGGATGCCTAATAGCATCTCAAATATTATGATTAAGTTTATTTATTCTTTAATCGTATGTTTATTATTATCTTCTATAGTATATTCAGGAACTATAGATCCTAGAGTTCCTGATTCAAAATATATTGAGTATGGAAAAAAGTTTTCATATATAGGTCTTTTAATTGGTCAAAAAGAAGATAATACTCCATATGCTGGATCTGTTGTGGCATATAAACCAAGAATTATTATTACGGCCGCACATTTATTTCATAAGAATAAAACTTGTGCCGCAGTCTTTGGAGAAAAAACAATACAGGTGGAAAAAATAATTATATATCCAGAATATAGATATGATAAATTTGGTAGTCACGATATTGCAGTTTGTATATTATCAGAAGATATAGGTTTAGACTGGTATCCTGAACTATATGAACAACAAGATGAAATCGGTAAAGTAGTCTCGATGTCTGGTTTTGGTTCTAGTGGAACTTTTATTACAGGAGTAAATAAATCTGGTGGAATAAAAAGAGCTGGGTCTAATTTAGTTGACGGATCTAACCAATATTTATTATTTTGTTCTCCTTCTTTATCATTATCTAAAAGTAAAACATCACTAGAGTTTTTGATCTGTCCAGGAGATAGCGGTGGGGGTTTGTTTATTGGAAATAAATTAGCTGGTATACATTCTGGTGTTATAGAAGATAAACCAAATAAAGGTAAATCAAAATATGGAGCAGTAAGTTTGCACACTAGAATTAGTGAATATAGTGGTTGGATAAAAGAAATAGTCGATAGCATAGAAAGTGAAAAATAAAAATGTTAAGACAAATATTCGGATTTAAGAAAAAAAATGATTGTGGACTTTTACCTCATACTAGAGAAAATCTTAATGGTCTATACGGATCTATGCAATTTTATCCATGGCCAATTAAAAAGTTCAATGTTGAAAAAGTATGGGATGTGGCTATGGGCGAAAATGTTGTAGTGGCTGTTCTTGATTCTGGATGTGATTCTTCTCATGAGGATATTAAAGATAATTTAGTAAAAGGATGGAATACCATAAATAATAATTCAGATACTAATGATGATAATGGTCATGGAACCCATGTTGCTGGTACAATAGGGGCTGTAAATAATATTTTGGGAGTTGTCGGGGTCGCACCTAAAGTAAAAATTATGCCGGTCAAGGTTTTAAATGCTGAAGGAATGGGTTCTAATGTTGATGTAGCCAGAGGTATAATATGGGCCTGTGACAATGGCGCAGATATCTTAACAATGTCTCTTGGCTCTGAGTATCCATCTAAACCAATTGAGGATGCGTTAAAATATGCTAAAACAAAAAATGTTGCAATCTTTTGTGCTGCTGGAAATTCAGGAAATAATACTGATATTCAATATCCAGCTAAATATGAACAAACAATTAGTATTGGAGCCATAGATAAAAATCTTAAAATTTGTGAATTTAGTTGTACAGGAGATAGTCTGGACTTTGTGGCGCCCGGTCAAGATATTCCTAGTTGTGTTCCTAATAATTCTTATGCTATTATGAGCGGCACAAGTATGGCTACTCCATACGCCGTTGGATGTGCTGCTTTACTGTTATCGTCAATAAGACAAAAAAATCCTGGAAAGAAAATATCAAAAAATGAATATATAGATATTCTTAGACAATATACAAAACACTTATCACAATCTGAATTCTCGGGTAATAGAAGGTATGAGGGAAATGGTATTATATACCCTGTTGTTATATAAGAATAACATCCCCCGAGCTGCATCAATAGTAATGCATATTCTGAACTTGTCAAGGTATAATCGTTATCGCTTGACTGAGAAGTACCCATGTTTACTATAGAAACAGGAGATTAATGATGAACTCGGATGATAGAAAAATCCAAAGAAAACAAAATTTGGATAAAAAAGTAGACGATAAAAAAACTTATAGCGAAGAATATCGTCAATATAAAAAACAAAAGAATGAAATCAAATCTAAAAAACAAGATCTAGAACAAGAAGATTGGGAATTTTGGAAAGACTATTATAGATGAAACTATTAGAAGAACTAAATGGTGGAGATATTTTTATTGCAGATAATATCTATTATCTTTTAACGACAGACTATAAAAAAGGAAAAACAAACGATAGTAAAAGGTGCATATCGTTAATAGATGGGTCTTCTAGATGGATTGATGCTGGAATTGTTGTAGATAATATTCCGATATTTACAATGGACAAAAATAGCACTATTATTGCAATAAAAGAAACAAAAAAATCAGATGAGCTTCAGAATTAAATTAAAAAATTTCATTAAAGCATTATGGTTTCATATAGGATATGGATTACCAAAATGTACACAAGATCAAATTAATCATAGATTTATGATATGCTTAAATTGTGAATTTTATGATAAGTCTAACACCGAATGCTTGCAATGTGGATGTAATATATCACCCAAAAAGAAATTTTTAAACAAATTAGCTTGGGCAGATCAAAAATGTCCAATAGATAAATGGAAAAAAGAAATATGAGAAGTTTAAATACAAAACAAATAGCTATATATCAGAATATAGATATTTTAAAACAAATAGATTATCTTATTAAAAATGAAACATCAAAACATTTTATAATCCCTAATGTATGTGTTGAGTATAATAAAAACATATCAGGTTTTTCTAAAGAACTATACAATAGATATCCAATTTTAGAAAAAACAATCTCAACTAGTAATGCTCCTAAGAAATTATGTAGCACATTAATTGTTGACGAAAATATAAATACCAAGGCAAAAGTTATTGTTGCTAATATGTATTGTCAACCAGGAAAGAAAAATAATTCTAGGTTTTTACATTATGGTCAGCTAGTATATTGTATGTATGAAATAAAAAACTTTATAAACAATCTGAAAATAGAGTATCCAGACTTTGTAGCAGAACTTCATTGTCCAAGGTTTGGAACTGGTAGCGCTGGTGGTAACTGGCAATTTATAGAAGAATTAATTAATGATATTTGGGGGCTTAATCATGTATTTATTTACAATTATTCTGCAATTAAAAAGGTAAAAAATGCTTATTAATATTATTGTGACGTTAACTATTATTGGCGGCGTTTTACATGGACTTACCAAACTAAGTGAATCTAATATTGGTGGTCCAATATACTCAAATCTATTCGACTTTTTATTTGATATTAGATCAAAATGAATAGACTAAAACATCAAAGAGTATACCTAGCCGGGGCTATGGATAGAGTCGCGGATAGAGGAGCAACATGGAGAGAAAGTATTTCTCCGTTTCTAAAAAGTTTAGGAATTACTGTATTTAATCCTTTGATAAAACCAACTAGTGTTGGTTTAGAAGATTATCACGTTGGACTAATGAAAAAACAGTTAAAAGAAAATCAAAACTATGATGAACTATCATCCATAATGAGAACCATCAGATCAACAGACTTACGTTTAGTTGATATTAGCGATTTTCTAATTGTAAATCTTGATTTAAATCATCATGCATGTGGAACATACGAAGAAATAAGTTTAGCCAACAGAAGCAAAAAACCAATATTGATTCATGTTGAACAAGGAAAACAACAAACTCCTGATTGGTTATTTGGAGCAATTCCACATGAGTGGTTCTTTTCTTCGTGGAGTGATTTAAAAAACTATTTACTAAGCATAGATAGTAATAATGAAATAGACAGAAAAAATAGATGGCAATTCTTTAATTATATTTAGGACAGGAGTTTAGATAATGTTAATTAGTCAGGAAATAAAGTTGGACTTTGATGATGTTTTGATAGTTCCACAAAGAACAACACTAGAAAGTAGACAAGAAGTTGTATTAGAAAGAAACTTTAAGTTCTACCATTCTCCACGATTATGGTCAGGAGTACCTATTGTGTGTTCTAACATGGTTCCGTTGACTAGTAAAGACATGGCTATAAGATTATCAAAATTAAAAATGATAACAGCTCTTCATAAATATTATAATACTGAAGAACTTGTTGATATTATTAATGAGGCAGGAATTGATTATGCTTGGGTAAGTATTGGTAAATCATACGATGATATCGAAAAACTTAAAATAGTCTCAGAAAAACTTGGTAAAAATCCTAATATAGTTATAGACGTACCAAATGGATATATGGAAAGTTTTGTTAAGTTTTGTAAAACTGTTAGAGATACTTTTAACGATAGTATTATAGTTGCCGGAAATGTTACAACTCCAGAAATTTGCGAAGAACTAATTATTCACGGAGGAGTAGACATTTGTAAAATACAAATTGGTCCCGGTAAGTTTTGTGAAACACGCATAGTCACAGGTATAGGATACGGCACATTTAGTTGTGTTAATGAGTGCGGTCATGCAGCACACGGACTTAAAACAGAGACCGGCAGGCTAGGTTTAATCATGAGCGACGGCGGTTGTAGAACCAGCGGAGACATATGTAAGGCTATGTGTGGAGGGGCAGACTTTGTAATGCTGGGAGGATTATTTGCTGGAACAGAACCATGTGAAGGAGAATGGGCGTATGAATACTTATGTAAGATAGTTAATAATGATCAAACCATACATTCGGAGTGGTGGCAGCCAAGTGACCCAGGATATGAAACAGAAAAAAGAAAAACTTATCTGACTTTTTACGGCATGAGTAGCCATTATGCTCAACAAAAACATGGAGAAGGCAAAAAAACATATAGGGCCAGCGAAGGTAAAGTAGAAAAAGTAAAATATAAAGGACCAATAGAAGATATAGTTCAAGAAATATTAGGAGGACTACGAAGTTGTGGTACTTATATTGGTGCTAAATACTTAAAAGATTTTAATAAATGTGCTAAATTTGTAAAAATAAACAGAAAATAACTTATAACTAGGAATCAGGTATGAAAAACTTAAATTTTATCTCCCCGATGGGAGTAACCGGATACGGAATAGCTGCTCATAATATTTTAAAAGAACTATCTAATCTATATAATATTACCTATTTTCCAATTGGACAACCTCATATTGATAATCCTAAAGATGTTGCATTGGTTCAAAAATGCATAAATAGTCAGAGTGATTTTGATTTCGATGCTACATGTTTCAAAATTTGGCATCAATTTGATTTAGGTTTAAGGGCTGGAAGAGGCAAGTTTGTAGCATATCCATTTTTTGAATTAGATAAATTTACAGATAAAGAAAAACATCATCTACATCATCCTGATCATATTGTAGTGTCTAGTCAATGGTCAAAACAAATAATTGTAGATAATAATATAGATAAACCTATTACAGTTGCTCCATTGGGTGTTGATAGAAATATTTTTCACGAATCAATACTTAATAATATAGATAGAACTAATCTACCATATATATTTATTAATATAGGAAAATGGGAAATTAGAAAAGGTCATGAAATTTTAATAGAAATGTTTAACAAAGCATTTGATGAAAATGATAATGTAGAATTGTGGCTAGTCACAGAAAATCCATTCTTAAATAAAGAACAAAATATGTTTTGGGCACAACTTGTTAATAATAGCAAGTTATCTGCAAAAATTAGACTATTTAATAGATTAGATACTCACGATGCTTTAGCAGAAGTAATGTCTTATGCTGATTGCGGTGTTTTTCCATCAAGAGCGGAAGGATGGAATCTTGAATTACTAGAAATGATGTCAATTGGAAAACCAGTAATTACAACATATTACTCTAGTCATACAGAATTTTGTAATGATAAAAACTCATATCTAATCAAACCAACTGAAACAGAATTAGCTTTCGATGGAAAATGGTTTGATGGAGAAGGTAGTTGGGCAAAAATAGACCAATCGCATAAAGATCAAATGATAGACTATATGAAATTTATGTATACTAATCGTATTAATACTAATCCTGAAGGTATTAAAACGGCTATAGAATTTAGTTGGAAAAATACAGCAAGCTTGGTGTCTTCTGCTATAGAAAGTTGTGGTGTATAATAAATTGTTCAATCCAACTTAGAGGTAATATATGCCAATTCCAGATCCAAAAAAGGGCGAAAATAAACAAAATTTTGTTGCAAGATGTATGAGCAACGAAACAATGAAAAAGGACTATCCTGATAATAAACAAAGAATAGTTATTTGCCTTGGACAGACAAAATCATCTCTCGTAGAGCAAGTATGCAAAATTATTGAATATACAGAAGCTATGGAAGATGAAGATAGTGAAGAATTAACCAGAGCTAACTTAATCATTCCTGACGATGCAGATTATGAGTCTGTTGAGAGCGAAGAGTATGAGGAATTCGATTTGTCTGCAATATCTTCCGAATATCAGGGACGTAAAGTAACTCTAAATAAGCCATTCAGAACTCCTGGCGGTCCTAAAAAATCTGCTGTATATGTAAAAAATGACAAAGGTAAGGTTGTTATAGTTAGATTTGGTGATCCTAATATGAAGATCAAAAAGAATATTCCAGGAAGACGCAAAAATTTTAGAGCAAGACACAATTGCGATAATCCTGGACCCAAGTGGAAAGCCAGATATTGGTCTTGCAAAGCGTGGTGATAAGGAGACTTATATGAAAAGTACATATGAGCTTCTAAAAGATAGTATCTCTATTTCTACTCTGCAAATATAAACTATGCTATCTTCATACTATAATTTTTTATCTAAAGTAAATAGTCAACTAGATACTAATTTAAAAATTAATCGTATTAAATATGATTCTAATATAGTATTAGAAGATATAAAAATAGATAAAGATTTTGAAAATTTAGATTGGAAAAATCTACTATCAAATCCACCTAAAAATAGTAGTTCTAAAACAATATTAGAATTAAAAGAAATATCTAAATTAACCAATAATAGAACTAAGGATGACGAAAAATTAATTTATTTGGTAGATAAAGAACCTCTAGATTTATTCTATCCTATACTAAAAAAATATGATGTAATTTTTCCAGACAAATTATTTAAAACTATTTATAACCATATAGAAAATTTAGTAATAGCTACAAAACAATACTATAACAGACCAAGGCCATACCAGTTAGCTGATTTTTACAATATAGATATAAAACATTTAACAACAAAAACACATGATACTGCGTCATATCCGTCTGGACATACCGCTTATGCATATTTAGCCTATTATATAATAGTCACAATCAATAATGATATTCCAAAAATAGACCTTTATGATTGTGTATATAAAACTGGTAGAGCCAGAATGATACAAGGTATACATTATCAATCAGATATAGATGCTGCTTTATTATTAATAGATAAGCTATATCCAGAATATTTACTAGATAAAATCGGAGAATTACTATGAAACGCCGCTTTAATCAAATATTAGAAGATGTATCAAATTATGTTTCTGAGGCTGCACAAAAAACATATAAAGGTAAAAATCGGCGATTTTCTTTTTGGGATAAAAAATCAACAGCGTCATCAATATTCAAGATAGGCAATTCTGTCAAAAATATTAATACTGAATGTAAGCACTATGGTAGCGAGGGCGTTGTAACAGATATCCTTGATCTACCAAATGATATGGGAAAGGTTGTAACATATAAAACAGTAAATTGTGGACAAACATGGTCTACTGGCGATAGTCTAACAAAAACCGAGACCCAGTTGGCTTTAATGGAACCAGAATACGACAATGTATTAGAAACACCAAGTCCAGGATCAGAAGAAAACGAAACTCCAGAAATGGAACTAGAAGAATATAAACAAGATTTTCTATCTATGAATATTGGATCTCTCACCGCCATTATGAACCATGCGATGGCTATTTTAAAAGAAGTTGAAACCAACCACATGGTAAAAGAAAACTTGACAGAAAGCTGGCTACAGGGTAAAATTGCCATTACCGAGGACTACATGAGAACAATTCACGATTTTGTAAAGTATGTTCCCGGTGAAGACGATGATACAGAGGCTCAGAACAAACCTGGACTTTGGGAAAATATTCGTAGAAAAAGAGAAAGGATGGGGAAAAGGTATAAACCATCAAAACCTGGAGATAAGGATCGTCCTGATCCTGAGCAATGGAATAATCTGACTAAATAATTTTTAAGACCTAAACAATTAATCAAGGACATTTTTAATGGAAACACAAATACAGTATGATTCTTTGTCTACATATATATCTTTAGCTAAGAAAACCATATCGAAATTTGCTCCAAAATTCTATAAAACTTTATCACATGAAATGTTATCTAATGACGATGCTATTTCAGATGTTGCTAATGCTATAATGGTAGCAGATTGGAAATATGATAATCAAAGAGTCGGTAAAACTACTGGACAAGGTAAAACTAAATATTCTTATAGAAATCAATGTGCTATATGGGCTATAAAAACTTATATATCTAGTAAATATAAGAAGAATTCTAAAGCATCAACTAGTTATGAGCCAGATCTACATGCTCATATAAATTGTTATGACCACAATCCATTAGATATTCTAGTTAATCAAGAGTCAGAAGATATTCAAAAAGAATGTATAAAAAATATACTATCATCTAATATTTTATCAGACAAACAAAAAGAACATATTCGCTTATATTATTTTGAAAATATGACATTGGCTGATATAGGTAAAAAATATGGAGTAACTAGAGAGGCTATTCGTCAGAGTTTACTCAAAGGAATTAGTCAGATTAAATCTTATGTTTAATATTTATATCAACTATATTATTCTTTCGTTAAAATTTGATTCTAATCAGAATAGAGTTCAATACTATATTTTTAGTACAGAATCCGATTTAGCATTACCAAAAATAGAATTATTGGCCGGTCAGAATTTAGCACAAGCAAGAGAGCAGTGCTTATCTAAACATACTGATCTAAAACTGTCCTGGATAGATGACCAATTATTAGACATTGATCAAACCGATGATAATATACATATATATTATATGTGTAGAATGCCCATAGACACAAAGATTTATAATGGTCAATTTATTACGATCACTACTAAAGAACTTTTATCTTCGCATATTCAAAAAGCAATCAGATACGCCTGATACAAATAGTATTCAGACCTATCAACCTAAACAATTATGTAAGGTTGCTTTTTATATGGATTATGATGGGAATATAGAAGTTGATCTTGATTGGCCAGAAGAAATGAATGATATTAAAAACTGGGCAAGTAATTATTCTGCACTAATATCTGTTATTAACTATGGTGGTTTCAAAGGAGATATAGTTAAAATTTTGTTACAGGCAAAAGACGATGAAGTGGGAGAAAATCCAACATCTAAAAAATTTATTTCACACACACTTAATCGTTTATCCGAAGCAGAAAAAATAACTTCTTTAAATAGCGATAAACCAGTTATTAGTCCTCGTAAAGCTTTCTTTTTTCAGCATAAGGATTAATATAATGACAGATGATCCTCAAATCATATGGGAGAAATGGAGAGATCCATATGGATATGATGATATGTTAGATATTAATGATCAAATAATGAATATGGATTCTGAAGAACCAGAAGATTTTATTGATTCTCCAGAGTCAAACAATGAAGAAAAATCTAATAACATAAAAAACATATCGAATAATTTCTTTAAACCTAAAATGCCATTTATGTTTACTCCTATGGGTATTATTCCATATACTGAAAATACAGCATGTAGTAAAATATTTAATTTTTGGACTGGACATACTAACTTTAATATAAGTAACAAAATTTGTGATATTATAGAAAATACTGAAGGTATAGAAACTTTTGATATATTTACTAGATATAGATTTAGAGTTGGTATAGGCAAAGCTTTTACAGATTCAACTGTAATGAGAGATATTAATCACCACATCTACCAATTCTTTTTAGAATAATACTATGACTCATTCTTCTGATAAAGATAAAGATAACGAATTATATAATATTCATGATTTTGGTATTGATCTCAAGAATAGAGAAATATACCTACATTCTCCATTAGATTCGGAAGAAGAATCCGGCATAGAATTTAGAACAGCCATTAGGCTACAAAAAAATATCAGATACTTTAATATGATTTCTAGTGATCCTATTTTAATACATATGCATTTACCAGGAGGAGTTTGGGAAGATTGTTTAGGAATGTATGATACAATAAAAGCTAGTAAAAGTAAGATTATTATCCTGGCGTATGCTAAAGTTGAATCAGCAAGTAGTGTTTTATTACAAGCTGCTGATTATAGAATATTAATGCCAAATACTCACGTATTAATACATTATGGTTCTTTAAGCATAGATAATGAACACAAAGCAGCAATGAGTAGTTTACAATGGAGCGAAAAAGAATCAGGTAAGATGATAGATATTTTTACTGATAAATGTTTATTAAGCCCATTAGCGATAGAAAAAAAATGGAAAAAGATGATTATCAAAAAACATATCTTATCTCAATTGGCACAAAAAAGCGATTGGATTTTAGAAGCAAGCGAAGCAGTATACTATGGCTTCGCTGACGGTGTATTAGGTAGTAAGAAATATCCTAATATCGAATCCATAAAAAAATTAAAATAAATGAACATAGAATACGCTGTACATGAGACAAGTTTTAACGATTTAGAACTAAAAGCTATTTTAGTAGAACTTAATAAGTATACTATCAATAGTATTAGCGTATTACCTTCATCTTTAAAAGTTGCTAAATCTATAATTAACGAAAATATTAGCATATCTTGTCCTATAGATTATCCTTTAGGTATAAACAGCCTAGAAACTAGATTATCTATGATTCAATATGCTGGTAAAAATGGCGCCAATATTGTAGATATTATGATACCTCATCAAATAGTTTGCAATAGAAAATATGAAAAATTTAGAGATGATATTAAATCTAGCATAGATCTTTGTTTATCTTTGGGAATAAAACCAAGATATATGTTTGAATATAGAGTATTTAATTATGAAACTCTATATAAATTGGCCCAAATTTTAACAACTTATAACATATTTGAAATTTCTCCATCTTCTGGTTATAGATTAGATAATTTATACGACAATATTTTAGCCGGAGCAATGATAAAGAAAAAAGTACCAAAAATGCTCATAATATATAATGGAAATATCTGGACTTCTGAACAAATAGATCAATTATTTGAAACTAAGCCATATGGTGTAAGAGTATATAGTCTAAATACCCTAACAATTTTGTACAAAAAATACTTAGAATCAAAATCTTTGGGGTAATATAATTAAGACCGCTTAACCTTTAAGTAATGGAGACTCCTTATGGCAATCGCAAAAGTTAATGGTAGTGCATATTCAGCCGGTAATCCACCAAATAGAGTAGGTAGTGGTTCCGATAATGATGGTGGTGTTGTTGCCGGAGTAAAAGGTGGCACAATAGCCTCTGGTAAATTTTCAAAAGTAGGCGTCACCAGAACAAATAACACTGTTTTTGCTTCAACTCCTTATGATGGAGATGATGCTGGTAAAGCAATTAGTGCTGGTGATTTTGCTTATGATCATCCTCGTGGTGTTATATTAAGATCAACAACAGAAATTGCTGGTCAAGCTAATAATGTTCTCAGAAGTGCTGGTAGCACACCAATTTTAACTAGAAGCATTAATCGTATCGAAAGCGCTAGTACTGTTAAAACCGCTTCTGCTATCAGAGCCAACAAGTATAATAGATACACGGGGGCATATGAAGCAGGATATCCACAAACAAGTACTGATTCTTTTGGTAATGATGATGCTGCTCGTGCTTCACGAAGTGCTCCCGGTGAATTTGCTTATAGATTAGGTAAGTCAGTAGTACAAGCAGATTATCCAGCCAAGAATGGCTAATTTAAACAGATTGTTTTAAATAATCAACAAAGGCCAGCTTTTCGCTGGCTTTTGTTATTTATAAGGCCAGCGGTGTATCTAATGTAGACTTTATTTCTTATGAGAGAAAAAATAATATGAACGAAAATATTACTCATTTTTGGCAAAGTTTAGCCACCGCACTAACAGGAATAATAGTAACCCTAATAGGATTTTGGGTAACTATTGGTCGTAATATGGCTAGTAAAAGTGATGTGCTACACATGATAGAAACTCAAAGTCCTTACGCCCAAGATCGTCAATTTATTATGGAA
>Ga0172376_10005288_pt1 | contig 14467 bp, 34 predicted proteins | sample Lak35m_FD_121114 | JGI IMG/M metagenome (GOLD analysis project Ga0172376, IMG submission 121114) | Freshwater microbial communities from Kabuno Bay, South-Kivu, Congo - kab_092012_35m | ecosystem: Environmental > Aquatic > Freshwater > Lake | place: Democratic Republic of the Congo: South-Kivu...
AAGTTAGACGATTTTAACGCAGAGATGAACGAGAAGGTACAGGTTTACGATGAAAAAGAAATTGTAAACATACCCAGACCTTTTTCAAAGGAACCGGTACAAAGTTTACAGGAAGAAATAGAACAACCTGAGGAAATTTACCAGGAAGAACCGGAACCAAAAAGGGACCCAAAAAAAGCCAAATTAGGGGCAAAAATTACCGTTTTTTCTATTGATACTGCAATACAGACAATTTTAACAATAGTAGCAAAATCGGACATTCCAGGAGCAACAGACGAAGAAAAAAAGGAACTTACGGAAATTTGGGAGGAGTATTATTTAGAAACAGGAAAAGAGCCACCTTTATGGTTAATGTTAGTTACAATGAATGTATCTGTATACGGAGATAAAGTTTACACCGCAATACAGAAAAGAAAAGAGGCAGAAAAAGGACAACCGGTTATAAATGAAGAACCAACGCAGGCGCCTGTTTTTGAATTTCAGCCAAAAACAAACCGGATAAAGAAGGACCCAATCCAGGAGCAACCCCAGGAGCAACCCCAAAAAATGCAAATGAGGGATATACCAATGGAGCCAACACCGAAACCAACAGAACCAACACCAGAACCAACACCGGAACCAACACCAATACCAACACCGGAACCGGTAATAATTAGAAAAGGACCACAAGAAGAGATACAACCTCCTGTTTTAATTTGTCAAAATAACAGTTGTACCAACGAATTAAAAGGTAAACAAAAATCTTTTTGTTCAATCAAATGTCGGAATGAGTACATAAATACAAATCGGAAAAAATGAGATACCCGAAAGTAGTTTGTTTAATAGGAACCAACGGAACAGGAAAAAGCACAATCCAAAAAAGTTTTTTTAATTTTAGAGAGAAAAATTTAGTAGTACCGGCAAACCTTTACGATAGTACTTTTGATGAATTAGAGTACATAAAAAGCCAGGAGGAAATACGAAGTTTTACAGGAACGAAAAAGGTAGTTATTGAGGAGGAGGAAAATTTTATAGAGTTGATTGATTACAGGAATGGCCTACAAAACTGCGGACTTTTTTTAGACGATTTTAGGAACTACATACCGGCAACCGGTCCCAAGTTAAAACAGCAAATAAGAAAATTATTTAGCGACAGGAGGCACCGGGGAATAGATATTTATTTAAGTACACATTCGCCCAGGCAGATACACCCCGATATATTTTCATACAATCCTATCATTTTTCTTTTTAAAACAACGGAGGCGTTCCCGGACAGTTTGGCCCAAAAAATACCGAACCTGGAAAAGTTACGCATAGCACAAAGGAGGGTAAATTTGCTTTCCAAAAAAAATCCTTTTTACTTTGAGATAATAAAAGAGTAAATATGACAAGAGGGTACAGAAACAACAACCCGGGAAACATACGTTTAAATCCCTTAATAAAATGGGAGGGGGAAATAAAAGGTACAGACAGTAGTTTTGTAACCTTTAAAAATATGACCTACGGTATAAGGGCCTTAATGAAGTTACTATCTAACTACAAAAAAAGAGGGTACAATACAATAGAACTAATTTTAAACCGATATGCTCCGGCCAACGAAAACAATACAACCGGCTATATTGATAAGGTAAGCAGTTGGACCGGCATACCTAAAAACCAAAATTTGGTTTTAGACCAGGAGCAAATGATAAAACTTGCAAAGGCAATAGTAAAGGTTGAAATAGGAGGAGACAGTAATTTGATACCAGAGGGAACCTATCTAAATGCCTACCTACTTTTGAAGGAGCCAGGAATAGGGGAGGCCTATTTGAAATTTAGGGAAGTAATAAACACAATTTTTAATTATTGGTACGTTTTAATCTTAATTCCTGTATTTTTGTGGTATATCACAAGGAAACGCTAATAGATGAACGAAATTTTAATGACAACGGTACCGGCAGTAATAACCGGTATTTTAACTTATATTCTTTCCAGGAAAAAACAGCAACAGGAAACAAAAGCCAACGAATTAGACAACGTACAGAAGGCCCTAGAAGTTTACCGGCAAATTATACAGGACTTAAAAACCGACCTACAAGAAACACAAAGCAAGGTAGAGGAACTAAATACATTTATTGATGAAGTACGGAAAAAATGCAATAATAGTTGTATTGTTAAGTAGTTTTTTTTCGTGCATAACAACGAAAGAAAAAAACGAATTAAAAAAGAGGGAAACGGAAGTAAAAACCGAAACGGAAAACAGCAAATATGTATACCTTAAAAAAACAACAGAAAACCAAAAATTAAATTTTGTCTTAAATTTAGATAGTTTACTATTAAACCGGTACCAGGCAAACAACCAAGATACCGGATTTTTTTTTGCTGAACTGAAAAACGGAAAAATAGAGATTGTTTACATACAACCAAAAACAACCGAAACGAGAGAAGAAAAAACGAAAGAAAAGCAGACGAAAAAAAAAACGAAAAAAGAAACAATAAAAAAGGAATTTAAAAAGGAAACAAAAAAACAAAACTACTTTTTTGAAATAGGCATAGGATTGTTTTTTTTAATTTGCGGAATTTACATAGTTTACGAAATAGACAAAAACTTTAAAGGTAAAATTTAGGCAATCTAATTTTTTTATTTAGACCTTTGCAGAAATCAATTTAAAAAAAAAACAATGTTTACAATTCTTCAAGACAATACAGGACAGCCGGTAACAAGTGGAGGCCGGGAAATTGCAATGGTGGCCCAACGTGGTACCGGAGTAATGGAGGCAATCATTAGCGACAGTACACCCATTTCCGGTTTAGGTACAGTATCAACAACCGGTAGCAGTTTTACCGGTGCGGACCCTTTTCCAGGCGTTTTGTCATTTTCGTTTACAAATTCAACAGCGGCAAACGTAACCCTTATGCTGTTTGATGCCTTTAGTGCTAACGAAGTAACAAGGGGTTTAACAGTTGTAGTACCTTCAACAAATTACGGTAGTAATGCAGTTGTGAAAAACTTTTTCCAAACTGCGTTTTTATTCAAAGGTTTTAACTTTACAGCGTCTAATACTGCCCAATTAAGCCAGGCACTAAATTACTGTTGCGCTGTTCCTTCCGATAGTTTTACAAAACAGTTAATCCCAACCGCCAACAGCCGGAACACAGCAAACAATCCCTTGCTTTTAACATTTGAGGGGCAAATTTTAATAACCGGTACAAGAGGAATTTTTACTACTGTTTTGCCTTCGCAATCTGTTACATTTGACTTTTACCCAGAGGCACAATTCCAGGGAATGGTACAACGATAAAACCCAAGTAGGTAGGTATAAAGGGGGCCGGGCCACAAGGTCCCGGTCCTTTTTTTTTATAACTAATAGACGAAAAAAAAAATGCAAAACCCACAAACCACAAACACAATACAAGGTTTCCAGGAACTTTTTAACTCCGGGGACATTTCGTTAATATCCGCAATTATTTACGATAACCCCGACCAGGTTAACGAAAATTTGCGTAGTGTTGGCCTACCGGTAGGAGGAAATGAAACGGAAATTTTTAACATATTGAAACAGGAGGGGCCAAACTTAACGGAGGCCCAATTTTGCGAAATTTTAAATGTTCCATTTATTGCCGGACCTTATACGCAAAGTTTGTACCCAGTACTTTTGTCCGAAGCAAATGTTTACAACCCTGGAACAAATCAAACAGAGAGTATTCGCTGGGGAGTTTTTAAAAACGGTTGTAAAAAAGCATACCAACGGTATTTTAAAAGTCGGCAAAAAATACAAGACGTCATCAACCCCGATACAATACCCCAACCTGGAAAGGTAGTGGAGAAAAATACAACAGACGAGGACCGGAAGTTAATTCGTAAAATGCGAGTAAAAACCGCTATAACCTGGGGACTTTTGGCTGTTTTATTGGTAATTGTAGTAGTGAAAATCTTTAAAAATAAATAAGAATGTACAACGATAACCCAATTATGGCACAACCAAAATCAGCAGTTTGTTGCAATGAAAACAAAACAACAAACTGTACCCAATGCGGAAACAATGGTGGAAAAGGAAGTGAAACAAGGAACGAACTATTGAATTTTAAAAGTTTAAGACCAATAGACCACGTTTTGAATTTTGTCATCATTTTTTCAGTTGTTTCAGTTGCAGTTTTAATAGGTTTACTAATTTTTAAAAAACAATAATATGCCCCAATATTCTTGGCAATGTAAAGCAGACGAACAATACAGTTTTCTTTTACAAAAATGTGTAAAAACAGGAACCGGAACAGGAACCGGAACAGGAACCGGAACAGGAACCGGAACAGGAACCGGAACAGGTACCCAACAACCGGGTACAAAATTTGGTGAAACCTATTTAGGTGGACTTTTAACCGGTATTTTGGGAAATTTAAGTTTGGGTTTTGGCCAAGGTGCCGGACAAAGTTTAAATCCACAACAACCACAAGTATATCAACAACCTCAACGAGATAACACAATAGTTATTGTAATAATTGCAGTAGTAGTAGTTGGTATTGTTATTTTGATGAACAGGAAAAAATGAGCCAGGCAACCGGAACAAATGTACCAGGTCCGGGAGAATTGGCCCAATTTTTACAAGCCTTTGGACCTTTATTTGGTGGCCTGGGAAATATAGCACCAGGAAAAGGAACACAGCAACCGCCCCAAGTAATTGTAACGGAAAGGAGGGAAAGCGACTATACCGGGTTAATTTTTATTGGTATTCTTTTAACTGTTGTTTTAATAGCAATTTTCAAAAAATAAATATGCCTCCTGTTTTTCAACAAACCGCAAGACCGCAACAACAAACCGGACTATTAGCAATAGGGGGAATTATTGTTTTAATTGCTATTGGAATAATCTATTTGAAAAAATAATGGCACAAAGTATTGAACAAATAGAGGAACAGATAAAGACGCAAGTAAGGGAGGAACTTTTAAAAAGTACCCGGAAAGTTGAGGCATACAACACAAAACAACCAGGTTCACAACCTTTATTTTTGTTGGTTTATATTGGTTTTGTAATTTTTGCAACCGTTAAAATTTTCAAATAATGGACCCGGTAATAGGAGCAATAACGAACACAGCCACAAAATTTATAACCGACATAATCGGAATTTTTACTTTTGGGCAAAGAGAAAGAGAAACAACCAGGGCAACGGTACTTTATGACCTACCGGAAAAGGAAAATCAAAACCTAATTATTTTTGTGTTATTTTTACTGTTAATTTTTGCAGTAGTATTTTTTTATTTTCTAAACAAAGGAAAAAATGGTTGATAGTAACTACAAAGATTACGAAGGAGCGTTAAAATTACGGAACGAGTACAGCCGAGCCGAAAGGACAGACGTTTTAGAATTTGCGGAAAAAATTTTGGCCTACCTGGGATATGGAGTAATTGCCTTAATAGGGTACAATCTATTGAAGGACTAATATGAAAAACAACGAGTTTAAATACCTTTTAATAGGTGTGCTGATTTTGGCCTGGGGAGTTATTACATTCCAACGGAACCAAAAAAGAAAAACGGAAAGAGCCGAAATTTTAGACGATTTAAACAATTATGTGAATGGTTGGATAAAGTTTGCGTCTATTCAAAAAGCAATAGTAAAAAATGGGAAAGGTTGGTGGATAAGTAAACAAGAATTTAAAAAACAACCGGCAATCATTAAAAAATGTTCATTAGATGAAAAATGTACTTGGTCCAACGGTAGTTTGGGTTATGTTGGAGCCGGTGCGATTGCCTCAACAGTTTTAACCGGTCCCATCGGATTGACACTTGGAGCCGGTTCATTATTAAACCAGGCTTTTAATATAATACCAACAAATACATCAGATTTTATGTTTGCCGGGGAAGATACAAACCAACGATTTCCACCTACTGTTGATGATATTAAAAACGCAAAAATTGTTTTAATTGGAGTAACAGAAGGTGCAAGTTTTCACGCAGAATTGAACAAATACCCCGGTAGGTCAGTAGACGATTTTTGGAAACAAGTGAACAAAAATCATTTTTATTTAAACCGATTAAAGTACCTGGAAAAAAACCCAAGTATAACAGGAAAAATGTTTCCAAAAAGTGTTTTAAGGTCAATAGCAAAAAACTACACAAACCTTGAAATGAACAAGGCAACGGAAATACTTTTAAACGTGAAAAAAATACAAGATTTTCCAGGATAAAAACCCAAACCAATGAAAAACCAAAACACTATTCTAATTATTGTTTCTATTGTAGTAGTAGGAGCAATTTTATACTTTGTAACCAGGCCAAAACCGGAGCCAGGACCAACAGGACAGGAGGCGGACCCAAACGCAAACAACAACACAAATAGCGGAAATGTAGCCTGTTCGCAACCAAGCACCGAGCCGACATACAATACAATGTATAATACTTTAAAACCGGCATTGGTACAATATATGGACGCAGTAGAAGGTAAAAGCAGTCCTATAAATGTAAGCCAGGCAGCGAAAGATAAATGGAAAGCCGAGGCACAAGCAAAAGGAACAACGGTACGAATGATAAGCGGAAAGGGATTGATTTACCAATGGCGGGGGCTTATGCCAAACATTCCCCGAAACTTTGTAAAAATTGCCGGGCAAAATGTACCGGTGCCGGACAGCGTGTTAGACCGGCTTTATATGGACCTTGATAGTGGTTGCATAATTTAAGCAAATGAAAAAGGCCATAGTAATTTCCATACTAATACTTTTACCAATTTTTGTTTTTAGGTATATAAACAACCAAAGACGAAAAGAGGAGGAGATTTACCGTAAGGCGAAAGAGGAAATTATACGAAAATTACAAACATATTACACAACCGGAGGAGGAGGAGGGTTTAAAAATCTTGCGGAAGATATGACAGGACTACAAGGAGAGGACAGAACTAACATTTTAATTAGAAAGGCAATTTTTGAAAAATTAAGTTTGGAAAATGGAATGGTAGGAAATACCAAAATACCTAACGAAGTTTGGATAAAATTGAGAAACGATTTAACCGAAAATATCAAATGAAAGGCACAGTAATAATTGAACAGGCCCGGGGATTTTTTGCAAAAAACCCTATTTTGACCTACATTTTAATAGGTCTAATTTTGGCTTTTATTATTTACAAATGGGGCCAAAAACAGGGAAAAGAAACGGTACCGGTTTTACCGGAACCAATACCCAAGCCACCAGGTGGGGAGGGTGTAGATAATTTTTACAACCCTGGACCTTTAACAGACAGGCTTGCAAATCAAATAATAGGAATACGTTGGACATTAAGAGATAGGGGACCTTTTGACGAATTGTTAGTTATACCCGATTGGCAATTTATTGGAGTAGCAAACGATTGGCAAAAAAGGTACTATAACAAAGCCGGTAAATTAACACTTCTACAGGCAATCAATAATGAATTTTCTTTTTTCCCTTCATTTTGGACATATAAGGAACAAATATCGGAAAGAGGACAGAAATTAGGTTTAGTATAAATTTTTTATCTTTGTAACAATTAAACACACATAAACAAATGAAAAATCAAATTTGGATTTACGCAGTAGTAGGGGCCATTGCCCTTGCAGTTGGTTTTTATGCCGGTAAAATGGCCGGTAAGAAAAAAGCCGAAACAGGAAGCAACACCGGTACCGCAACCACCAAAAAAGTAAAACAAACAGACGGAACAATAGTTGAAAAACCGTTGGACTACCAACTGAAAGCCGGAGAAACGTTGGCCTAATGAAAAAAGCATACATATACATAATAATTGCGGTCCTGGGTTTAGGCCTGGGTTTTGCTGTTTCTTATTTCCTGTTTCCTTCAAAAAATAGTGAGCCAAATTTACCACCAGCACCGGAGGAAGAAGATACAGACGAAACAGAACCGGAACCGGTAAAACCTCCAAAAAGCCAAGATATAGACGGTAGAATTATTTTTAACCCACAAATACCGGTAGGAACAGACCCCCGGCAGGACATTAACAATACATTAGTTTAAATTTCAATTTTATGTTCCAAGCACAAACCAATTTACCAGGACAAGGCCAACCCCTATTAAGTGCCGGTATTACTGTTGATGTACCAACCAACACAATTTTAGGACTGACAATAGGTATTTTTTTGGCTATTTTCCTGGGCCATTTCCTTTCCAATATGCTTAAAAATTAAGGTATGAAAATCGTACAAGCTTACAACCCACGTACAAAACAATGGGTAAAAATTGACCGTTCAAAAGGACAAATTTTAGGAGTTAAGAAAACAGAGGGCAAATTTAAAGGAGTGCCGGTATACAAAAAAGGTAAAAAATGAAAAACAAACGAACATACTACATAGTAGGGTTTTTAATTTTTGCCTTGATTGTTTACCTACTATTTTTTAAAAAGAAAAGGCCGGAAGATTTAAAGGTAGGGGATATTACAATACAACCAGGGCCAAACAATATACCCCGAATTTTTAAATGTTTGAGGACAATACAAACCAGCAAAAACGCAGAAGGAACGGAAGTAGTAAAACCCGACCAATTCCCATTAAGGTATGGAGATTGCGGAAAGGTAGTTGAGACAGTACAAAAAAGGTTAATAGCCGAGGGAGTAATATTAAAGGCAGACGGAAAATTTGGAAAACAAACCGAGGAGGCATTAAATAAAATTTACGCAAGTAAAGGCCAAGCACAAACCGGGCAATTTACCTGGAACCAATACAACGCACCAAAAATCGTTTAATGTACGGACTTAATAAAGTTTGGAACAATCTAATAAACCAAAAAGCAGATTTAAAGCCAGGAGCCGGAGGCCGATATGAAAAAGCGGAAGAAATAGCAAACCGGAAAAAGGAAGTAAAACTAATTTTGGTTCGGAAATGGTTTACCTCAAAGGAAACAATAGGAATTTTATACATTGAAGATACCCCACTTTGCTACATTTTAGAGCTCCAAGAAGGAGGACAAAAAGGCCAGGCAATCCCCTACGGTACCTATCCAATTAAGTACAGTTTTTGGGCCAAAAGAGGGGCCAACTTTCCACATATTTACAACGTACCAGGTAGGAGTAGTATTTTAATTCATACCGGCAACGATAGAGACGATACAAGAGGCTGTTTGTTGCCAGGCTACCAGGCAACCGAAACAAAAATTTTAAGTAGTACAGACGCATACCGAGACCTAAACACCTTTTTAAAAAAGTACATTGATAAAAAGCCTGTTTTTATTGAAGTAACAAACGCTACAAAAATTTCACTCAATTTCGTTTTTTTTTTGGTTTTTATTTTGATATTGGTATATTTGCTCACTAACAAGAACAAATACCTACTAAAATGGAACCAACAAAAAACGAGATTTTAAGAATTGTAAAACTGTTAAGAGAAAACAGTTTAAGCCGGTTAGATTGGATAAAAAGCAAAGGTGCCGGAATGTCCGAAGTAGCCAGGAAAGTACAAACGGACTACATTGAAAATGTACTTTTGCTTTTATCCCTGTTTGAAAATTGGCAGAAATCACCGTTAGGCAGAATAAAACCCGAACAGGCTAAAATATCATTCCCAGAACTTTGTTTAAGTTTGGCACACGCACAAAGCAGAGGAGTAATTAAACGTTTTACCCTGGACCAATATACCGTAAAGGTTGAAACCGAGGACAGAGACAAAATTACAACAGTAATAGATATACCTATGGAAATTTCGCCCCTGGACTTTGCCAGGTTAATAACCGACCTTAAATATCTTTCCAATATCAAAACAAGCAATTTAAAGCCCTAATTTTTAACCCTATGCAAAACGCAAAATTTAACCCAGAACAAATTACTTACGTTAGTTTTTTCCCAACAGACAACAACCCGACAACCCCTACCTTTTTAAAGGAAAAGGTTTTGGTTGAACAACCGCAAAAATTTGCAGAAAGTTTTACAACCGGTCCCGGTTTACTTTTGTTGGAGCAAAAAGGTAAAAAAAGGTCCTTTGTACAATGTTTTTGGCTTGAACCAGGGGAGCCGGTACCGCTTAATGAACCAAACCAGGAACCAACCCAAGACCAGGAACAACCGCAAGACGAAACCCAGGTAAAAAAGCCTACAAGTAAAAAACCAACAGCAAAAAAACAGCCTGTTTAAATTTTTGTTTTCTGTTCTGTTCGCAAAAGGGCCGGGTATTTTACGCGGCTTTTTTGTTTTATATGAATAAAAAAAATGTTAAAATGTAGCAAAAAAAAGCACAAAAATAGGTATCAAATTTGCAGATTAAAAAAGAATTACTATTTTTGATATAAGAAAACAAACAAAAACAAAAACAAAATGAAAACACAAACAAAAACAACAAACCAAATGGAAAAATCAAAAAAAGTAAGAGGACTATTGAATACCACATTAAAAGGTATCGGAATAGCAACAGGAAAAACCTGTACCTACGAAAGTGCGATTTTTATAATGAAAGGTATTTTAATAGGTATTCAATCAAAGGAAATTGCTGATGAATTTAAAGAGTATTGTTTAGAACAATATGGAATAAAAGTAGAACTGTAAAACCAGGGACCGGGCAACCGGTCCCTTTCTTTTTTAATCAATAACCTTATATTTGCCATATGGGATTTATAGCGAACAACGAAACACCCCAGGAAGTTAAAAACTTTTTTACCAACGTAAAAAACGCTTTTACACCTAAAAACCAATACCATACAGACGATAGATTAAAAAGATTTGACGCTTATATCTGTTCGTTTTACGGAATTGGAAAAGAATTTCATATATTTACCGCCCAGGCTTTTAATGAACCGTACCAATATGCTATTTTGACCTTTAATAAAAAGGAATTAGTAGTACATTGTTTTACCGATAGCGGACCTCTAAATACCTGGCTTAATTTACTGAACTATGCCGAGATTTAAAAAAACCAAACTCGTTAAACCTTACACCAACGGAAAACCTACTTTAAAAAGGTTGTATAAACCTGGAACGTATATCATATACAAAGAAATTGGAGCAGATAAACCCCGAGTACCGGTTTATGTTGGCTTTTCAGCCTCCAATGTTTACAAAACTTTATACCGCCATTTTCAGTCCTGGAACGATAGCACCCAGGTAAGAAATACATACAGCAAAACAGGACCCTACAAAGTGAGAGTAATTTTATCCGGTCCCAAAACTGCGGAAAAATTGGAAAGGCTACTATTGAGTAAATTACAGCCAAAAGACAACCCCCGAAAATTGGCTTTAATTTTAACAAAAGCAGATAAAAAAATTATTGAAGAATTAAACGCTACAAATGTTGATTTTACTTTAACTCTAACGGAAGCACCTTTTTAATATGAAAACTTTTACCTACTCAATTAAAGACCGGAAAAAATTTGCCGGTACCGTTTACTCAATAGAAAAAGATAAAGAATTTTTATTGATTGAAACCAGGCAAGGCAAAACAAAGGTTTTATCCATACCGGAGGACATAAAGGAGGCAGAATTTTACGGAATAGAGATAACCGTACAAATTCCAAAGGAGAAAAAACCCAGGCAAAGCAAACCACAACAAACGGAGAAAAAAAAACGTACTTTTACCGAAAACCAATTAAGACATCAACAGGAATTTGGCCGGAAGATGAAAGATTTTTGGAAAAAATAAAACGCTGATTTTCAGCACGTTTAACGAAAACTTGATAATATAGACCTAACTGTTCAAAAAATGAAAAGCCACCAACCTATCCAAATTAACCCCGACCAAGCGGACCTATTGCCTGGAACCTTTGAAACCGTTTTTTTTGTTTACAAGATACCCGGAATTTTAGTAGGGCACTCGGAAGCCATTTTACAACCGGTCCCGGTCCTAATGAACCGCAACACCGGTTTTATTTTAAGGGAAGGAACACCCAAAGAATTACACGATACAATAGACGAACACAACAGAAACCTAAATGCAAACAATCTTAATTAGAAAAGGTACCGCAAAAGGTAAAGCGTGGAAAATAATCTACCAGGAAGGAAACAAAACGCAGACAGTACAGGGAGGACAAAAAGGAAAGGAGAATGTTTGGAACAAGGAACCGAACAAAACAAAATTTTTCCAAAGACACCCGACTAGGGCCGAGGCCACAACTGTTAAAACCTACATAAATGCCATTTTGTGGGAACGTGGGAATTTGATTGGCCAACGAATAGAAATAGACAAAAAATTGAACTACCTACTTAAAAGAAATTTTTATGAACGAAACAGCAGAACAAAACAAGGCAATAAAACGAAATCAAAATTTTGAATACATTTTAGCCAAAAAGAAAAAAAAGAATTTACAGTTAAGTTACGAAATAAGAAAGTACATTGAGGAGGAAACCGGATATGAAATACCGTATGATAGCGAACAAAGGAAAAATTTAATACAATTCCTGGAAGGTAACGAGCAAAGGGAAGAAGCGGAGTTAATACGTTTAGAAAACTATTTAAAGGTAGGGAGAAGTTTGGGAGCCACATTTTTAACCCCCGGAGGAGATTTAACAACGTACACAGTCAGCCACACCTATAATAAGAACCGAGTTTGCTATATTTGGAACTACGTTAAAGAAAGAAAAGTAAGGCATATCTACTTTAAATTTATTACTGAAAATTTAGAACAGATACGAAAATTTATTCCTGTACATTTGGTTTTGACAGTACCAAGGAACGAAAAAGGAGAGTACAAAGAAGAAAAATTTTACGGACACCTTTTACTCAAAGATTTTAACCGGTTGAGAACTTTACCCTTTTTTGACCTTTATTGTTATGGAGGGGAATATGGTTTAGAAACCAAAAAAGGAAAAACAACCCCGGGCCTACATACCCACCTCCATAGTTTTAGCCTAATTTATGAAAAGCCGAATTTTGATAAAATAAGCAAAAACGCAAGGGCAACAGCCAAGGAGATACACAGGCTACTGTACTTTTTTTATCTTAATTACCAGGACAAACTATACAACATTGAACAGATATACCCAAAGAAAAAAGACCAGGCAATACAGCACCTTAAAAAAGTAGCGGAGAGAGTAGGCACCAACCCAAAATTTTTCCAAAAGGTACTTATTTACTTTTGGCAACAAGTTACAGGAGGCCACCAGGTACACGTTGAGAGATTATACACCAAAAAAAGAAACGAGGCCGGGGAAATACTTTACAATTACAAAGTAAGCAACGAAGGAACACTATTTAAGGAAATACAAAAGGAGTACATAAATAAAAACAGCACAGCCGAAAAGTACACCGAGGCAATTTTAGAATGTATCAAATATCATTTTAAACCGGACATTTTTAATGATGAATTTGGAAATTTTGATATACCCCTAATTGGAAAAATTTTAGCAGAAACCAAACGGAAAAGGCTTTATTCAAGGTTTGGAGCATTCTACAAATTGCCGGAATTGGCAATATCATTTAAAGAAGATAATACAGACGAAGAAATGACAGTAGGGGATTTTAACCAGGTCCCAGATATAGTACACCAGGGACAAAGTAAAGGAAAATATGCTTATAGTATGTTTTGTCCTGGAACGAGGAAACACCTACCTAAATGGGCCAAAGGAGTAGGACAACAATCTTTTGAAAATGATTTAGATATATTTACCTTTTTAGATATTGACGAAAAGATACCGGAAGTTTTTAAAACCGTATGTTTAAACAAAGATTTAAGGCAAACAGCCTACAACATTGATTTAAAAATTACCGTTAAAAATATCCGAGAACGTTTAAAACAAAGGGGAATAAGAGATTTATACAATGTTTATACCTTTGACCAAAATAAAACGTTTTTGCAAAACTTGAAAAGTTTACTAAATTTGCTGAAACAAAATACAATCTTATGGGAAGTAACAACCTCCGAAACATTTGCGCCTACCTAATTTCAGCGATTATTTGGGAAATTGAACCGGGTAAAAGTTTTGATTTAAACTACATTTTTGCCCAAATTAACAAGATAGAGCCGGAGTTAAAAATAGACCGGCTTTTACCGGCAGACTACATTTTAGTGTATAGAATATGCCGGAACTTGCGGAAAATTGGAGTAATCAAAAAAAACGATATAGGGGAAGGACCAAAAAACAGTTTTACCAAACAGGCCAAAATACAGTTTTAAAATACAAAGTATGAATTTTATTGAAAAAACAATAGCAAAAAAGGTTTTAACTAACCTAACAAAAAATTTACCAAAAATTGAAAAAACAATTTTGGAAAAATTACCCGATTTGTCGGAAAAGTACAATATAACAGATTTTGAAAACCCTGTAATACTGTTAATTCCAATGGAGGACAAGGCAACAAAAAATACAAGGCTAACCGCTTTTTTAATGGTACAGGAAAAAGACCAACCGGAGGCCCCAATAGAGTACCTGGCAGGGCCATACACCGCAGAACACTTGTTAGAATTGTTAAATGGAATGGATATTGATAATATAAACATAACGCTATGATTGAGCCTAAGTTAGACGATTTTAACGCAGAGATGAACGAGAAGGTACAGGTTTACGATGAAAAAGAAATTGTAAACATACCCAGACCTTTTTCAAAGGAACCGGTACAAAGTTTACAGGAAGAAATAGAA
>Ga0172376_10005289_pt1 | contig 14461 bp, 7 predicted proteins | sample Lak35m_FD_121114 | JGI IMG/M metagenome (GOLD analysis project Ga0172376, IMG submission 121114) | Freshwater microbial communities from Kabuno Bay, South-Kivu, Congo - kab_092012_35m | ecosystem: Environmental > Aquatic > Freshwater > Lake | place: Democratic Republic of the Congo: South-Kivu...
AGCGACTTCGAAATCGCTCCCTTCGAGACGTTCAACGCATCGGCGACTTGCTGAATCGTCCAGTCGTTCATCGTGATGAGCTGCTGATAGCCCTGAGCCGCTTCGATGGGACGAAGGTCTTCACGAAGCAGGTTCTCGATGAGCGATTCCTGAAGGATCTCGGCTTCGGTCAGAGGCTTGTCGCAGAACTGGCACGCGATGGTCTTGAAACCGGCCTGAATCGCGGCACGATAGCGACGCTCACCACTGATGATGACCCACTTCTCGATCGTCGCGTTCCATCGCACCCGAATCGGCTGAAGCTGGCCGGTCTTCTTGAGACTCGCAGAAAGTTGCGAGATCGATTCTTCCGAGAAGAATTTCCTCGGCTGTTCCGGGTCGGGAACGATTCGCTCGATCTCCATGTGCCCGGCCATGCGGTCACGGGAGCGCCCGTCTTCGGGGCTCACCGTAGGGATCGCCTTCGGACCTTCAGGCTTCTCCTGCGGTGTTGGGATGAGCCGGACACCCAGACTTTCGTTCATGTTTCCAGCGAGTCGCTCGGCCAGTCGTTGGGCTCGGGTACTCATGACGCAACCCTCCTTGCTTCGTCGTTGAGAATTCGGTTTTCGAAATGCAGGTACTCAGGCGGTCTGGATCTGGCGACCGGAACCCGTTCAAGAATCTCTTTCACGATCGCATCGACATCCTTGGCAGCGGCCCCCTTCGGCTTGATGAAGTGAATCGGGGTACGCTCGGCGATCGCTTCCTTGAAGTCCTTCTTCATCGGAAAGGGATTCGTGAAAACATAATCGCCGTAGAGATTCCTCAGCTGCTGCTCGTACGCGTCATGAATCGCAAGCCGCTGACGAAGCGTCACCAGATACCCGAGCATCCGCAACTTCGGATTGTACTTTTCCAGAGCCAGATCGATCGCCCGTTGAATATGGGTGATGCCCTGTGCACCGAAGTCTTCGGCCTGAACCGGAACGATCACGAAATCGGCAGCCAGCAGCGCATTCCAGCTGCACAGGTGCAAGTTCGGCGGACAATCGATCAGGATGACGTCGTAAGAATCTTTGACCTCGTTGACGAACCCGCGAACCGAGGTCTGAAGCGATCCAGCCTCGGTCGGCTTCGGGATATTGAAATCATCCAGGGCATTGGCGCCGGGAACGATCGAAATCCCTTCGCAGTGCGTCGGCACGATGAGTTTGTCCGGGTAGGGATCGCAGTTGTCGTCGAACAGGGCGACGATCGTACGGTCACGCGGAAAGGCTTCGGTCGTGGCCGGACCGAAGAACCCCTGGGTCAGGCTGGCCTGTGGGTCCATGTCGATCAACAGAACCCGCTTGCCCATTTTGGCGAAGCAGCCGGAAAGCTGGTGAGTCGTACCTGTTTTGGCACAACCTCCCTTTCGGTTGACCATCGCTATCGTATAGGGCGGCATGTCCATATCGTCACTCGCTTCCGATTCAGTTTTCCCGGGGAAACTCGATTCAGGCCTTACTTTCCAAATCGGGTCACGTGGCCGAACGACTTCACTGGAAGTTTCACGGGGAAACACGTCCTTGCGTGCAAGCGTCAGACTAGGACCGACCGGACTAACCGTCAATCGCCTATTTTTCGTTGAACGTCGCTTTCTCCGGGGTTTCCGACGATTCGGTCCCCTCCCCTCTTTCGCTTTCGGTCACGATGCCGAGTTTTCTTTTCAGATACGGTTCCCGAATCGCGATGCGAAACAGAACTTCGGACAGATGCCCCTTCTTCGACCGGCTCTCTTCGTACTGCTTGAGAATGTCGGGACCAGCGTGCAGGATCGCCTCGGTATCCATTCGGTCCCTTTCTTCCTGCGACAATCCATCCCAGAAAGCTCTCAGCTTCTGTGCCTCGTCATGGGATCGCCGCTTCTTCAAGGAGAGGTCATCGGTATTCGCGACCCGACGTTCGGGAGTTCCTCTCACCGGTCGAACACTCGGCTCACCGTTCGATGCGAACCCGTGCGGAGCTGCGTAGTCTTCTCGAATAGCCTTGGCAAGGAATGCTCCCGGGTTTCGGATCTTCCGACTCCCCTGCCCTATCAGCCAATCGACGATACCGACCTGATGACGGATCCTTTCTTCGGGAAACTCCACCAACAATTGGTGAGCGACGGCAGCGCTGACACCCCGTGAAATAAGTTCATGCAAAAGTCCGCTCGGTTCGGCAACGTCGACATTCGAGAGTCGAATCTCCTTGGTCTCCTCTCTGGGTGCGGTCCTCTCGTTCCGCTCGAAGCGAACGCTCCACTGCTTATGGCCGACACGGGTGAATCGATTCGCAGGATCGGCCTGCTTGAGAAACCCCACTTTGACAAGTTCGTCGATCGCGGGTTGGAGTTTCTGCTTCAGACGCCAGAGTTCGTAATTCCGGCTGATGCCGATGTGCTCGCAAGCCAGTGTCTTCAAATCGAAGCTGCATGCGGGTCGGTTGTAGAACCGCTTGTCGAGGAACCGGTAGAGCTGTTTCGAAATGGCACTTTCGAGGGAGTAGTAAAGTTTCAGGTCGAGCTTCTTCAGGTTGTTCGCCTGAAAGCTCTGAAAGAACTCCTTGCTCCAGCGAATCGTAGAGTACGGAATCTGGATCTGTCGAGCCTGCATGGCTCGACGCTGCTCCTGCTCGATGATGGTGGCCGATTCGAGGATGTGGAAGCTCCGGTTTCCCTTCGTCTTGGTATCGTTGTCCCACCACGCCTTCTTGTAAACGAGGGTCACTCCGACCCATCGGTTGAGCGATTCCGTCAGACGGTCGTAATAGTAACCACGGTCAGGCCAATCGAGGATTCGCATCAGTTCGTAGCGAGTGAAGTGAATCGTGGTATCCGCGAAGTTGTTCTTCACTTTGGTCAAGTGAATCAAGGCGATGATGACATCGATATCGAGTGCCGTCGGTAAACCCAGCAAGTCGCTGCCGGTGACGGTCAGGGTCTCATCCTTGTCCTGGTAAACGACCGTCTTGATGCCGTCCGTCGACCGGTCCGCGATCAGGCCGATCGGGAATTCGGCCAGGTTCATCTCATCACGGCCATGCCGCATCAGATCCGCATCCTGACGCTCTCCCACAAGATCATCCGTTTCCCGCATGATCCGCATCCTATGATTCCAAGCGAAAAAAGCAACAACGATCTCTGTTTGTATGCTGGTTTAAGGTTTAACTGGTTATATGTTGAGGGACCGGGATTCCTGAGCTTTTCCAATCTGTTATCGAACATTGACCACACCTCGAATTGCGGTATTGCCGCACCTCAGATTGCGGTAGGACCACACCTCACTTTGCGGTGAACCCACACCCCGAATTGCGGTAGCACCCGCACCTCAGATTGCGGCAAACCACACCTCACCTTGCGGAAGAAGCACACTCCGAATTGCGGTACCGGATGACACGCGAACAAGTTCCGCCAGATCCCTACTCAGCCACCTACCTTGGGAAATCAAGCTGTTGATCATTGAGCCTCAATGCTTCGGCCACGAAACTGAAGTTCACACTCCAAATTGCGGTACGCATCCCCAAACGGTTCATTCACGACTCTACCACCGCAATCGGATTTCCCCGGGAAACACGTTTTGGCTATCGAAGTTTCCCTGGGAAACTCGCCTGCGGACCGCATGACGCACAGGCAGCTGCCCTACCCTACCTGGTGCTCGGTATCCCGTAACGATTCATCGGGAAGGCATCCCGTTCCGGGCGAGAGCACCGATTTTTCGTTTCCCGGGGAAACACGATTTCGGCTCGAATTTTTCCCGGGGAAACTTTTTCAGGGGCATCATGAGGCGGCGATACCGCCCTACCCCACTTCAGGATCGTGCCTCAAAAGCGCCTTGGGAAAAGACTTTCGGCCCCTGCCGATCCTTGAACCGCTGAAACCCCTTACTTATACTCGGGGCCTTGTCTACATGAGTCTTCCTTAGCTCATCCGAAGTTCGGAATTTGGCGGCGTCAGGAAGACGGTTCATGCAGGAGGGAACTGGATGATTTGACAGACGAAACTTCCCACAAACGAAAGAAGCGACCCTGCCAGGTCGCTTGATTCGAATTGGGTCGAGCTTGTCCAACGGATCAGAGTCCGCAAAAGAAAAGCCGCCTAGACATCGGTTATTTTCTTTTGCGACCTCGATCACGTCAAGCATTCTTTTGTCTCATCTCGGGAAAATTTTTCCCGGGGAAACATCATCCGTGGACCCTCGCCGAGGTGATCGGCGTTCTTTCGAACGCCATCCGTAAGCGAAGGGATGTGCTCCGTGAGTGCTGGTGTTCGTCAGGGCGTTCTGCCGTTCGCGACTCCCGAGGCCGAAAAGGTCGATGGGGGCTTCGTGACGATTCCCGTGCAGTGTCTCGCGATAGTCTGGTGGCTGTTTCGGAGCGGAAAGATCTCTCGAGCCGCCTTCCGGGCCTATTTCGCATGCCACGAACTGGAGACCCGTCGAAGGCTGCTTCGGCGCAAGTATGACCGTGAATACCATCGACTCATTCCGGATTTCATCCGGCTGCTCGGCGGTTCTCCGAACGAGGAACGCTCCAAGCAGATGATTCGATCCACGTTCCGGGAGCTTCGCGAGATCGGGCTCGTCAGTTATGGCGACGACTTCGTCTTCCGGTTCGCAGCCGACACGAAGACGCTCAGGCTGAGTGACGAAGAGCGAGCGAATCTGCTTGTGAGTCTTGGGAAGTTCTCCCATCCGAATCGACCGGTTCCTGTTCCCCGCAGAATCCTTCGTCGCCTCGCTGGAGGGATGAGCCGGTCCCGAACCGGGGTCCTCATCGCTTACCTGATTCGCTGTCTCTTCTACAGGAAAGGCGAAGGCGTCACAGCGAAAGGATGCTGCAAGGCTTCATGGATCGCTGATGCGTTCGGCATCTCCGAGCGGAGCGTGTTCGACTCCCGTGATTACCTGATTCATCAGCTCGGCTGGCTGAGCGCCGTGGTGGCCCCACAGCGCGTTTTGAATCGATATGGACTCTGGGTAACGGTCAACCTGAAATGGAAGGATAGCGGCGATTCCAGGGCGGTTGTACGCGAAATGGGAGAGGTTGAGCCGGTCTCGACTGAGTCGAACGTACCGGTCCAGAATTTTGAGAGCCCGAGTCGGGCTGCCGAAACCGATTTTGCAGACCCTCCGGCCGATTCCACGACCGGTTTTGCAGACCCTCTTAAAACCAGTCTCCCTTCTCTGAGAGAAGGATTCGAAAACCAATACCGTCCTACGGCCGCAACAGCCGCGGACGATGTTTCTGGTTTTCGAACCTCTCAGACAGGACCGGAACCCAAAGCCACTCAGGAGACGCATTCTCGACCTGACATCCGTCGAGTCATCCCTGAAGACCTCAAAGACTACGACCGGTTGTGCGAACTTCGGCGTCAGGCAATCGAAGAAGGATTCGTGACCGAAAGCGAAGCGGACCGTGTCCGGTTCTTCGCGGCGGTCATTCATGCCCGCAACGTCGGTAAGGATCCGGTGAAGCTCTTCTCGTGGATGATCCGCACGAAGCGGTGGGAGATGATCACTCAGGCTGATGAGGAAGAGGCGTATGCGAAGCTCAAGGCCAAAGAGCGAGCCCGAACGCAACCGACGCGAGAGGTGAGGGGAAGCCACGACCCGGTGCTCTCGGAAGATGCTCGCCTGGTAGGGGCCGTTCTTGCGACGTACGACAGCCGCCGCATTCCACGTTACCCGCGGCTCGTACACGAGGCTCTCAAACGGCACGATGCAACGTGGTCCGATGCCCGGTTCGTCCGTGCGTGGTCTGAGCTGCACTCAGGCCAGAACCCGTATGCACCGAAGGCGAACTGACGGTGTGTGAGTAGGGGGCTGAAGTCACCGCGAAAACGGCCGAAAAAGTTTCCCGGGGAAAAATTTCGAGCCAAGATCGTGTTTCCCCGGGAAACGTCATCCAGGCGAACGCAAATCGTTTTGCGTAACCCAACCGGCGATCAGCAGGGTAGGGGAGTTGTGCAGGTGGGCGAATTCGTGTGCGAATGACCGCAACCATAGCAAGGGACCGCAACCATAACTACAGGAAAGGGCGCGCGAATTTCGCACGCGGTGTGGGGGAAAGGTGGCCAACGATTGCCACCTGATGGTTTCCCCGGGAAACGTTTCGACCGGAACCTGTGTTTCCCAGGGAAACACGGTGAGGGGCTATTCGAGTTTCCCCGGGAAAACTTTTTTCGAATGGTGGTTCCAGAATGTCGTTTTGAGGATTGTCCGCTACTTTAAGTTCGTTGTAGTAACCGAAGGTAAGTCGTCGGAGATTGCGTCCAAAAACGCGTCTTTATGACGTCTTCGTCAGAGGACGACATCACCCGGGAATGCGGAAGGTTCACGAACAGGATCGTTCGGGAATCACTATCACCCGCTGAAAGGGGAGCATGAAGCTTGGATGTCGGTCCTTAGCGCCGGATGCCATGAGAATGGCTCGTCCGGTGCGACGGAGGCTCGCTGAGCGAAATGTCGCTTTGGTTATGTACGTTATTTCGTTTGTCCGTTGCGACTCAAAACTCAGCGTTCGATCCGATGCGAGACGAAATCGCTCACGCGATGGGCGAACAGGGGGCGACAAGGACATGCCTTATCCGCATCCGTGCGGACGAGGCCGTGATGATTCGAAGCAGGTGAGAATCCTGTCATGGGGGTCCGGTCCTCGGTGAATCGAGGATCGTTCGACCATGCCGGCGTGGGGAGCGTTCGACCTGGCGACAGGCGAACCGGACGGAAGATGCCGCCGTTCGGCTTCGGACCGACAAAAGTCCGGAGCGTGAAAAGCTCAACCATGATCTTGAGGCCCGTAAGGGCTTGCCGGTGAGTGTGCAGGGAGACGGTGCCGAACAGCGAAAGATCGGTCATCGATGGGTACCCGGGGGCTTGCCCTTTCTACCTGGGGAAATCCTCGATCGAGCGAAGGCTCGTCGAGGGAAACTATGACGGTCCGTTCGAAGGTTTTCATGAACCGATGAGCGTACGCCGGACATACGATGATCGACCCGTGGGGCGAAACCCACTAGCGACGTGACCCTGAATGCGAAGGTCATCACTAACTTGGGAAGGTCTTCAGCGGTCGGCTGCTACAGAGGCCGGGTCTATCCGAGGCGGGATAGGGATCGAAATGCTGAAGACTGGGAGCGTGCCGCAAGTAGGAATCGGATCCGTTTCGAGCGAACGGATCTGAGCATGGTGACGGCTGGCCGTCGAAACCATGTCGGTCAGTACCGGGGGTGATAGCTCGGTACAGGAATGGACCATGACGAAAGCGGTGAGGGACTTATTCCTCTGACGAAGTACGTTTCCGGCGCTGGCGGTGGGGGAGGGGACTTCAGGGGGCATGATGCCCGAGAAGTTCTTTTCCCCCACGTCAGCTCGGAGACCCTGACACGGTGAAGGTGCGGCGAACGGACCGGTCGTAAACCGGTCGAACGATCGCAGGCACGGTTCTCCGATCGGCGAACGGGGGAGTCTTTTCGTTTCGAAAAGTCTCCTCGGTGTAGGTGGGTCGATCGAGGTTATGCAAAGGAGGTTTCCCACAAGGGGACAATCACGGCTTTTGGGGGTATCGAGCCTATCGACCCCCGCGTGGTCAAGACAGGGAGAGGATTCGAGAGGCATGGAGCACGACAAGACACCCAACGAACCTAAATCATCAGCTTATCGAGCCGAGGCTTCCACCATCGAAGGTTTCGTTCAACAGCTTGCCGTACGCTACGTCAACAACGGCTACCGTTACTACTCCTCAGGTTTGATTCGAGAAGGCAAAGATCCTCACGACATCGACAGAAAGATCATCGCCAAATACCGCATCGATATCGACAAATGGAAACGTCATCGACGAAAGCTCTCCGGGAAGGCGAACGTCCAGTACATTCGGTTCCACCGGCTGTTCTTCATTCTGGTGACGGGGCCATACGGCCAACATCCGTTTTTCGAGGGCGAAGCGGTCATTCACGATGCCCACGAAAAGCCCATCGTCGTGTCGGGCTACGCCATCAGCTACACGCAAGAAGGGGTACGTGTCCGAATCGACCGTGCCTTCCTTCGGGACATCCGATCGTATTTCCTCGAAATTGCGACGAAGCGCTCAGCAGCCGATATCGTTGCCCAGATGCGGGCGCTGCCGTTCGAACCTTATGCCCCGGTTCGTTACCAACTCTTCCGAATCCTCGACGAGGTCAATCGGAAGCGTAAGGGAGCAGGAATGGAGTCAGTGCCCGAACGAGCCGTCCGGAGGCTTCGCCGGATCTGTCGACCTTTCGATGACGAAGACAGTGCCGATAACTTACCCGGTGATTTGCGACCCGCGAGCGCAGCATGACGAGGTTTCAGGGACGTGTCACCGGAAAACCTCGCGGGCATGGCCTTGGGGGGCGATTACCCGAAAAACGACGGTTGGGGCTTTCAGAAGCTCGATTCGTTCGAGTCCTGCAAGGTCTTGTAGATCCAGGTGTGTGCCTGATCGGCCACCTTCGTCAGCAAGAGCAAGTCATCCTTGCCGAAGCTCGATGACTGGTGCCATTCACCTTGCCGAAGAACCTGACCGCCATCCTCCGTAAGGATATCCTCATCCTTCCAGAGGCGATCGAAGGTCACATTATAGACCGTGCCGATTTGAGTCTGATTCGCCCAGATATTGGCACGGATATTCCGGATTCGGATGGTCCGAATCGGGCGTTCCTTCGGTTCAGGTTTGCTCGGTTCAGGTGCTTCCGATTGACGACTTTTCGGTCGCGGCATGGCCATTCGCCACGCTCCTTTCCGATTTGAGATCCAAAACGATACGTGGGCACCTCACAATGACGGTGCCACCAGCCGAAAATCTCCGGCGTGCAAAACCTCTCGTTCGACACGTCCCGAAACTCTCGACCCGAGAACCGCTCACATGGTTCCCCGATAGAGATTCGGTCGCTGACAACTACCCGAACTGCGATAGAAAAGAGCTTGTTTCGCGGACGTTACTACGAAAGGCCCGGGGAATGCAAAAGCTGTACGAAGTATTTTCGAGGGCGGTAAAACCCGCAAATCATCCGCGGTTATCCACCAATTTCGATTTCGAACCGAACTCGAATGGTGGTAGCATCCAGGTCGTTTTGACCAAACGAACGAAGTTGCGGGTAAAGACCATGTGGATCACAAAAGCTCAGTTTCTGAATTATCTGAATTGTCCGACCATGATGTGGTTCGACCGCCACAGTGAACGCAGGCCGCTAACCTCGGGCGAAGAGCAGAGAATCATGGAAGGTCGAGAGCTAGGCGAACGAGCCAGAAAGCTTTTTCCCGGGGGTGTGCTGGTCGAGACTCGCGATATCCGCGAAGCCGCCAATCGAACACGTGAACTTCTTGCCGATCCCGGTGTGCCAGCGATCTTCGAGGCCACCTTCATCGACGGTTCGTTCGTGACCCGGGCCGATATCCTCCTGCGAGACAGCGGACGAGGCTGGATCCTCATCGAAGTCAAATCGAGCCTTCATCGGGACGACTTCATCGACCCCGAGCATCTGCATGACCTGGCCTATACGACCATGGTCACCCAGGCTACAGGGATACCTATCTCTGGCATCGAACTGATGCGGATCTCGAGCGAATGGCGTCTTGGGCACGAAGACGACACCCTGTTCCGACGAATCGAGTGTGCGGATGCGGTTCGCCATCTGGCAGCACAGCTCAGGGGAGTCGCACCCGATGTCGAGATCATCGCCGGTTCGGAAGAGCGGCCCGATCCCCGATTCACGAAGATCTGCAAGGACTGCCCTTATTTCACGACCGAATGTCTGGGGCAGGGGGTCGAGCACCCGATCTTCGAAGTGCCTCGCCTGAATGAAGTCCAGTTCAACCAGCTTCATGCTCTGGGCGTTCTCGATGTCCGGGAGATTCCAGAGAGTTTTCGCCTTACCGACAACCAGCGTCGCGTCGTCGAGAACACGAAAAGCGGCAACGTCCACATTGACCGGGGTGCACTATCGGCGAGACTCGATCGGGTTGACTGGCCCTGTTATTACCTGGACTTCGAGACGGTCAAATCGGCGATCCCGTTCTGGCACGAGATCGCCCCCCATGCGCAGGTGCTCACTCAATTCTCGCTGCATGTCGCCGACGGCCCTGACCACGAACCTCGCCATTTCGAGTATCTCGCTCCCCACACTGGGGAGTCGACTCGGGAGTTGCTGGAAACCATGCTTTCGCTTCTCGGCGACCGAGGCAGCATCGTCGTCTATTCGAGTTTCGAGAAGACGCAGATATCGGCGTTGGCCAGTCGTTATCCCGACAAGCTTCAGGAGATTCAGGCAGTCATCGAGCGGCTGTTCGACCTCGAAAAAGTCTTCAAGGACGCGATCCGGCATCCCCTCTTTCGAGGCAGGACCAGTATCAAGAAAACACTACCCGCGCTAGTTCCTGATATGTCATACGCCGGTCTACCCATCGCTAACGGCGATGCAGCCGTCGCGGCTTTCGTCAGGATGGCGAAGAACTTCTGCTCGGCCGAAGAAATCGAAATCATTCGGCGTGACCTGCTGCGTTACTGTCGTCAGGATACGCTGGCCATGGTCGAGCTGCATCGGGTCGTCATGAACTTACTGAACGCACCGGAAGGTTCGCTCGTTGGCGATCGAATGCTGGTCGAAGCGTACTGAAGGATCATGGATGCGAATTCTCCGAATCTGGGCAGCCTTAGACCTCTGAACTCTGCTCGAAGTCGCTCAAGGCATTTCTCAAGTATGCGCGGGTCTGCTCATCGAGCCATGGCTGAAGGATGTAGTAAGAAATTCCATCCTGCTGCTCTCGTTCGCTGAGTGAGGTAATCTGATGTCCGAAGCTAACTCGGGCAATCGTAATTGAGAGGGTGTACACAAATTGAAACAAATGCTGATCCACTGGATTGGAGTCCATTTTCGACAAACTTCTCGCCAATTCTTTGACCTTGCGAAGAAGAGCGTCGACATTTGCGAGCTTCACTTCCTCAGATTCTGTAGGCCATGGGCTCATAAGCATTTCGAAGGTCAAGGGACGCACGGTTCTTGACTTCCTTTCAGGCAGAAATGGTGACTTGGCAGGCAAGAACCGAAGTAGCTCTCCAGGGTCGCGCCATTCGGTCCACTCGACGATAGGCAACTTCATACGAAGTGAAGCTGCGAAGCCAAGCTCCAAAGCAACCTCCTCCTCAGGGTAGCTGAGTTGCATGACCGAAATGCTGTTAGCGTAGACTAGCTCAGAATCTACTGATGGAGTGACCCGTGTCGCAGCTACCATGGCGCCATGAATGCTCGAATCGCACTGTTTCAAATCATAGATCCATTCATCGATACATGTAGTTGCAGATCGGTACCCTCCGCTTGACTCGGTAAAATGATCACGCGTGAAAAGCGCTTTAAGGTTGCGGTACACCATTCGTTTCATGGAGACCAGAATATTGTCCAATTTCTGGTTCGACTTTGCGTTCGGAAAAAATCGTAATCGAAGCGATTCACGTGTTTCCGGGGTGCGCGAAATATCGAGCGGGGCCAGAACCAGCTCATCGAAGATTGTCCAATGTGCCTCCTTTCCGTTCTGCCGACAGTAGTTGCGGACATTATGCAAAGCCCGGTTCAGAATCGCATAGGCATAGAAAGCATCCGGGTCCAGGTTCTCTTGGGTATGCTCGCGATCGGGGACGTCCAGAATCGGCGAATTATCGGAAGCTTGGTGTTCCTTGCGTATGGGATGGCGATGGTGGCTCCGCCAGAAGTTGCGGATCGAGGAAACCAGATAGCTTCTGAATTTCGGACGAGGTTTCCCCTTTGCGGTGTGTTTGACGCAAAAGCTTGAGTACTTCTCGACTAAAACCGGGGTAGCCAAAAGCTTCCTGACGACGAACTCCTGTGACAATTCGTCGGCGAGATCATCGTCCTTGCAGAAAAAATAGAATGTTTCCCGTATCGCGCTGAAGTACGCCAGGCACAGGGAGTTCCTGTCTGTGAAAATCCCGCTATCCGTGGTCATGAAATCGGACATCTTGCAACGCTCCGTTCCTGGTATCTCTATTGGATTAGGCCATATCCTGCATGTGCATGACAAAAATCAACGGCAATTCTGTCATGTGCTTGCGCCGAATTCCTGAAAAAACGAAGCGCATTCAGGGAACTGGGGGGAGCTCAGTGTATGTGGACCTTCGTGTCCTCCATTCGCCAGAACTCCAGAGATGCCTGATCGCAACACTTCCTTCCCCCCTGTAAATCCTAGATCGCATCGTCTCCCCTCACTCCGGGCTTCCGATCAGGATGAAGCCAGCCCAGTATTTCGGGTGCTCGAACGGCCGGGCCGTATCGCTTATTTCCTGAGACACGACATCACCGACGAGCTCGCTCCCGGTCTTCGATCCTCGCGAAACCCCCTCCGTCAGCACCGCCAAGCGATCGGCGGCATCCTTCACGCTCAGATTCTTGAGCCACTCCCTGGCCTCCTTGAGCGCCGCCACCTTCGTCATCTTCTTTTCGACCATGTTGCGATAGAAGCGGTCCATCAAAAGCGCCGTGGCCCGGTCGTCCACCTTCCAAAGGGAGAGGCAAACCGACCTGGCACCCGCCAGCAGGAACGACTGCGCAAAGCCCAGCAGGCCGTCGCCGCCACCTTGCCGCCCCAGGCCCGTTTCGCAGGCCGAAAGGGTCACCAGGCTGGCGTTCAGGTTCCAGTGGTCCAGCACCTCCTTGGCCAGCAACTGGTTGTCCAGCAGCGGCTCGCCGGCGGCGGCCTCGGTCGCTTTGGGGCGGTCCTGGCTCAGGACGATAATCGATTCGAACGCGACGAAATTGTTCGTCTGCCCATGTGTGGCGAAGTGCAGATACTTGTAATTCTTGAGGGCGTCGGCCTTGCGCATGGCGTCCAGATTCTGTTCGCTGGCGTCGGACCGGATCAGATAGCGGCTGCCTGATTCGCCGAAGAGCTTCTTCAGCTCGGCGATCTCCACGCTCGTTCCGGGCAGTTCGTCCCAGCCTTCGCCACGCACAAGGGCAGCGAACAAGACATCGTTCTTGCGTCTGGCGGCGATGGCTTCGCGAGCGGGCGTGGTGTCGAGATTCACGCCCAGTCTGCCCGGGGCCAGCGTGCGAGGCACCACCTTGTCTACTTCCTCACGCCAGAATTCGCAGGCCACGTCCTGTTTGTCGGCATTGGCCGCGATCAGTTCGCCCAGTTGCTTGACCGTTTCGAGTCTGGTTCCGGCATAGCTCACCAGCACGTCACCGGCCTGCAGTCGTGCCTCGGAGGCGGCTCCTTGGGGAAACACTTGGGTCAATAGGAGCCCGCCGGGCGGCAGGGCCGTCGGCGCAGGGGGCGGCTCGGCCACTTCGGGAAAGACCGGGTCGCCCACAGCCAGAATGGTGTCAGTCCCCTCGACCGGCTGCCCGCGCCGGGCCAGGAAGGTGCCGGAGGGGACGTAGCAGATCGTGCGATCGGGCAGCATCGGCTCGACAGGGATCCCGGCCATCTCGTTCACAGGCACGACATAAAGCGTTTCGATGCCTTCAAGGTGGCTCAGCAGGGGCGTAACCCGCTGGGCCTTGATCTTGTCGAACAGTTCACGGATCAAGGGCAGGTTCTGTTCTTTGCTTTCAAGATCCAGCTGGGCACGCAATTGGGTCGTCAGATTCCGTTCGTCGTCGGTCCAGCGCCCTTTTTCCCCGCTGCCGGTAAGCCGCACCCAGACCGGCTCGCCGGTCGATTTCAAGATGCAGCCCCAGTGTTCGTCCGTTCGTTTCTCTTTGCCGCTGCTGGTGACATCCACCCAGGCCAGCAGGGCATGGCCTGAGGGAATCGCCTGCTGAATCGTGGCCAGGTCGCTGACTTCCTGCCGGCTCAAGTCGGCGGCCAGGTCGGCCAGGTCGACGTTGAGCTTGCGGCGGTTTTCGATCAGCGTGTCGAGTTCCTGCTTTTCCTCGTCTTTGGGCTGTGTCCGGGTGATGAGGATATTGATGCGCGATTCGATAGGCCGGAGCTTGTTGAGAATGTCGTCTTTGCGTTCCTGTTGCGCCGAGGTCAGTTGCTGGCCGCGTCTTTCGGATTGTGCGTCAAGAAAGGCCCGGGCGAGGTTCTTTTCCATGGCCTCGAAGCCTTGGCGGGGCTTGTTGAGATGAGCGGAGACGTTGGCTAGCCAGAAATAGGGGTTTCCGCCTTCGCCACCGATCGCTCGCTGAAATCCCGTGGCGCGGGCCAGGCGGCTCATCTCGTAGGATCGGGTGCCTTCCAGCAAAACAGGTTCGGCTTTGGCGTATTCGCCCATGGATTGGTACAACCCGGCGAGGTTATTGAGGCTGGTGGCATAATCGGGGTGGTTCTCGCCCAGAAGTTTTTGGTAAAGGTCACGGGCCTGGAGCAAGAGCGGTTCGGCTTTGGCGTATTCGCCCATGGAGACGTACAACGCGGCGAGGTTATTGAGGCTGGTGGCATAATCGGGGTGGTTCTCGCCCAGAAGTTTTTTTCTCAGGTCG
>Ga0172376_10005291_pt1 | contig 14459 bp, 5 predicted proteins | sample Lak35m_FD_121114 | JGI IMG/M metagenome (GOLD analysis project Ga0172376, IMG submission 121114) | Freshwater microbial communities from Kabuno Bay, South-Kivu, Congo - kab_092012_35m | ecosystem: Environmental > Aquatic > Freshwater > Lake | place: Democratic Republic of the Congo: South-Kivu...
CACGACGACTGCGAAGAGTCGGCGGCACTAAATCGGGCTACCGCGATCGCGATCGCCCGCAAAGCCGAAGGCGTTGGCCTGAAGCCGCTGCTGCTCGATTCCGACGGCGGCGGCGGGTTCCACATCTGGTTCTTGTTGAAGGATGCGATCTCCAGCGAAGTCGCGTATCGACTCGCGTGCTGGCTCAAGGAAGGCTCGGATGTCGAAGTCGAGCTTTTTCCGAAACGGGCGAGGCTTCAGCCGGGCAAAGCCGGACCGTGGCTCCGACTGCCAGGCGTGCATCACACGAAACCATTTTTCACCCGGGTCTGGAACGGTTCGACCTGGGTATCTGGCCCGGAAGCGATCGACCTGATCTGCGGTCATCGACTGTCGAATCCAGGGTCGATCCCGGCCGTCGTGACCGCTTCGGCGGCCAGGAACACCGAAGACACGTCGCTTTCGAACTCCTTGGCGATCCACGCACGCAAGGAGCGTTTGCTGGCCAAGCTGAATCGGCATCCCGTTGCTGCGAGGTTGAACGACAGGCGTCGGGAGGAACTGGCGATCTTCCTGATGAAGTTCTCCTATTTTACCGAAAACGGCAGCGGTGGCTGGATGGCCTGCTGTCCAGCTCATCCAGACACGAATCCGAGCTTGTCCATAAATGTTCGTCCGAACGGAAAGTTCCTGGTGTACTGCTTCGCCGGCTGCGACTTCGAGGAGATTCTCGAAGCTTTGGACGTTCTTCCGTCCTTCATGTTCGACGACCGTCAGCCGTCAGCAGAGGACGACCATGACGCGACCGATGCACCGCCGCTCAGGTCGTACGAACCGGTACCTAAGCCAGCGAATTCCGACCTTGCCGCACTGCATCGGCGAATGCTCGACGCGATCGATCCGGCGACACTTCAGCGGCTCGCCCACGAACTCGGCGTCACCCCGGAATCTCTGGAACGGCTGCAGGTCGGGTGGGATGTTTCGACGGGTAGTTACGTGTTTCCGGAACGAAACGGCAAGTGCGAAATCTGTGGCCTCGTACGCCGCAAAAACGGCGAAAAGCGAGCCGTCAAAGGCTCAGGTCGTGGGTTGACGATTCCAGTCGACTTGAGAACCGGCCAAGGAGAATTGATCGTTTGCGAAGGTGCGTCGGATGTCGCGGCAGCACTCACCCTTGGATACGAGGCGATCGGAACGCCAAGTCTGGCACAGGGGTTCGACGACCTGGCGATTTTTCTGCGCGATGTCGACAAATCCGTGACCATCCGGTTCGTGCCGGACAACTTTCCGGTCGGCAAGGCAGTCGAACGCACAAAAGCCTTGGCGACTCGACTGTCCGACCATCTGAAGCGATCGATCGAAATTTCCCCGCTGCCTCCGGAGTTCCGGGACGTACGCGATTATCTGAACAGGAGCGCGAGCGCATGACTTTGCCCACTACGAACCCTATCGTCGTGAACCCCGGCGACGAGAACTCGGGCCCCCGGAAACCGAAGTTCAGCAACTTGAAGAGGAACAGTAAACCGATGTCGCCGGAAGACATGCTTTCGCAGATCCAACGACACACCAGCGGGTGGCCGAAAAACATCGCTGGTGTTCTGACATGTGACGAGCCGGAGGGGATCATCTACCTGAACAAAGACACGGAATTCTTCGGCTGGCTTCATGGACGTTTCGACGTGACGTGGGGCAAAAGTTCGCTCCCCAAAGCCGAGTTCTTTCAATACTGCCGTCAACACTGCGAGAAATTCGACATGATCGCTGACTATCCGCATCACCCCCAGCTCCAAGGCGTCTACTATCGAAACCGACCCGCCCCGGCGGAGTTTGACCCCGAGGACAGTAAGCTCGAACGGTTCCTCGACTTCTTCCAGTTCGCGTCCGAACATGACCGGCAACTCGGGAAGGCTATGCTGATGACGAGCCTGTGGGGAGGGCCGCCTGGCACGAGACCGCTGTTCGTCGTGACGACGGATAGCGATAGACCCGGTGAAGGAATCGGCTACGGCAAGTCGAGCTTCGTCCAGTTCGTCAGCGACATCACTGGCGGCTATATCGACGTGCCGCAGGATGAAAAACTCGAGTCGTTGAAAAAACGCCTGCTTTCGCCGGAGCCAGGAGTCAGTCCGCCGCGATTCATCATATTGGACAATCTCAAGAGCATGTGGTTCAGCTCGCCAGGTATCGAAAGCCTTGTCACGAGCCGTGCCATCAGCGGCTGGCGGATTTACAACAGCGAAACCCGGGTGCCCAACTACTATCTCCTTGTGATTACGGTCAACGGCGGGTCGCTGTCCAGAGACTTGGCGAGTCGAGCAGTCACGATCAAACTCGGCAGAGCGGCATATCGGCAAGACTGGGTTGCTGAAGTGACCGAATTCCTATCGATGCACCGCTGGGCGATTATCGATGAAGTCTGCAGACTTCTTGATGGACTAGGGGTCGATCTGCCGAACGTTGACTCGTCGCGTTGGGGCTGCTGGGAAAAAGGTGTTCTATCACACGTCGAGAACGCTGAAGCAGTACGTGCGGAGTTCCGATTAAGGCAGCGACAGCTCGATGCGGATGCCACCAACGCCCAAGAGTTTTTCGAGATGCTTCGGGATCCGACGGTCGTGACCAGGTGCCACCCGAACAGATACGAAGCTCACGACGAATACAACGGTATTCGACGCTTCTGTCACGACGACATGAGGAAACTTCTGTCCGATTTCTCGGGAAAATCCATCGGCGGGAACAAGGTCAAGAAGCAGATCGACTCTTTGGGGTTGAGCTGCCTCCGACAGGTTACGATCGGCGGACGGAGCAAGTTTTGGTTCCTGCGGCTTGACGGATCCCCATGGACCGATGAGTCGATCGCAGCGTACACACGCCATTCTTGAAGCCTGCTGTCCATCCTCTTTCGATGAAATGGCCCCGGAGCGCGTGATCTCGACTCCGGGGTTCTTTCGTGCGCCCAGCATGTACTTCGACCCGAGCAGAGAAGCCATAATTACGACCCTGAGAAGCGGCAACGTTCGGCGAAACCGATGACAATCCAGACGGCGTCACGCACTTGCTGGTCATTCCGACGGTCCTCGATCGCCTGATTCGCAGGGCGATCGTCATCGTCCTGACGCCGATCATCCCCGAAGTCATCGGGACATCGGCGGATTCCGCCCCACGGCCGCAGCGGACGCGACGTCGTGCGTCCAGCCTCGCCGCTACCCGCTACGCCTGACCAGGCTGTTCCACTCAGAGCCTTGGCCCTGAGGCCGTCCGCAACGATCTAGTCCTTCCTGAAATTCCATCGGCACCGTAGGAACGTCGTCGTCGTACCGCAACCGGGTGAACACCGTCTTCCCAGGGGAAGTCGCCGTATTGACAACCCCTTCTTGGCATTACCTCGGTCGGCTACTGCCCGGATCTGACTCACGCGGCCAGCAAGAGCCGTGACTACGGCATCCGCTCGACGGCCAGTTCCAGCTTGTTGCTTGTGGAAATGCGGGCGGTATTCGGGCCGATTCCGGACAGATCCTTCCCGCGGACGTAAAGCCTGAAGAAAAGCGGTACCGTCGAAGACGAGACCGAACTCGAAGGGAGAATCAGCAGCACGGTTTCAGCCACGGCGCCGCGAGCTTCGAGGAACTCGTCATGTCGCGTTCACGAGCGGCGCGGAGAACGGAGGTGACCGGCGCCGGTGTCGATCGAGGCACAGGTGAACGAGATACCAAAAGCCGAACCGGCGTGACCAGCTACGGATGCCCGTACTTCCGGGAATGGTGAGCCGCGAAGTCGACTCGAAGCTGGAAAGAGCTGGAGCTGTAAGCCGGGGGTCCGGAAGCCGCGTCGTCGAACTCCTGATCCGGACGGTGGGCGATGACGTCGGGCTCGTAAGACCATCGAAAATGCAGCAAAATCGTGAAAAATCGCCCAATTTCGCAGTGATTCTGCGCTGTCGATCACCGGGCTCCGGCTCTGACGCCGGCTGGGCCGCACGCCCGAAACGAGGCGGCCACTTGTGCGCAAAGCTCTTCTGAATAGAAGGTTGCGGCGCCTATTTACCGCCTGCCTTTTACGCGAAGAGGGGTTGTTAGCGGGAGGGGGCGAGCATCGACTGCATGAACTTTACATCGACTTTCCTGAAGTCGATGCAGACGCAACCTGCCTTTCACAAATGGGTTATAACTCTTCTACATCGACTCATCGACTTTTCTCCAAAAAAATCATTGGAGAAAAGAGAAGGAGAGACAAGATGGCGAAAAAGTCGATGAGTTCATGCAGAGAGACGCAAGATTATGCATGGCAATATCTTGCGAATACATCGACTTTCTGCAGGTCAATGCGCAAGTCGATGCAGGTGCGACCTGCAAACCTTCTTCGCGTGATGCGGCACCGGCTGGTCCTGCGTCCATCCGCCCGCCCCGACCAACCTGTTGCACGCAAGCTGGCCACCCATGCATCCCCCCATGTGCCCACTCGCCCCAGCCGGCCACCCGCCCAACATCACCCAGACATATCGACGATCTACCGGTTTTCGAGCTCAGTTCCCCCCATGCCTTCCTCCTGGAACCACACCCCTTCAACGACAAGTCCCGATCCGTCCAAGAGTCGATCACGGCCAGACATCGTATCCGGATGCCAAGTCAAGTCCTGATCGAACCAGAGACCCCAGACACTATGCAAAAAGGCATTTGGCGAAATCCGTCGAACGCGCTACCATGAAGTTATGGGCGTCCTTTATGAACGCCTCTCAGGGCCAGACGAGGATTACCGTTTCGTGCAGAAGGAGTGGTCGCATGAATTACCGCGTCGCCAGCGTCGGGGTAGTCCCCGCGAATGTTTCGGAATTGGAACTGCGGTACCTGCTGGCCTTGCGGGCTGGCGTACATGGGCTCAAGAGCGAAGCTGCGCGCTGTCTTCAAGCCATGAGCTCCGTTCGCCTGGAAAATCCGCTTCCGCAAAGGTGTTATGAAGATTACCTCACTGAAGAGCTTGTGCAAGCACGCAGATCTCCAGAATTCATTCGGCGAGCCTTGCTCGAGCAAATCCTCCTGTCGAAATGTGCGATTTCTTCGCTCATGGTCCGGCTGGAACATGCAGATTCGTCGGAAGCGGCGAACGCCTACTCAGCTGGGATCGCTCGTCTCCAAGCCGAACATCGACGAAATCTGAAATGTCTCGGCGAATTGCCGTTCGACGAGAACTATGTCGAGCCGACCAAGAATGTTTGCTCGGGTGATGAGCTCGTCGGGCAACTGCTTCAGCCACTTGATTCGGACCGATCGGATATTGATTTTACAGGAAACGAAAACAACGATGTCGACACCGAAAAGGGAAGTAACTCCACCACTCGAACGGACGGCCGCGAGGCCGAAGAACCCGCGACGGGTCGCTGCGGGCAAACTCAACCGGACTCTGCGCCACGGCCTCACCGATACAGGCCGACAGAGGCTCAAGGAGGCGATTATGCGGCACAAGCCGTGGCTCAAGACCAGCGGCCCGAAAACGCCTCAGGGCAAAGCCCAGGCCGCAAGAAACGGTTGCCGCGGCAAGGACACGTCCGCGAGGTCGCTCAAACGGGAGCTCCGGTTCGTGGAGGATCTCGTCGAGAACATGCGGGCGTCGAGGAAACTCATGCGGGACTTGTGATCTGAGGCGTGAGTTGCCCGGCGAAGCCTGTGCCCACACGCCTTGCCTGGCTCTGTAGCACGCAAGGCTGTCCGGGCAGCCTTGGGACCAAGAATCACTTCTCGTCGATTCATTGCCCGATCCGTTCGAAAGTCACACCCGAGACATGTGCCTCGAACGCACCCTTTCGGATTCGAAATGACGACGACTGACTTCGAATGAGCGCGAATGATCATGTCCCTGAGAATCTAGGATCCGGACGTCGTGGTGATAGTGTCGAAACATGCGAATCCAAAAACTGGTTTTTAATTTCCATGTTTTGAATGGATCGTATATGAGAGTCCCTATGCTCGGCAGCGACCGGCGGCAAGATCCGCCACCGCCCGGATGCCTGCGCCGCTGCTGTATAGTGGCGATCGGTGTCTTGCGGACCATGCAGGATCTCGGTCGTGTCGAGGCCGTTCGGGCAGCCCCTGATGCCATTTCGGTACAAAATTCGAATCGAAGATCGATATACGGTTGCGCCCCTGACGAGCTCGCGCTACCATTGAATCTATGATGCGAAGCTTGCGGTGTGTTCCCACCGGCGTATTGCGGCTTTGGTTGGTTGCATCAAACGTGGTGGGGCGTCATTTTTGTCGAAAGGACTGAGCGGATGAGCGAGCGAACGGAAGATGCCGATTTCGAAATTCTGCCCGAGTTGGAGCAATGTCTGCCCGGACATACGCCCCGCCAACTTGAAGAGCTGGACGAATCCTTGAGAACGAAAGGGATGCTCGAGGGTTTGTTGCTCTGTACGATCGAGGGTTCGTCGGGCCGATTCCTCGTCGACGGTCACACGCGGTTTCGCAGATCGCGTGAGCTTGGCGTCCCATTTGTCGTGAACAAGGATGAAACGCTGCATTTCGCTTCGGTCGAAGGAGCAAAGGAATGGATTTGCCGACACCAGCTGGCTCGCCGGAACTTGACGGTCGAACAGCAGGAGGCTCTGATCGGCCGGCTGTACAACGCACGCAAGAAATCGGTCGGCACCAATCAGCATTCGGACGGCTGGCTGGGTCAAAATGAACCACCCTCGCCGACAGCCGAATCGATCGGCAAGGAGCTCGGCGTTAGCGCCTCGAAGGTCAAACGAGCCGGTGCGAAGGTCGAGAAGATCGACGAACTTGGACTCACTGCGGCAGTCAACTCCGGCAAGATCAAAAAGATCTCGAAAGCTGCCGTGGATGAGATCGCCGCGAGTGTCGAAACCGAGCCGGAACGGAGGGCCGAAATTGTTGATGAAGTCATTGACCGAGCCGTCTCGAAGAACGGTACGGTTAAGGCCACGAAGAAGACCGCGTCGCTTGAGCCCGAGGACGTTGCCTTGGATCCGGAAAGAGTACGTAGACTAGAGAGTCTGACGAACTCGATCACGACGATGATCCTTTTTGTCCGGAAGCAGTACGACACCGACTTCGTCGCACATCTCAAGCGTAACGTGCTTGAGGCCTTCAGGATGCCCTTGCCGGATGTGCTTCCCATGCCGGAAGTCGCGAAGACTCCTTCGCCGGCGCCAGCTCCAAGAACGTCCCTGCAGGCTAACGGGGGATGAGACGATCGCACGGTCGGTCACATTGGTCGACCAAGTTACTCGCCTATTCGGTCAGGGGGCTGTGACAGACCCTTCCGAAGCCGCCCCTGGCCGTATCCCATGTCAAATAATCGCATCCCGGAGGAATCGAACAGTGTGTGACGAGCGTGTGGAATGCCCCTGTGTCCGGAAGTTCGAAGACATCGATTTCATTGCGGACGATATGAGATCAGCCGTTCTGAAGCGCCTCAATCGTCGACAGGTGCAACGCATCGAACGTCTGCACGACGAATTTCGCACGATCGATCCGCTTCCGCTGAAGGCGTGGATACTCGGTCTTTCGACCGAGCCGGATCCCGAGCATTCGATCCTGAAGACCGAAGTCGCTTTGCACGTGTTCCAGAAGATCGCGATCGTGACGGATTTGAACCTCGAGCAGAGGTCACAGTTGTTCCAAGCGGTATTATTGATCATGGCCAACCATCGCTGCGTCGATCCGCAACGGGATATCGCCACCGAACTTCCGGACTGGGAATCGATCTCGATCATGTGTCGCCGGGCTCGCGAAACTTACGCTATTTGGTGCGATTCGTGATTGCGTCCCGGTCCCGGGTTGGTCTGAAACGCAGTCCATTCGACGTCCCGCTGGTCGAATCTCGGAGATGGATCGGCGGGGCGGGTTTTCGGCCTTCTCGATAAACGGAAACAGGAAGTCACAGAGTTCGAGATCGCCGGTGAGCGAGGGAAAACCAAAAAATACCATATTTTTTCGGATTTTTTTGGCGGAAAGCCGGCATTCTGGCCATGAGGTTCATTGTAGGAAAGTCCGAAACCTTGCGCAAGATTCCGGAGTAGCCCTGAAATGTTTCGCAGCAAGAAGTCCGCCAGTCGTCGCATGCGTCCGAACTTCGCCGCCCGCCGCCGAAGGGCCATCCGGCCCGAAATGCTCGAATCGCGGATCGCGTTGACGGGCGGGCCTTCGGCGGCCGGGTTCGATCGCATTTTCGCCGCCCAGTCGTTCGACACCGGTCTGAGGTATGCCGACCTGCTCGCGCATGCCGATATCGACGGCGACGGATTGGCAGACGTCGTCACAGCGTCCGTCGGTGGCGACTCGTTCTCGATTCTTTTCGGCAAGGCTGGCGGAAATTTCGCCTCTCCCCGAGTCTTCGACTTCGAAGGCACCCTGGCGACTTATGCCCTGGCCGTTCGCGATGTCGATTCCGACGGCCGGCCCGAGATCATCACAGCCAACAGCATGAATGGCTTCATGGTATCGAACGTCACCGTGCTCCGGTTGACGCAGGCCGGCGATTTCGAGGTGCGCTCCGTCCATCAGGTCGGCGCGAAGCCGGTCGCGATTCTGACGAGCGATTTCGACGGCGACGGTACCGTGGATATCGCCACAGCCAACGAGTTGGGCCGGTCGGTTTCCGTACTCTCAGGCCGCGGCGACGGAACCTTCGCCGAAGCTGTCGAAACCGCGCTGAACGGACAGGCCGTTACGTTCGCGGCTGGCGATTTCGACCGGGATGGCAGGCCGGATCTGGCGGTCATCGAACGAACCGAGGATTATTTTTTCCCCGATTCCTTCAGGGTGCTGCGCAATGTCGGCGGAGGTACGTTCGCCACTTCATTCGAGCATAAGCCCGGTGGGCTCATCTTCGCGATCGCGGTCGGTGACTTCGACGGAAATGGCGCGACCGACATCGTGACCGCCAGAGACGCGCCGCGATCCGAGAATCTGCTCACGTTTCATTCCGGCAGGGGTGACGGAACGTTCGCCGATCCGGCTGAAACCGCGATGTTTGAAAACGCATCCGGCTCGATACGATCGATCGTGACCGGCGATTTCGACCAGGACGGCAACCTGGACGCCATCGGGCTTTTTTCGGGCGTTTTGTTGAAAAGTTATGAAGTTCCTGGCGGCGAACCCGTCGAAGCCGGGTTTTCGCGCGGATCCGCACTCTTGCTGAAAGGGACCGGGGGCGGTCAATTCGAAGTGACGGCCGACATGTTCGCCGGCTCTTTCCCCCAAACAGTAGCGGTCAATGACCTGGATGGCGACGGCGTGCTCGACCTGATCGCCAGCACTGCCCGCGGCCGAATCACGACGATTCCAGGACTTGGCGACGGTTCTTTCCAAGCGATGACCGAGATTTCCGTTTGGTCCTCCTCGCAACTCGATTCCGGGGATTTCGATGGTGACGGAAGACGGGATCTGATCCTCACCCCGTTTCGGGCCTGGCCCTTTTCTGAGCCTCGCGTGACCCTGCTGAAGGCGACAGCTGACGGATCGTTCGAGCCGTGGGTGAATTTCGCGGTGGGTTCACTGCCGCAGGTACTCTCGGTCGCGGATTTCAACGGCGATGGCCGCTCCGACTTCGCGACCGTCGATGCCGCGGGAAATGGCTCGATCTGGTTGGGTTCCCCTGACGGGAATTTTCCCAAATACGCGGATTTCGTGGTACCGGCCGATCCGGTTTCGATGGCGGTCGGCGACATCGACGGCGACGGCTTTCCCGATCTCGTGACCGCGGGCCGCTATGAGAACCGCCTGGTCGTTCTTCATGGCAATGGCCGGGGCGCATTCGTGAGGCAGCCGGACCTGCCGGTCGCACCCGAAGTCCGTTCGATCGTGTTCGCGGACATCGACGGCAACTCCGATCCCGATCTGGTCGTCACTCATGAAGCAAGATTCCGAACGGTCGAGATCATGCTCAACCGGGGCGACGGAACGTTCGAAATTCTGAACTACGATAACCTCGCTTTCGGTGCCTCCTACGCCACGGCGGGCGATATGGACGGAAACGGAACGACCGACCTGGTCTTAGTTGACTTGAACAGCTGGATCACGATCTGGCCGGGCCGGGGCGATGGCACGTTCGAGACTCCGGTGCCCGTTGATACGGGGCTCTTCAGCTACAAGCGTGTCCATATCGGAGATTTCGACGGCGACAGGCGCCCGGATATCGCTGCGATCGAATACGGCCCTAACATTTCGATCCTCCGCAACAACCCGGACGGCACCTTCGCGCCTTTTGGCCATTATGCCGCAGGGATCCTGTCTGCTTCCGGCAAAGTCCTGGCGGACTTCGACCGCGATGGCGATCTTGACATCATCACGGCAGAAGGGGAATGGCTTCGAATTCTGAGTAACCGAACCGATGGCGCGGCACCGGTCGACCCGCGGGGGCCGAATCTGGTCATCGATTCCGTCACGGTCACACCATCGTCGATCGACATCGGCAAGGGGCTGGAGATCGCGTATTCGATCCGTAATGCCGGAGCCGGCAACGCTTCCGCGGGATGGGCCGACTCGGTCTATCTTTCACGGGACGATCGCTTCGATGCTTCGGATTTCCGGCTTTCGACGGTCGTCCGGCGGGGCGGAATCGTTGCGGGCGGCTTTGATCGATCGACGATCGATGTTTCGATACCGGCCTTCGCGGGCTTCGTGCCTGGGGAGTGGTTCGTGATCGTTCGCACGGACGTACGATCGAATATCCGCGAGTCGGACGAGTCGGACAACGCCGGGGCCGTGAAGATTCAGGTCAACCTCGATGTCACGCCGCTTGAGCTGGAGAAATCGAAGGCCTTCGAACTCGCGGCGGGCGAATCGCGTTATTTCGCGGTGCCTTTCGAGGCCGGGCAGCCGGTGTCGGTTCAGCTCGAAGGGCTTCCGGCGGACGGAATCGTCGGGCTCTACGTCAAACGCGACGGTATTCCCGAAGTGACGGTATCCGACCGTTCGGCCACGACCGCATTCGTCGCGGAGCAGTTCGTGAACATGCCGCCGCAACCAGTCGCTGGCACACTTTACGTTCTGGTGCGTGCGGCCAGCCTGACGGCATCGCCCCTGGCTGCGCGAATCACGGCGACGCAACCGGCTTTCTCCGTTCGGACGACGCAGTTCGGCACGGGCGCCAACGGCGGGAACATGTCGATCCGGGTGCTGGGCTCGGGCTTCGACGATTCGATTACGGTCTCTCTCGCCACGCCGGGCCAGGCCCCGCGATTCGCACTTTCGGCGAATCGTCTCGGCGATGAGGAACTGTCGGCCACGTTCGACCTGCGCGGGCTTGCCCCTGGGACTTACGACGTCGTGTTCGCCAACGGAGCGGGCCGGTCGGTCACGGTGCAGCGGTCCCTGGTGGTGATCGAGGCCGGGTCACGGACCGAAAGCGGTTTTTCGGCGAAGGTCATTTTGCCTTCCGCCATCAGACGCGGGACAGTCGCGACGGCACAAGTCGAATATCGTAACGAGAGTTTCAACGACATTGAAGTTCCGCTGCTCTCGCTTTCGAGCAAGGACGGAAAAGTGTCCCTTTCCCGCAACGGCGGGGAGTTTCGCCAGGTCGTCCGCATGCTGGCCGTGCCCGATGTGGGACCGGTGGGAATCCTTCGGCCGGGCCAGACCTTCGTGCGAAACTTCTATATTCAGAAGGAAGACGCGGGAACGATGGAAGTCGGCGTAAGCGTGCTGGAAGCCGGCAAGCCAGGATGGGACGCCCCGATAGACTGGAAAGCCTCGCTGGGCTTCCTGGATTCCGATTTACCGGGCGGCCCCGAGGCGATTGCGGCACGGTTCGAGGCTCTTGCCGCGACGCTCGGCCGAACCAACGGCGAATATGTGAAAAGGCTGCGGAACGTGGCGGCCATGTACATGGACATGGGTGAGCGGATCTACGACGCCCATGTTCTCGAAAATTTCCTGCTGATGGCCACCGGGACAACCACGGCCAGTGTGGTACCGACACGGCTGGGATCGCCTGGAGTGATGTCGTCCCGGGACATGACCATGCCGATGGCGGAGGCGCGGGCCGCGCACCCGACGAGCGCTTTTGCCTGGGATTGGGCCGAGCGACGATGGAAGGACACGCTGCTGGCCCCGGCCGATGTGATGCAGGGGGCTTACACGGTCGTCATCGTGCATGGGTGGAAGAACAACCTGACGGACACGTGGGTTCCGTCGATGGCCAGCGCGCTTCAGGACCATTACGTCAGGCGAACGGGCAGCACGCAACCGCAGGTGAACATCCTGGGCGTTGACTGGGGAGACGTCGCCCAGCATGACGAAATTTTTCCCTATTATTCAGCCAATCTGATTCCCGCGGTCGCCCGGACTATCGTGCAGCAATTCCTGTCCGCGGGCCTGTCGCCCGAGCGCATGCACATCATCGGTCACAGCCATGGCGCGCACATCGCGGGGATGGTCGGCGAAGAGTATCAGCGGCTGAAAATCGGCACGGTCGATCGCATCTCGGCGCTGGACGCTTCCGAGGAGCATGCTCATGCCTGGGCGATCGGCAATGAGCTCGGCCGTGGCTGGGGTGCGAATCGAGAAAGCGCCCGATACATCGATTCCTACAAGAGTTCGCTGTTGGCAGGTGGCGAAAAGGCCTGGGGCCACGACAACTTTCTGCTGGTGCGAGACGGCCTGACCTGGAACGAGGGTGATGGCGGAGCCGCTCACGGATACGCCCAGGAGTGGTACCTTCGGACGATCGCCGACGGCGGCGGGAAACACCAGCTCGGGTACGGCTGGGGGCCTGAAAGCTGGAGGATTCTGACGGCGGAGGTGCCAGGTTACGAGTCCCAAAACGCTGCCTGGAAGGGGCTGATCCGCGGGTCGGACAATGGCGAACATGTCGTCGAGTTGATTTCCCAGGCCGCCGGCTCGCCCGATATCGAGAACTGGAACTATCCGGGTGAGTGGCTGAGCGATCCGGACAGTATCAATACGACCGGGTTTTCGGATGGCGGACATATCGACCGCATCATTCAGGACATGGCGAAATCGGTCGATCTGTCGGTTTCGGTCGTGCTGGCCCAGGGCGAATGGAAGGCGGCGGAACGTGCGAAACTTTCGTTCATGCTCGGCAACGATGCGGACAATCGCAGTGTGCCCGGGCTCCTGAGGGCCGGAACGTACTCCCTGATCCTGCCGAAACTCGGGCCCTCAGGATCCGTGAACGTCTATCTTTCGAACGACGAATCGCTCGGCAACGATATTCTGCTCAAGTCCGATGCCATCCCGTTTCTCGGGGCGAGGGGTGCATCCGATTTCGAAAAACCGCTCCAGTTCGACCTCACTCTGCCCGAGGAATCGGTGATCGAGGCGAAATGGAGCCGCGAATTGCCCGGCGGATATTTCCTGATCATCGATGCGGCTTCGAAATATCAATATGAGCTGAACGCGAAGAACAATGTTTCGGTCTTTCCGATCACCATTCGAGGCGAAGATCTCGGAGCCAACCCGGGCGGTGCCTACGGAGCAACGGACGAAGACCGCAACGGGTTCGAATCGATCGCCCTTAATGGGGCCCTCTCTGGCCCGCGGGAACGGATCGTGTCGTATCTCTGGAAATCAGGGGGCGTTCCGATCGGAAACACCAGTTCGCTGGCTCATAACTTCCGTGTCGGCACGCACGAGGTCACACTGACGATCGTCGACGAAGACGGCAATTCGGACACGGCCACGACCGTCGTCCGGGTACGGCCAACGCGGGAAGAGCCGGTGCCGCCGCCGATCGAGCCGAAAGCGAAAACGACGGTCGTGACATCGTTCGACCCGAACGACATCATCGGCCCGGCCGGAGTCGGGCCGCTCAATCACATCGTCGCCACGAACGTGATGCCCTACACTATCCGGTTCGAGAACGACCCCAGGAAGGCTTCGGCCCCCGCGGCCCTTGTGACGATCACCCAGACGCTCGACCCCGATCTGGACTGGTCCACGTTCCGGCTGGGCGATATGGGCTTCGGCGATCTCGTCGTGAATGTGCCAGATGGGCTGGCCACGTTCGAAACCCGTGTCGACCTGACCGCTTCGAAAGGCTTCTTCGTCGACATCCGGGCCGGCGTGAACGTCTCGACTGGCGTGATCCGATGGGAGTTCCTGACGATCGATCCGGCGACCCGCGATTTGCCGGAGGATCCGTTCGCCGGCTTCCTGCCCCCGAACCGCATCAGCCCGGAAGGCGAAGGATTCGTCAACTACACGATTCGGCCGAAATCCGGCGTTCGAAGCGGCGACCGGGTCGACGCCGTCGCCTCGATCGTGTTCGACGTCAACGAGCCGATCGTCACTCCCCCGATCTTTCACACTTTCGACACCGGTTCGCCCGCCAGCCGAGTCAACCCGTTGCCAGCGACCACGACGACGGTCCGCTTCACCGTCAGTTGGGCGGGCAGCGACGATCCGGGCGGTTCGGGCATCGGCCGATACGATGTGTTCGTTTCCAGGAACGGTGGCCCGTTCGAGTTGTGGATCGGCGGCACGGCGGCGACCTCG
>Ga0172376_10005300_pt1 | contig 14447 bp, 12 predicted proteins | sample Lak35m_FD_121114 | JGI IMG/M metagenome (GOLD analysis project Ga0172376, IMG submission 121114) | Freshwater microbial communities from Kabuno Bay, South-Kivu, Congo - kab_092012_35m | ecosystem: Environmental > Aquatic > Freshwater > Lake | place: Democratic Republic of the Congo: South-Kivu...
GCGCTATGCGGTGGGGCAACAAGACTGGAATCCGTATGACCTGACCCCGCATGAGTTTGTTGCGCTCAATATCGATTTTCATCCTCAGTACATGCAGGAACAATTGAAGCAACACGCCTTCCAAATTGAACAACGCATCCCCGTATCGTTCTTGCGCTTGCGTAGCCTCAAGCAACGCCTGCCTATCGAAGCGTTGCTCAATGTCGAGCGCGTCCTTCAACAAAGCCAATGGATGGTGTCGCCCAGCATTTTCATTCAGTCTCGCGCGGTTGGCGAGTCTGCGCCCCTGCCTGCCATTCACCATCCGGATGAGTTGTTCGTTGCCCCTCAATCCCATCTACCCTTACAACGCGAGGGGGAGACGCTGGTGGAAGTGACAAGCGGACAACGCTGGGCAATCCGCGACGGCATTTACGACTTCAAAGCACCGCTGGACTAAATGGTCTCAAGATGGTCGCTTGCCCACTCTAACAACTGATGGCGTAGTTTCTGGGTGAATTCGCCGGGCTTGCCGTCGTTGACGGCAACATGGTCAATGCCGATCACCGGCACAATCAGACGACTACTGCTGGTGATGAACGCCTCCGTGATGTACCCCATCTCAAATTGGTGAATGGGGTAGGGATGCACAGGGAGGATGCTGGGGGCAAGTTGCAACACAATCTGTTGGATGCTCCCCTTCAATACCCCTGCGGTTGCCGTGTATAGCTCTCCACCGCGAATGGCGTAAAAGTTGGAGCTAGTGCCTTCCAACAGAAACCCGCGCTCATCCAACAAAATCACCTCATAGATATGGGCAGGCAGGTTCGCTAAAAGTTTCTGACGCTCCATCATCCATGCGGTATCTTTGGTGGTGGGGTGATGGCGTGCGCTATCTTTAGCAGTGATAACTTGAATCCCGTTTTGAATCAACTGCTCTGGGATGCCCTGAAAGGGTTCTACCGAGAGATAGGGCATGTTGGGCGTGGCGCGTGGGATGGTAATCCGAAAGCGCACGTCACCAAATTGCGCCGTCTCAATGACTGCTCGCAGAGCTTGGCGCAGGGTTGCTGCGTCCAACGTTAGACCGATTTCGGCATGGTGTGCCGAGTTGGTTAAGCGTTGGAGGTGGTAGCTCAAGTTGAGTACCTTGTCCCCCCCTTGCGTATTGGCAATGGTGTAAACGCCATCACTGGGTTCATATTGTATTGCCTCTTGTAGCGAAGTGGCGGGCGCATCAATGCGCTTTAGCCCCTCCGAAGTGTATTGCATCATCAAACACGGGGACAAAACATTCATCCTCTCTTTGGGCTTTGATAAACTATGCACACTGTATCATGGGTTGGGCAAGAGTTTTATGCTGGATTGGTTAATCATTGGGGGTGGCATTCAAGGCACAACGCTTGCCAACTACCTCATTCATCGCTATGGGGCACCTGCCGAGCGCGTGCGCATCCTTGATCCGCACCCTCATTTACTGGCGCAGTGGACACGGCGCACACACAATATTGGAATGCAACACCTGCGTTCTCCGTGGGTGCATCATCTGGATATTGAGCCGATGTCGCTCGATCAATTCCGCCAAGCGAACCCGTCCGCCACTTATCCCCCCTACATCCCACCCTTCAACCGCCCTGCTTATCGGTTGTTTCAGGACCATTGTCAACACATCGTGGAACAGCGCGGATTGCAAGCGTTACACCATCAAGGGGAAGCACGCGGGATGGTGTCTACGAAGGGGGGCTATGTGGTGGAAACCGATCAGGGGGCATTACGCGCCCGACGGGTGATCTTGGCATTGGGGCGCACCCATTTACGCTATCCATCTTGGTGGAGGCAAACCGCGCAGGTTGTCCACATTTTCGATCCGTCATTCATGCTCGATGTGGCAACCCTCCCCGATCAGGTGACGGTGTTGGGGGCGGGCATCACCGCCGGTCAGGTGGCGTTAACATTATTGGGGGCGAACAAGCGCGTCACCCTGCTTTCACGGGGGGCAATCCGCGTGCATGATCTCGACAGTAGCCCGTGCTGGGTGGGGGTGGAATGCTCTAAGCAATTCAAACGGGAGAAATCCTACCTCAAGCGTCGCACCATGATCCAACAGGCACGCCATGTCGGAAGCATGTCCGCGGATATTGCCAAGCGCGTGCACACGCTCATTGCTGAAGGTCGCCTACAGCACCTACAAGGCGAGGTAGTGGACGTTGAGTCATACGCCGATGGGGTGCAGCTTGCCCTGCAGGATGGCTCCAGTCACGCCAGTTCATTCTTGATCGTGGCAACCGGCTTTGAATCCCAACGCCCTGGCGGGGAATGGCTAGAGGCGTTGATCGACTGGTTCGGGTTGACGGTTGCGCCCTGTGGCTATCCGATTGTGAATGCCCAACTAGAATGGGCGAAGGGGTTACATGTGGCGGGGGCACTTGCCGAACTAGAGATTGGTCCTCCGTCGGCAAACATCGTCGGGGCGCGGTTGATCGCCGAACGCTTGCGCTCGTTAGTATAGGGCTTGATTCTCCAACAGGAAAACGTTATCCTTCCTGCCACTTGGCAGAACGTTTTAAGACTGTGTAGATGATGTTGCATTCACGCGCGTTCACTAGCACTTCCACATCTCATTCCATGATGACTACCAACGACATAGTTGGGTGGGGATGCTTCTGCACGTAATGCCAAGCAAGGTGATGGTTACGTTACGAAAAGCGTGTTGAGGACTCCTTAACACGCTTTTTTAATTGGGATTGAACACGGAGGATACACACATGAGATCGCTCACAATGAAATTTGGGGGCACGTCAGTTGGTAGTGCTGAAGCCATTCGCAACGTGGTGCATATTGTGCAAGGCGCATTAGCGCAGGGGGATCGGGTGACAGTGGTGGTATCCGCCATGAGTGGGGTGACAGACTTGCTGTTACAGTCCATCCGCGCAGCTGAACAGTCGGATCGGTGGGACTTTGAATCCATCATTCGCAAGATTCGTGATAAGCACGAAACCGCCATCAACCTCTTGCTCACCCGCGAGGATGCCCGCGAAGAGTTGCTTCAAAAACTCGTGGTGCTTCAAAACACCCACCTTGAGCTATGCCACGCGGTCAGCATTTTGGGCGAGGCAACCCCCCGCATCAAAGATGCTGTCGTCAGTTTAGGGGAGCGCATGAGTAGCCGTTTGGTGACAGCTGCCCTCAAAGAAGAAGGCGTGTCTGCCCATCAATTTGATGCCAGCGACCTCATCCGCACGGATGCCACCTTTCAGGATGCCAACCCCAACTGGGACATCACCCGTCAACAAATCATCGCTCGGCTCATGCCATCGCTTGGGCAAGGCGAAACGCCTGTTATCACCGGCTTCATTGGTGCCACGCAAGACGGGCACGTCACCACGTTGGGGCGTGGGGGGAGCGACTACAGCGCGGCGATCATCGCGGCGTACAACGGGAGTGATGAACTGGTCATCTGGACGGATGTGGACGGGGTGATGACGACTGACCCGCGCATTGATAAACGGGCGCGAGTGTTGGATCAAATCTCCTATCAAGAAGTGGGAGAGCTTGCCTTTTACGGGGCGAAGGTGCTACACCCCAAAACTGTTCAGCCCATTGTCTCACGTGATATTCCCATCCGCGTTGCCAACACCTTCAACTATAGCCACCCCGGCACGGTGATTAGCTCGGTGGTCAATCCCATTGAAACCGTGATTAAAGCGGTGACGGTCGTTAAGAATGTGGCAATGCTCACCGTGAAAGGGAGCGGTATGCTGGGCGTGCCGGGCATAGCCGGGCGTACCTTTGTGGCAACCGCTCAAGCCGGCGCAAGCATCTTAATGATTTCGCAGTCCTCTTCGGAACAGAGCTTCTGTTTCTTGGTGCCTTCTAACGCGGTTGCGAATGTCAAGAAAGAGGTGGAGAAGGAACTGGCAAATGAAATCCGCGACAAGGATATTGACGAGGTGCAGATTCAAGATGATGTGGTGATCGTCACCGCCGTTGGGGCGGGCATGCGTGGCACGCCGGGCGTGGCAGGGCGCGTGTTCTCCAAGATGGGCAACACTGGCGTGAACGTGCTGATGATTGCGCAAGGGTCTTCGGAATGTAGCATCTCGTTTGTGGTGCAATCCGCTGATACGCAAGTGGCGGTGGTCAACTTGCACGACCTAGCACTCGGTATGGAGTAGGGAAAGTCACTCTCTCAGATTTCTTAGGGGTAAGATGTAATTCTAAAGTGTGATTTTATCACTCACTTATGTCTTACCCTATGAAACAGATAAGCTACATCTGTGATGAGAATATCAAATTCCAGAGATGGTATTCTCATGTTTAGTTAGCAGACTACCTTTATAATTAAAACTATTTAATGATACTTATTAATTTTTTATGTTTATGATTAAACGATATTAATTTCTTGTCTGATGTAATTAGATCAGCTTTTAAGACTATTGCTGAAGCTAGAACTATTTTGTCATGTTGTTCTAATGCTATATCTTTATCATAAAGTTTAATAAATTCTTCGATAACTTCATCATCAATTTCCCGAATTTCTATGTTATTTGAGTTTTGAATTGGTAAAAAAACCTCTGCCATAAATTTGTCTCTAAATTCCTCATTTCTCTCCAGAAACCATTTGTCAAAAATCTCCACAAATACTATACTGGGTATTATCATAATTATTTTGTCATCTGATGTAAACGCATCATTTATGATAGATATACCCTCTTTTTCTATTTGTGATCCTTTTTCAAACACATGCGAGAAGTAAGAGATAACAGCAGTGGTATCTACTACGATGCGCTTCTTTTCCATTCTCCCCACCAAATTAGTATTTGTATTCTGCAAAATTTCGTCTTATTTCTAATAAATTTTCCTCTATCGAAAGGTCTGATTGCCTAGGGAAACCAAACATATACTTAATGAAAGATTCACTAAAATACTCAATGTTTAACAGTCCACTATCATATAACTCGTTAAACTTCTCAAGAAACATCATGGCATCTTCTGATTTTTTTTGCCTGGCTTCAAGTATTTGAAGTAATGAAGTTGATAGAAATATCAATTCAATGTCCCAATCCTTCCAACGATCTAGCAAAAACTCTAATTCTGCTTCATCCTCATAAAAAGATTTTCCATATAAAACTATATCCACTATTCTAGCTAAATTGTTCTTATCTAAACATCTGATTTCCATTGTGTTTACTCACTTCCAATTTCCTTTTGTAGATCTATAGTTGCGTCTTTATGTATACCGCTTCCTGGTTTTTGCTCAATATCTGATAACCCTCCTTTCTTGAGGATAGAGTCAAGATACATTAAATCTATTTCAGGTTTATTATCTCGTATCGCGTTTTCTAGCAACTCATGAGCCATCTTTAGTATCCTCGATGCGTTAAACTCACTGAGTTTCCCCATCTTAGCTAACGCTTCCTGATTAAAAGGGAAGTAAGAGTTATCGTCTTTCTTATCTCCTATTCGGTATTCACTTAGATATTTCTGGATAAGGGAGTAAATATGAGCATCAGTAATTTTCTCAAAACGTATGATATTACTGGGGACTCCTACTTTGGAGGTAATTGGCGCACGCTGCTCTAATCCTGACTGTAACCATGCGTCTTGAATCAATCTGGGAACGCCCGCATGTAGTACGAATATCATCACATAAAAACCAACTCTTGCGTTTGTTGACAATCCATCGAATAGAAAATGACGCGCTTGTACGGCGAAATCACGCTTTTGCCTTTCACTTTGAAAATCTGGAATCCGCTCGAAGTCATCAACAAATATATACGCACCATTAAACCCTGCAGCCAAGAAAAGATTAACAAGGTGGTTGAATACAAAGTCTGGTCTATCTTTTACTGTCAATGCGTTATAGTACCTACGGAAATCTTCTTGCGAGGTAATTGAAATTTCGTGAAATAGAGAATCTGAACCCAGAGGAAAATCCTGAGGTAGATCTTGTAAGAATTCATTTTTTCTTATTTGTGAGTCAACCTCTCGATAATCTATCTTAGATAGTTTAAACCAATCCTCTGATGTCATTTTCTTCCTGATGTCATCTTCGTCCTCAAAACCTTCCAAATTAAAACCAGAATCAAGTTTAAGTATTGCTTCTAATCTTAGAGATGCCAAACTGTCGTCAATGAGGTTAAGGCGAAATATTTCATTTACCAGAAGATTAATAAAGTTATCAAATGTTTTAGTTTTACCACCAGGCTCGGGTATCAGTGTTAAAGCAAAACACCTATTTTCTCCCCTTGAAATACTTAAACAGTAGTCAAGGTTAATTTCTCTTTGTAAATTAAGTAGGAAAGTGGATTTTCCATTTCCTCTGCCAATATAAGAAGTGTCTAATATATACCCCAATCGTAAATGATTATCGTTTATTTGAGGCACTTGAAGAAAGTTTTGGCATATTAAATCATATTCAGTTTTCCTGATAGAAGGTTCATAAATTTTCCCATTAGATTTTACATCTGTTGAATCTCGATTTACAAAAGGAGAGGAAGGAAACGGATTCTCTTTAAGATTATATTTCTCATATCGTCCTTGATTGATTTTTGTTGTTGTTTTGGGACGTTTGATGAACTTATCAACGGTCATGATTCTATCACCTTTATATTATATCGATAGCGATAATATTTCTATATTTACCTGCTACCATTACTTGCTCGCGTCGCAAGTACATGACTTTGGTCTCATCGGGTAGTTTATCTACTTCAAGAGAAATCTTTATTTTAATGCTCAAGTCTTGTTGCTGTTGATATGTATGGTCTAAAAACAAATCAAAGACATACTCAGGAATCTTTAACGTGTAACAAACACGCTCTCTTACACTTAGCAAGTTAACAAAATAACTTCTAGCTACCATTCTAATCTCAAGATATGCTTGATGCAATACCCTCACAAATTCTTCGGGGTTATCTGGATTTTCCCAAAGAGGCTGGTGGATGTATAGTTTCTTCTGATCGGGGTAGGTATAAAGCTCATGAAAGTTTTGATTCCTTTTGTTGGAAATAATTACGGAAAGTGGATAGACAACCCTTCCGTTAAAATTAGGGTCTGGATAAAACTCTGTAATATGTAATACACCAACTTGTTTTGCTCTATATGCCCAAGTATCGAAAGTTGTTAAAGAAGACTTATAATCATATAAATCTTGCAAGAAATATTTTAACCAAAAATCGCGCCCTCTTTTTAAGATCACATTATATTTTTTAGGATCAAAAACATCTTTTGCATTGCGAGGTAGAAGCCTAGCTTCAGTCAATGAATTAATTAAAGTGGTATTTTTCTCATCTAAATTCTTTTCTTCTCCTAAATACTTTTGTATGTCTCTAACTAAACGATCTTTCAAAATTTGGAAATAATTTTGCAAATCGCCAGATTTTTTCAGTGAGTCGCGTTTTATGTCTAGTCGATTAGGTGAATAAATCGGAAAGATAAGCAATCCTGATTTTTGGCGATTAGCAGTATAACAAGCCTCAACCAAATAACGATATGCTTCATATTTACCTTCCATAAAACTCAGAAGGAATTGATTGAACTTAATTAAACTTTCTTCCTCATAAATTCTTATAGCTTCTTTTCCTTGAGAGGTTAAATCAATTTGAGAGTCTTTTAGTTTTACTAAATCATATTCTTCAGCTTCCCTCAAAACGCTTTGAAAGGTATATCGAAACTTAACTCTTGCATGATTTGAAACATCTGTATCGACTGTGAGCTTTTTATAACGTGAGTCTCCTAATCTATGTTCTTGTTTGAGTTCAACAAACTGGTCAAATGCTCTATCAAGATTTGAAGAGTGGACTACACTCTTAAGTAAAAGATAGAAATATTCTAAGAAATAAAACTTCTTGGATGGTTGATTTGTTAGCTCGGATTGCTGATGATTATTCATTTAGAACTCCCTGAATATCCAATAGATTATCTATACCTTTTTATCCCCTGCCAATACACAGTTTGCGCTATCTTGTTATGCGACAATTACTTCTATAAAGTATTTTACCCCCCTTCACTTGTTGGAAGGGGGACATCGTTACTGATGCGTTATACTTGCTGGAGTGCTCTCCACACCCGTTCGGGCGTGAAGGGAATTTCTCGAATGCGAACGCCTACCGCATCATAGATCGCGGAGGCTAAAGCGGGTGCCACCCCATCCTTGGGGATTTCTGCCACCGCTTTTGCTCCGAAGGGTCCGCTGGGTTCATAGGTTTCAACGAAGATCACTTCTAACTGGGGCATCTCGTCAGCGCGATAAATGTGATAGTCGCCGAATTGTGTCGCTTGTGGAACGCCCTGTTCGTCGTAGGTCATCTCTTCACAATGGGCATAGCCCAACGCCTGCACCATTCCCCCTTCGACTTGTCCGCTGGCGGTGATGGGATTGAGCGCGATGCCACAATCTACCGCCATCAACAAGCGTTCTACTGTCACTTGTCCCGTTTCGGTATCCACAATGATCTCTACGAATTGGGCAGCAAACGGGGGCGGGCTAACCTCGCTCATGTGCGAGGCGGTCGCCATGATTTGGCGTTGATCCCCTTGATGCAGGCTATGCAGGGCAACGGTGGTGAGTGGGACAGCGCGTCCATCACGGTGGATCACCTGCCGATCTTCCAAGTCGAGCGCGTCTAAGGGGCAACCCTCAAAAAAGAATTTGGAAGCGTGCTCAAGAATTTGTTGCTTGACCTGTTCAGATGCCTTTAGCACCGCGCCCCCACTGATGTAGGTGGTAGAACTGGCATACGCGCCCGTGTCAAAGGGGGTCAGGTCAGTATCAGAAGCGTAGACCAGAATATCTTCCAACGGCACGCCCAGCGTTTCGGCGGCGATTTGTGCCAATACGGTATCTGCACCCGTGCCCAAATCGGTTGCGCCAAAGAGCAAGTTGAAAGAGCCATCATCGTTCAGTTTGATAGAGGCAGCACCCATATCCAAGCCGGCGATACCGCTTCCGTGCATGGCAACCGCCATCCCGATCCCACGCTTGAGGTGAGGCTTGCCCTCAACATGGCGCGATTTCCCACGCTTGTCATACCACTGTACCGCGCGTGCGCCAATGTCTACGCATTCTGCTAACGCGCTGGTGGTGACGATCTGGGGCTTGCCTTCGCGCCCTTCACCCAGTGCCACCGCCATGACCAATTCATCCCCCTCTTTGATCCAATTCTTGCGCTTGAACTCGATCACATCTTCACCCAAAGCAAGGGCGATTTCTTCCATGTGTTGTTCCACCGCGAACAAGGATTGGGGCGCACCGTACCCACGATACGCGCCCGGCGTGGGAATGGTGGTGTAAGCGACATCGCACAAGAAACGACTATAGGGGGCGTTGTAGGTACTCAAGCCACGAAAACCGCTCACCATCAAGACGGTCAAGCCGTGTGTACCATACGCCCCTGTATTGCCGACGGTGTGCATCTCACTGGCAACCACGCACCCGTGCGCATCCACCCCACTCTTGAAGCGGATGATTTCGGGATGGCGAGAGCGGGCACTGGTGAACTCTTGTGCACGGGTGTATTCAAAGCGCACCGGTCTGCCGGTGGCAATGGTCAAATGAGCGCACAAATCTTCAAGGAGCATCTCTTGCTTGCCCCCAAACCCACCCCCAATGCGTGGCTTAATCACACGAATCTTTTTCATGGGCAAGCCCAACAATGGGGCAACCATCCGCCGAACGTGGAAGGGCACTTGTGTGCTGGTACGAATGACCAAGCGGTCATCCTCATCCCACCATGTCACCACGATATGCGGTTCAATGCTTGCCTGCTGGACTTGATGCACGCGATACTCATGCTCGAAGATGTGTACCGCCTGTCCCCATTGTTGCGCTTCATCCCCCACGTGCGCATCAATATGATGAACAATATTGCGCTGGACGTTGTGCCCGCCGATGATGTCCGCTTCGTCGTGAATGACGGGGGCGTTCCCACTGATGGCATAGAGCGGGTCTAAGACGGGTTCTAGTACCTCGTAATCCACCTCAATGAGGTCAAGCGCGGCGTAGGCAATTTCTGGGGATTCAGCAGCAACCACCGCCACCCGATCCCCCACATGGCGCACCTTGTTATCCAGTGACACTTGGTCATACGGCAGGGGGTTGGGGTAGCTCTGTCCGCCGGAGGCGTATAATACACGGGGGACATCTTGGTAGGTTAACACCGCATGCACGCCGGGCAACGCCTTCGCCTTGTGGGTGTCGATGTGGCGAATACGGGCGTGGGCGTGCGGACTGGTCAGCAACGCACCATGCAACATCCCCCGCATTTCAAGATCATCGGCATAAACACCCTTGCCCATAGCTAACTTGACGGCATCCACTTTAGGCTCAGATTTACCGATCACCTTGGTTTGTAAGAGAGCTTGGGGGGCAAGCACCAGCGTGGGGGGCTTGGTGAGCGTTCGGACGGGCGAGGCGGGATCGTGGAAACCGTCATCGAGGGGCGTATCCAGCATGTCCAGCACCCCATCAAATAGACCGGACGAATCGGGAATGGCGCGTTCAAGTGGCGCATAGGGCGCAACCGACTCTCCCCGCAAAACAGCTGCCGCCCGCAAGATTGCATGAATCGGCTTCACATAGCCTGTCTCGCGGTCAAGCACCCCAGCGATCGCCTCGCGGATTTCTAATTCAGTGGGGTTAGGGTTCTTTTCTAAGAGGGCAAACGCCGCCAAGATTTGCGCAGGGGTATTGTAACCGCTTTGGATCGCTCCTGTCTCAATGAAGGCGTGCTGAAGGGGATGCAACGCCCCGCTTCGCCCTAGCCCTTCCACCGTGAGGAGGTCCATGCCGTCGGCTTGCACTGCCAAAATGGTTTGGCTATTCACCAGTTCGCCATTGAGCAAGACCGCATCGCATCCGCTTTTGCCGTGTTCGTCCCCAAACTTCACGCTCCAAATGCCTTCACGGCGCAAGACGCGCAAGAGCCGCTCATGAGGGGCAACCTCTAAAGTACGTTTTTCACCATTGAGGGTGAGGGTGATAATCATGCTAAACCTTCCTTTATAGGGATAATAACTCAAGCTGGGCGCGAGCATCCGCCACTGCGCGACGCAATAGAACGGGGTACATTGCCAACCGATAGTTAGCTGTCCCTAGATAGTTTGAGGTGATGCTCATCGTATCAGTGGGCAGATCAGTCTCTTCAATCCATAGCCCATCCACCAAGCCCCACGTCACGCTTCTTTGGTGAATGATGTGTCCGCTGCTATCTAGGGTCAAGCGTACTGCTACGCATAGGATGGGGTCAGAGGAGGGCGTGCGGGCAATGTGCGCTGACCCCAAAATGGTATCAGTTGGGAGGGCGGACAGATGCAACAGGGTGGGTAGCCCGTGTCGTTGCTTGAACCAATCGCTGAAGGGCATTTCAACATCGGTATCCCCTGTGAAAACCGAGAGCATGGGATTGTGTGCCATCAGCGCACAAATCCACTCGGCAGGGTATCGCTCCACTAGCCACGTCTCTAAAAGGGAGGTGTTGTTGCGAATGTTGGTGGGAAGCGTGCGACGGATCGCCAGTTGATGGGTGAGCGGAACGGGTAGATTGATGAATTGTGTGAGCGTTAACCCGCTTCCCAGCGAAAGCATCTCGTGCGAGGGTTCAATCGTGTAAAGTTCTTCAATCGCTTGTAAATCAACGATGGTCTCATAGGGGAGTTTAAGCTGCCCCAACGCCAAGGCACCCCCTAACAAGGGGAAGCTACTGGGCTGTTGAAGGGCTTCCCACGCTTCGTTGAGGTTGGTCGGTCTAAGATAATGTTTGGGTTGAATCATAATTGTATCCTCATCATTCTTCACGAGTAATGTACCGCAAAACAGCGCATTACGGTACATCCTTCTGATAGACTCCCATCACCGCCGGTACAGGATCAAATGATAACAATGCGCTAGGGGGTGTTTCAATGTATTGTCCCAATAGGGTAGAGCCTCCCCCATCTAAATTGAGCGCGTTAGCCAATGCCAAATCAGATTCTGCTAACCAAACGGCAAGATCAAGCAGGGTGATGCCACCAAACGTTGTCACCAAGACCAACACATTCCCCGCGCTATCCATGCCAATCACGGTGCGACGGGTGGGACGGTCGGGGCGGGTGTCGAAGTAGGAACGCTCCCCGTTGGTGATGAGCATGGGGAAGGCTTGGATGACCTGCTCATAACCCTGATCGGTGTAATCCGTCACCAAGTGACTGAACATGGCAGGTTGTCCCCCTCGCACGACAAAACTTCCCCCACGCCGACGATAGGGATTTCCATAGGAGATGCCATCCGCCACCAATAACCCGGTGACGTTGTTTGCCGTATCAAAGAAATTGGTATTGAACAGCAACAGGGCTTCGGGATAGTTGGCGTGCCAGTCTGTTAGAAGCAGGGGAGCGTTGGGGCGATAGTGGGAGACGAAATCGAATTGTTGTGGGTCAATCCGATACGCCGTGACGATCAGTAAAAAACCGCCACTGGGGCGGTAGACCCTCCGTTCGATGCCTTCGGTCAGGGGTTCCCACCCTGCATAGGTGAGAGTGGGAGCGGGGGTGGGTGAAGGGGGAACGGCAACAGACTGACACCCCACGCTGGACAACAGCACGCTTGCCACCCACAACGGATTGACGATGCGGTGCTTGAATCGTTCCAGCAGGCGAAACACGCTAACCGTGCGCAACCGCCATAAGAATTTGTGTACGCGGAATAGATGCGGATGATCGGGTGGATGTTGCATGGTATCCTATCTATCGAATTGAGTAGGCTTTGTGCCACAATCCTAGCGAAAAAGTAACCCAGATGTATAGAGCATTTCATCTTTTGTGATAGAACCACATTCCTTACAATAAGGTTGATCAGACGAGACGATAGCCCATGAAGTTGGTTGAATCCTTGAAAACTCAGCGCAAACGGGTTGCCTCGCTGTGTGACAATCCGTGGTCATGTTCGCCATGATTTCTATATTTAGCCCACATTTACCAAGCTGTGTGCGCCCATTCGGTCAACAATTTCAACCCGAAACGATTCTGCGTCAAAAAGATACCCTATCCGCCATGCGTTCTAACAGGAGCTAAACCATGTCCCATTCACAAAAAGCCGCCCTACGCGGAGAACCCAGCTACGTTTGGCGTGATGGACAAGATCGCCGTTTAGCGATGATTGCCGAATGGGGCAAGCTCACCGCGCAATCGGTGGCGTTGGTGGATGGGTGTGGCAATGGGATGTATGCTACCAAAATCCATGAGGCGTTTGGCGCACGGGTGGAAGCGTTCGATATTGAAACCGAGCGCGTTGCCCTTGCCGTTGTGCATAGCCCCCACGCGGTGGTGGCAGCTGCAGAGGCAATCCCCTATCCGAGTGATGCCTTCGACTTCATTCTATCGCATGAGGTCATCGAGCATGTGCAAGACGATCGAATGGCGGTACAAGAGATGTGGCGGGTGCTGAAGGTGGGGGGGCGCGTCATCATGTTTGCCCCCAATAGGTGGTATCCGTTTGAAACGCACGGACACTATTGGCGCGGGCACTATCACTTCGGCAACAGTCCCCTCATTAACTACTTGCCAGACGCATTCCGAAACCAACTTGCCCCCCATGTACGAGCTTATACACGGCGGGGACTGTTGGCGTTGTTCGCGGATTTGCCCCATCAAGTGGTGCATCATCGCCGTATCTATGGGGGATATGACAACCTCATCAACCGATTTGGAAAACCCGCCCAGCACCTGCGAGACGGGTTATACCACTTAGAAGGCACCCCACTTGATACGGTAGGGCTTTCCCACTTTTTGGTGATGGAAAAGACATCACCCTAAACCACAACAGTCACCCTCAGTTGGCGTCGCCAATCCAGACGGGCAAATTGCCCAGCGCGACAATATCTTCCCATCTGTCGGGTTCATTCCCCTCGGTGAAGATCGCCGCGCGAGCAACAACTTTGGCGTTAGTTTGCTTGATGATCGTCTCCATACCCTCTAACGTGCTACCCGTCGAGATTACATCATCGACCAAAACCACGCGCTTGCCGTCTATTAAGGCGCGATCCTTCTCATCTAGGTAGAGCGTTTGGGTGCTACCGGTGGTGATGCTCACCGTTTCGCTGTAGATGGTCTCTCCCATGTACGTCTTGTAGGATTTGCGCAAGACAATATAAGGGATGCCCGTATCAACCGACAGTTGATAGATCAGGGGGATGCTCTTGGCTTCCGCCGTGACGAACACCTGCGGTTGAAATTCTTTTAGCCGTGTTGCCAATTCTTTGCTACACGCTAAAACCAGCTCGGTATCCCCCAGAATATTCAGGATGGCAATTGTCACGCCAGGGGCAACTTCAAATTTCTCGAGCGTGCGGGAAACACCAGCGACGGTGACATCGTATTGAGGGCGTTGAGTCATGTTTGGGACACGTAATCCTTTCTGATTGATTGGGTAGTTTAGCCCTTGAACTCAAAACGTAAGCATTGGTTACAGATATAAATCTGATCGCCGTGTTTCA
>Ga0172376_10005302_pt1 | contig 14445 bp, 10 predicted proteins | sample Lak35m_FD_121114 | JGI IMG/M metagenome (GOLD analysis project Ga0172376, IMG submission 121114) | Freshwater microbial communities from Kabuno Bay, South-Kivu, Congo - kab_092012_35m | ecosystem: Environmental > Aquatic > Freshwater > Lake | place: Democratic Republic of the Congo: South-Kivu...
ACCGCTAATCGACGCTTATGGACGCTCATAAAACAACCACGGGTCCCTCCGGATTCCCTGCGAGCCTGCCATCAGCGGTCATCAGTGCCCATCAGCGGTCCCCATAAAAACGGACCACTAATCGACGCTTATGGACACTCATAAAACAGCCACGGGTTCCTCCAGATTCCCTGCAAGTCTGCCATCAGCGGTCATCAGTGCCCATCAGCGGTCCCCAAAAAACAGACCGCTAATCGACGCTTATGGACGCTCATAAAACAACCACGGGTTCCTCCGGATCCCCTGCAACTCTGCCATCAGCGGTCATCAGTGCCCATCAGCGGTCCTTAGACAACCGAATAGACTGACGGAATTTGGTTATACTTAAGAGGCCCCACACTACAGAGGAACATATTATGAATTCAAAACGGTTGACTCGCATACTAGCCACGACTTTCGCTTTAGCCATAGGGATTGCATTGGCGGTTTTTCAACCCGTTGTTACAGCCCAGGAGATTTCGCTCAACACGCAGTCGGTAGAGGTTCGGGAAGATCAAGTCGAGTCGATCGGAGGGTATTGGTACGTATCCAAAGAAGAACCAAAAACGTATTACTATCAAGATGCCGGTCGCTGGCTCGATCTGTTCTCCTACCACTGCAAAGATTCCAATAAAGATGGAATCGCCAACCTTCAGATCTCTCATGATCAAAACCACTTGATCATCAAAAGCCAAGGCTACCCGAACCACCCAACAGCCATTTTTCCTAATAGCGATAACCCAAATACCATTCGGGTTCAGGATTTCACCTTTCGGTTACCTTTGGTCCCTCGGAAAAGCGATTCGATCACCCGACTTCCCATGGGCCCAATCGGCATGTCACTCAATGGGGTCGTTTTCTTCAATCCCTTTGAGATGGAAGGTCGCAACGCCGTCGCAGGGTATGACGAAGTATGGCTGGATTCTTGTTGCGGACACCCCCAGCAAACCGGAGTCTATCACTACCACAAATACCCCACATGTGTGAAATCACCCTTCATCGATCAAGGCAAATCGCATTCACCAATTATTGGCTTTGCATTCGATGGATACCCTTTATACGGCCCCTATGAATCCGATTCCACGATGGCCATGGAGCTACAAGGCGATCAAGCTTTAGACGCTTGCAATGGACATAGCGATCCTGTGCGAGGCTATCACTACCACGTCACCCCGAACCGTTTCCCCTACATCCTAGGTGGCTATGCCGGAGTGGTTGAACCGAGCAATAATCGAGCTTTCCAGCGCAGAGCTCTAGTTTCAAGTGGCGCTTTGCAAGACAATACTCAACCAGGCGACAAGTACGGCAAGATCATCACCTCCGTAAGGCCTGGGAACTTGGTTCGGGGCAAGTCGCATCAGATCCGTATCGAGTTTGATTCCAATGCCGCCCGTCGGCCTATCCCTGAAGGAAACCCTAAGTGGGTTCAAGTCGGTCCCTACGAAGCTCAGTCCATTCAAAGAGAAGGTAACACGATTCTTGCTAAGATCAGTATCCCCAATGACGCGACGATAGGGGTTTGGCTCGATTGCCATATCGAGTTTGGCTCTGAGAACCGCCCTTTGGTCATCAAAAGAAACGATGCGGTCCGGGTGACGATCGACTGAGCCCCATCATCTCGATCCGAATTGATGGATCGTATTGTGAATCTTCCCCTCAAATGGCTTGCCATCTGCGGATCGCACTTGATAGCGGATTTCCATCCCCCAGCTGGGTTTCATCTGCTTGCTGTCGATGCGAATCGTACAACCATCGTCTTTGAGCGTGATTTGATCGATTTCCAGGATGTGCTGATCGATATGATCAGAACCGTACTTGGCACTGCGTTTGAGTCCCCATTGCTCGATCTGAAAATTCGCAGAACTAATCGAATCGGGATCGAGTTTATCAGAAAAAACCAATTCGACCCCTCCATCGATCGCATGCATCCTTGATGGTAGATGGCTGCTCTGGCGCTGTTTTCGAATGCGATAAAGTCCCCCCGGATACGTGGCATTTCCAGCCCAAGAAAACATGCCGCACAGGTACAAATGATGATCTCCAGGTGAAAAACGACCACGCATGACGCCGGTGGGAAACGCCGGTATCGGCAGTTCAATCATACCCCCTTGGTGCTTGGTTCCAACCTGCTCATGCAACACCAAATACACCTTGCCATATCCATACGAGAGATTCAGCAAACTACCTTGCAATTCACCCCAGGTTGGGCTCTCGACCCAAAGCAATTCCGCAGGCGATCGATCAAAAGAATTCGTGATCCAGCACAGCGGTGACTCCATGGCGTCATCGGTTGTGTTGGTCACATCGTGATAACCGAACATGTTTCCATAAAACTTGGGTCCTGCTTGAGGATCTACCGTCACCCAATTGATGCGGTTCTTGGGATTCCAAAAACCCTCTTGGTCCGTGACGATGAACGACCCGTCGGGATTCAAGCAAACACCATTTGCAGCCCGAAACCCTGTTGCCAATATCTCGGTCTTGGATCCGTCCGGGGATACCTTCAACAGAGTACCGTGTTGAGGTACAACCGCTTTGAGCGCATGACGACCAGATTTCGCATAGTAAAAATTGCCCGCTTGATCGGTCTGTAATCCCATCGCAAATTCGTGAAAATGCTCGGTCACTTGATGGTCATTGTTGAAACACTCCACATAGTCGATCTGATCGTCTGCATTGAAATCATGCAATGCTGCCAATTGGTCCCGACACGTCAAATAAATCATGTCATCGACAATCTTCAAGCCCAGAGGTTGGTAAAGCCCTGAGACCATCCGCTTCCACTGCCACGAGGACTGATCCAAGGTTTCACGCACATGCCACACATCCCCATCCCAGGAGCAAACGGCCATGGATCCATCCGAAAAGAAATCCAATCCGCTCCATCGAAACTGAGCCAGCCACGGGTTGGATTCCGGCGAAACAATCGTGTCGACTGCAAACGCTCCCTTGGCAAACGTCTCCTGTGCACGGGTGGTTAGGATTTGAGGCCACCTCGGAGTATTGCTCCTGAGTGAACTCAGCAGATCAAGATCCCCCATGAATTCAGCACTCGAAGATAGCTCGGTGGCAGACTCGTTGGTACCAAGAACGCTGCACCAAACAACAAACCGCTTGGGCTCTGCAGTCGGCCGGATCGATACCGTCAGCATCTGATCATGCACGGTCCAATCCAACCCTTCGATTTGGCCCCACAGACCAAATTCGCGTTGTCCGCTAGAAAACCGCGATTCATTCTTGGATTCACTGATCGAGGATTGATATTGCTGCGGGTCAAGCTCCTTGTCGTCTAAGTCGGCGATCCTCATCTGAATGGTCTTTGAATGCGGAGCGACATTAAGCACCCGAGCAAAGCGTTCTTCTTTCCCATCAACACCAAGAATCCTAGGAGATTCCAAAATCTGAGCATCTGCGATGCTATAAGAGAGGATCGTTTCGGAACCATGCACGAATTGTCCATTGAACTTACCCCAAGACTTGGGCAAGGGTCCATAACGCCGAGAGTCTCTACCGACGACCCTGGCTTCGTCGGAAAACGAAAGTACCTCCGAGTCAGGATTCGCCCAGCCCGGACCTGCCGCGTTTGCAAAGACGACATCTCCAACAACCCTAGGATGGATTCCGTGCTCACCGTTGAATTGAATGTCTCTCCAATCGATAAATACCTCTTTTGGCTTATCAGAGGCAACTTGCCAAGCAGCCGCCCAACGCAGCGTGTCGGTATCAAACACCATCCACTGCTTTCCTCGACTGATCCCCCCAGGACCTGGATCGAGCCTTACCGCGATCCCTTTGTAGGCGATATTGAGCCGATCGCCAGGTACTTCATAGCAATGCGTCAGCATATTTCCATAATCCATCGCGCTCCAAACTTCGATGTTGCTTGGCTCCGGCCCCCGCGTGTCGCCCAACGGTAGCTTGCTCAAGTAAGCCTGATCCAGCGCAAGCGATCCGACGCTCTGGTTGGACTTGAGAAACTCTTCACGGATGTAATGAATTACATCGTACTTTTGACTTGGGACCATCCAAGTCTGAGCTGCCATGAAACCGTAACCATGAGTTAGCGTCCGATACATGCTAAGCGGGTCGCTACCATTCTTGAGTTTGCTTTCTGCGAATCGCGGAGCGGTAGGTAGCGAACCTGGTTGATCTTTCGTGCCATGACAGTTAGCGCACACGCGTGCATAGACAGCTTGGCCTCGCCCATAAGAATCCTGATTCCAATCCTGAATCAATCCCAAATGGTCAATACGAGATTCGTACTCTGGGACAGTTACTGCCAATAGGCTAAGATCGGGTTGGAAGCTCGCTGCTCCTTTCGGACCTTGGTCCCGAATCACCATCAAGTATTTGATCAAATCCAAAAAGGATTGCTGGTTGCTAAGTTGCTGCATTAAGCCAGCAGGCATAAGCGACTGTGTGCTGGTCACAGACTCTTCGACTTGATCCATGGGAATCACGATCGTCTCGCGATTGGCGTTTCTTAACCGCAAACCAGTAGCGTCTTTGTCGACCAGCAACCCCGTGGTCAACTCTCCATCCTTGAGTCGCAGTGAGATCGATTCATATCCTTTACGAATCGACTTCGAAGGCTCCAGGATGGATTCAACCAATTGATCATCGGAAAGCTTCTCAGAGGCAGCAATCTCTGCGATGTGGCCGAGATTGGGTCCGATAGGACGCTCTTGTGCGTCTCTGGATAGATGGCAGCTAGCGCATGCCAGACTGTTCTGGTAAAAGACATTCACCCCTCGGGTCGCATCCCCTTGCTCGTTGGCCAATTGCGCCCACTGGGAAGCCGTCTTGGACGAAAGCTGCTCGGGTGTGATTTGACCAATCGTTTGCTCAGGTGAGGAAACCAGGGCAACCCAAATCATCGCCAAAATCAAAGCTCTAATGAGTAAGGCGATGCGATAGGTTGAGGTTCGCAATTTCAGGAATACATATCGATGCATGGTATCGAACCATTCAGTGCAAGAGTTAGTCTATCGATGGCTGACGATGTTCTGTCGAGGTAAACATCGAGACCAAGAGGATCACGATGAAACTCAATGGAATCGTTACAATTCCAGGCTGGCTAAATGGGACCAAGGCCTCTTTTGGATCCAGACCGTAGAGGCTTTTGTACATTTCTGGACACAGAGCGATCCACAGCACTGAACTGATCGTGCCGATCAAAACGCCCCAAATCACCCCCTGCTTGGTAGTTCCTTTGTAAAAAAGCAGCATCAGCAAAGCAGGGAGATTTGCAGAGGCCGCGATCGCAAATGCCCACCCCACCAAATAGGTGACATTCATCCCCTCGAATGCTAACCCCGCTAGGATCGCCAAGGCACCCACGACCATCGAAGCGATCTTGGCAACGCGGATCAGTTGCTGATCGTTGAGCTGCATTCCTAGCATCCCAGCCACAAAGTCGTGCGCCACGCAACCTCCCGCAGCGACGATCAATCCACTGACAGTACCCAACACCGTAGTGAAGGCGATGGCCGAGATGGCTGCAAACAAAAGTTCGGAAAAACTCTTGGCAAGCAATGGGGCTGCCATATTGGAGTCGCTGGGATCAAGCGCTCCGCTGACCATGGCACCGAACCCAATATAAAGGGTCAGTAAATAGAAAAAACCGATCGCTGCAATTCCGACAATCGTGCTTTTGCGAGCCGAAGCTTGATCTTTGACCGTGTAATAACGGATGAGAATATGAGGTAGCGATGCGGTTCCAGCAAACAACGCGAGCATCAGCGACATAAAGTCAAGCTTGGGATACCACTCCTTTTGGCGGATGCCCTTAAACGTTGGATGGTTGCCAGGCGACATCATGTCCGAACCTTGAACCACTCTTGGGGCATACTCGATGACAGGTTTATCGCCTTCCGTCTTTTTATTGGTTTGCGAAAGTTCGACTCTGGCACCAGAAAGCTCGTTCAAGAAGCGAATCGGCCCAAGCGGACCTGTAGACGTTTTGCCGTTAGAAAGCTCCAAAACTCGACCGACGGGCTCTACGTTCTTTTGATCTGACTTCAGCCCTAACGGAATACCATCGATGAGTTTGGATCCATCGAAAGCAACCGTGATTCGCTGTGGCTGTGTCCTAGCGACTCCGGGCGCAACTTGGATGCCTCGAGCCAGCACCAAAATGGTCAAGATCAGTGAGAATAGGACCAGCAACCCACCTTTGAGGAACTGCACATAGGTCGTCGATACCATACCTGCTGTCACCACGATAACCACGACGATCGAGCCGACCAAGACAACTCCTTGCCAATACTGCAAACCCAATAAAGGTTTGACTAAGGCTCCTGCACCGACCATCTGGGGAATCAAATACACGATGCTCACAACCAAAGTGCTAAAACCCGCAGCAGATCGAATTCCAGTCGATTGGAAGTTACTTGCAAGCGCATCGGCAAACGTATATTTCCCCAGTCTTTTTAAAGGCTCTGCGATCACAAGTAGAGCCACAAGCCAGCCAGCAAGAAATCCGATCGAATACAGGAACCCATCGAATCCAAAGAATGCGACCATTCCGCAAATCCCCAGGAACGACGCAGCAGAAAGATAGTCTCCTGCGAATGCGATTCCATTGACGAACCAGTGGATGCCGCCACCGGCAGCAAAGTACCCAGCGCTCGATTTGGCCTTCGAACCTAAGTAAAAACTGAGAGCGACGGTCCCAATGACCATTAGCAAAAAAACGACGACAGCAAGGCTGCTTGGAGTGTAAATCATGATCGAGTTCGGCTTAGAAGGCCGTAGAGCATAGCGACAACCAACGATAAAAAAAGCAGTCCAAAACCGTATGCGACCGTCAAAGGTATACCCGAGATTTTGGTCTTAGATATCCAATCGTAGGCAAACGCACAAAGTCCGATAAAACCGGCGTAAGCGAGCGTAAATAGCAGCAGCAGAATCACGCCAATCTTCTGTCGCCTTGCGATGACATGATCTGGTTCGTGTTCTGTAGAATTTGCCGGATGATGCATGAGAGTGAATTCTGATTTCCAGTAGGCAGGCGCAATCGTGGAGAAACGATAGATTAATCATTTCCCGCTGGCCTTGTACCCTTGCCAGTGCCGAACGCTTGAACTTTCGCCTTCAAGCCCGGGATAATTCGGCAGGCGTTGATCGAATAGACTTTTTCGAGGATCTGCGGACTGAGCCCGATCCCATAAATCCGCCAATCGCCTTGAGGAGGTGGGGATTTCTCGGAGTAGTGGAAATATTCATCGAAGGTCTCAAGAAATCGCCAGTAGATAACCAACCGCTGCTCAGGAAAAGGCCCATCGGTTCCCAAAAGAATCCGATCCTGGTGCTTTTCAAAGAAACGTCTTGCAGTGTAAGGTTGCCGGCCAAGTTCATTGATACGCGAAGAGAACTCGACGTAAAGATTAGGATACTCATCAAGCCACTCGGAAAGCTCCGAGAGGTTCTCTGCATCGTTGCCAAAATGAGCCGCGATGAAGATGGTTTTGGGATGTTTGGCGATCACTCGATTGCGAGCTTGGTGCAATGATTCGCGAAGTGGAAAATCGGGTCCAACAAACGCCCATTCGGGTCGAGATCTCAGTTCGCCAATCCGTTCATTGCTTTCATCCAAAGGCCTAAAAAAAGCGCTTGGATCTGCCGTGTGCATCAAAATAGGAATGCCCAACTCGCCGCATACTTCCCATATAGGATCCCATCGAGGATCGTCGATCCGAATCAAGCTGCCGTCAGCGTTCTTCCATCGCAAACCGAAGTCCTTGAAAAACTTCAAGCCACAGATGTTGCCTTGTTTGACCTGCGCTCTGAGAGCTGCGACGCTCTCGAAAACAAAGGCATCTTGGTTGCACACCCAACTCGATGGATCATCCTCGATACCTCTGCCTCGAAAATCGATGTTCGCAAAGATGGCAAACCGATCTGGGTACTTGGTCCACAAATAGTTCGTGTGGGTTTGAAGTTGGTTACCAAGCTGACCGTCGAGCGATATGCTTACCGCGATCCTGTTTCGATCCATGATCTCAACATATCGATCCAGCAATTGCTGGTCATGTTTGCCCTTGATGAAGAAATGAGTGTGAACATCGACCACAGGAAAACAGGCTCCTGAGATCTTGGACTGAGCAACGACTAAGCTCGCGGTTCGCTCTGCAGAACTACCGCTAGCAACACTGCTTGGTGCAGTCGCACTTTCGGAAGAAGCATCTTGGGCATTTAGAATCGTCGGCAGGTAGAACGCCTCAAAAAAAAACATGCCCAGCAGGCAGATAACAGCCATAATCAATCGTTGGAACATCATCTTGAAAATTCCTCAAGCATCGAAGATAGACCGCTGCGATAGTCGGGGTAGCGAAACGCGATCGGATGATCGTTCAAAAGACGTCGATTGCTAACACGCTTGTTGCCTTGATTGCGTCGGCGTTGGTACTGTGGGGTGAGCGTGTCACTGTATTTGGGCTCCGGCAAATTCAGAAGGTGGGCGATGAATGCATAATATTCACGACGCACGATGCTCTTGCCATCGCTGACGCAGTAAAGCCGATGCGCAATCGGTCTATCCGAAACAGTTGCAATGATTTGCGATAGATCCTCAACGTGTATTAGATTCAGATAGCTTTCAGGATCGACTGGCATCGATTGCGATTCTCGGATCGCTTGCACGTTAGGAATTCGACCTGGACCATAGATTCCTGCTGGGCGGAGGATCACATGCTCCAGATCGGAATCTTCAAGCCATCGCTCGGCTTCTAAAGCGTTCACCGAACCTGGACGCGCAGGAAGTGTTGGAGAGGATTCATCCACCCATAGCGATGACTCAGGTGCTGGATCGGCAAATACACCGGTGGTCGACAGGTAGATCCATCGAGTTTTCCTGACAGCATCCTTCAGACAGCAGACAAGGTTGGACAGACCCCGAGCATGTGAAGGTGCCGCGTGCGAGACACTTACCAAGACCGTATCGGGCGGAGACTGCAACCAGGTGTCTTGCTGCATTGGCTCTGACATCAGGGGATCGAGCCAGTTCCGGACGATCGGTTCGATCCCGATAGCAGCTAATCCCGCGGCTCGCTCAGGACTACGGGACAGGGCCAACACCCGGTCGCCGGCCTCAAGCCACCGCTTGGCAATACGCTCACCAACGTATCCACAGCCTAAAATGAGCCGGATTTTGTGGTCCGTTTTGCGATCTGACGGGTTAGACAATAGGGACATGGAATATCCTTCCGGATCGTTACAAGCGAACCTGCGCAGGGGTTTCTTGGGCTTCCGGGGTGAACTTTCTCAAGTTCTCGGGGCTAAAGGGTTTTAATTTGAGCTCTGATAGCGAATAATCGGTTCCATGGCACTGTGCCAATCGGATAGCCTGACAGGGGGTGTCGTGCCTTCGGCATGACGCAATGAGGTTAGAGTAAATGCAACAGCCGTCCAGCGACAAGAGCTTTTCGGAAAGTTCAATCAGGGTTTACCGCAAGTTGCTCGTCGGTTTTGTGTGGATCCAGGCCCTCGTTTTCTCCTGCAGCGTATCGGCCCAGGATGTGCTTCCTGAAACTCCTGCCAAACCGAGAATGCCAATACCATCGGATGCACAGTCACAGAACGCGTCCATGGGTGTTACCTTCGTATCCTTGGATCCAAACGTGGAACGTCTGGTGCAGGGCGAAGACCCAAAAACGTTGGCAGACCTAAAAGCCCTGCAGTTGCAACAGTCCAAGGTTGCGGCAAAGGTCAATCAAGTCACCGTTAATCTGCAGCATGGAAGCACACAAGGCAGCGGGGTGCTGATCAATGAAGATGGTTACATTCTGACTGCAGCTCATGTGGCCGGGAAACCCAAACAGAAAATGTGGGTCGTCTTGCACGATGGCAGACGAGTCGAAGGGGTCAGCATGGGCGTCAATCGCGATACCGACGCCGGACTGGTTCGGATCTTGAAAAACCGAGATCCAAACGGCAATCCTTGGCCGCATGCCGCATTGCCGGCTGTTGGTGAGCGAGTCAAATCGGGTCAATGGTGCATCGCTGGAGGTCACCCAGGAGGCTGGATGTCGGACCGACCTGCGGTGATCCGTGTCGGTAGAATTCTCCGAGTCACCGACTCGACCATCGTCAGCGATTGTTCCCTTATCGGTGGGGATAGCGGTGGTCCATTGTTTGATCTCCAGGGCAAACTGATCGGCATTCATAGCCGTATTGGTATCGATGTGGATGACAACATGCACGTACCCATGAATGTTTATATGGATTCCTGGGATCGATTGGCGAACAGCGAAGCCTGGGGCGTTCTTCCAGGCTTCCGGCCTGTAATCGGAGTCACTGCAGACCGACAATCAGACACCAAAAACGAGTGCGTTATCGGAACCGTTGCTCCTCGAGGGCCAGCAGCCAAGGCAGGGATCATCCCTGGCGACCGAATCGTGCGCTTCAACAACGCTGAAATCACAAGCTTCGACCGACTTAAAGAAGAAGTTGACTCGGTGGTTCCGGGTGAGCGAATCACTGTCGAAGTGTTGCGAGACGGGCAGAAAGTAAGCTTGAAGTTAATCGTCGGTGTCTCCGACGAGCCCTAATTCAACCGAAAGTCGACATGATGAAGATCGGGATCGAGAAATACTTTCTGATTGGATGCTGTGCCCTTTGGGGCTTGATGCTATCCGAGCGAAACTCAAGCACACGCGACCCGCGTTGCTTAGACGGTTCCTGCAATCAATCCCTCGAAAACATCGAGATTCCAGCAAGCATGCAAATCGATCGACGCTCGAGGAGTTTCGAGTCGATTGAAGAAAAAAGCGATTCAAAACAATACGAACCCGAGGATAACAGTACCGCAATTCCAAGCCCCATTCCCCTTCGTTTGGTGCAGCAAGAAATGCGCCAGCAGGGGGGGCAGGGCAAAGGTCGCGAAAACCGGTTTTTCAGCAGTCGAGCTCATCAGAGAAGTCAATACGCAACGCTTCGAGCGTTCCGCGAAGCAATCGGCGAACACTGGAAGTCCACCGTTCAAATCTTTGGCGAAAACCGGCAATTGGCACTAGGGGCCATCGCTCGAGCCGACGGATGGATCGTGACGAAATCATCCGAAATTCCGGAGAAGCCCATCGAGGTGCGATTGCATGACGGTACGAAGCTGTCCGGTCAAGTGAAGATTCGCAAACCAGAACTAGACTTGGCTTTGATTAAAATCGATCGAGATGGCCTTCCGGCAATCGCTTGGGATATCGAATCAAACGTCCCTTTGGGGGGATGGATTGCAAGTGCCGATTCTCGTTCCTTACCTTTGGCTTTGGGGGTAGTCAGCGTCGAGAAAAGAAACATCCAGTCGCAAAGGGCACTGCTTGGGATTCAGCTCTCTGCAGTCCACCAAGGTCCTTTAGTTGAGAATGTAGTCGTTGGCAGTGGGGCCGATCGGGCGGGGATTCGGCAAGGAGATGTCATTAGCAGAATTGAAGGTAAAGAGGTTGAGACTCGCCAAGAAGTCCTCAATTTCTTAATGACGCTTCAAGCGGGAAAGAAGATCACCGTAGACGTCAATCGTGATAGCAAATCGATGTCATTCGAAGCCCAAATGATGGATCTGACCAACGTGATGCTCGATCCGACGGAGCTTGAAGTCAACGGCAGTATTTCAGCTAGATCGACTGGCTTTCGGGAGGTGATAGAACACGACAGTGTCCTTGCACCGCAGCATTGCGGTGGACCGATTGTCGATGTCGATGGTCATGTTGTAGGACTAAACATCGCTCGAGCCGGGCGTGTTAGTTGCTATGCACTACGTTCCAAAACGGTTTCCAATGCGGTTGAGGAAATGCTTCAAGCTTCCGCGTCCAATCAAGAGCTAATTGTTGTTGGTGATAAGTCCAGAAGTGGTGTGATTCCTGCAAGCGCTGAGTCTTCGAACACGAGTCCGGTTGTCAATGATGATCCGGTTGCAGGCGATCCAGTTGGAAGCGGTTTGAACATCGAATCGTTGAAACCACCGATCCGGCCATCTCCAACGCCCTGAACAGAAAAATGACGTGGTCTCCAAGTTGCTCCTCGAGCACGTGCAACTAGAAAAAGAACTTGGGGAGCCCTTAAGCCACGGAAAAATCGAACGCTATCTCAGAACTCTCAAAAGTGATTGTATTCGAACGAAGTGCCCGCTGTCGCTTGAGGAGGCAAAGCGCGTCGTCAAGCAATTCGTGGGCGATTACAACGATCGTCGCCTTCACAGTGCCATAGGCTACATCACCCCGAGCGACATGCTGGCGGGTAAACAGAAGGCGATCCACGAAGATCGAGCAAAAATTCGCGCACAGCAGGCTGCCACAAGGTATGCTAAGAGTACTCGACCGGAGGATAGGGCAATGGGCCTGGATGCCGAGAGTCTCCCGTCCAACACCTGCCACTTGCGTGTGGCCACAATGCGATAAATCCCGGGGGTTTGGGGGCAGAGCCACCAAGAACGCCCAGCATCTTTTGTTCATTCATTTACTAAACTAAACCTAACCAACGTTTACGGTACTTACGCTGAGTCAAAACACCCCAGTGTTCTTCTTAGTTGTCGAGGTAAAAGTGCGATCGACCCTCTTTGTTGCAGTGAGTGCTTGGATAGCGTGCTTATCCGTTAGTGCAAGGGTTGAGTTAAAGGCACAAGAAGCTTCCGCTGTGCCTGCAGTGACCCAAGACGCTGTCGATCGACTGACTCGAAAGAATCTGCAGTCCGTTCGCCAGAGTATCGAGAAGTATGCCGCTGAGCGCCAGGCGATCGAAAGGCCTAGACCGCTTCGAGACGTGCGGGCCAATTTACATGTGCACTCGGAACTTTCGCATGATTCACGAGGAAAGATTGAGGAAATAGTTGCGGCGGCCAAGCGAGCCGGGACCGAAGTCCTTTTATTTACCGAGCACCCATCCAAGGAGAAAGATTTCTATCTAGAAGGTCATCGAGGTCTTCGCGACGGAGTGTTGATGATCCCTGGAGCTGAGATGAAAGGGATGCTTGTGTATCCGACGATGAGTCTTAGGCCATTCGAATCAGCCGATGCTCAGGAGACAACGCGGATCGTACGCAATCGCGGTGGGCATGCATTCCTATCCCACCTCGAGGAGCGAATGGATTGGCAGATCCAAGGGCTAACGGGTGTCGAGATCTACAATACACACGCCGATTTCAAGAAGCAGAAAAGGATGATCGACTCGATGAAGAACCCTCTGTGGTTGATCAAGACTGCCGATTTGATTGATAAGTATCCACAGGAGGCATTTTCGGCACTTCAGACCTATCCAAGCGATTATCTAGCACGTTGGGATCAGTTGTGCTGGGTTGCACCACATACCGGAGTGGCTGCAAACGACGCCCATCAGAATGTGGGGGTTCGAGTTGTGTTAGGTCAAGACGACAAGGTGATCGTCTTGGATGCACTTGGAGACGAGTTGCTCAAGCTTGAGCGATTGCTCGTAGCACCTGTACTTAAGATTCCCGAAGGTGCCCAGCCTGGGGATGTGTTACTGAAATTGCAATTGGACCCTTATGAGTTCAGCTTAAGGCATGCTGGTACACATTTGCTCGTAAGCGATTTGACGCAGGAAGCTGTATGGGAGGCTTTGGAGGAAGGTCGCACTTATGTAGCATTCGACTGGCTTGCAGATTCTAGAGGATTTGATCTAGCGTTTATCGAAGGTTCCCGCCGCTACCCCATTGGATCGAAATTGGAATGGGATGAAATCAGCCGAGTTTCGGACATGCCGCGACTTGTAGGTCAATCGCCACTTCAGGCAACTTGGAAAGTGATACGAACTGGTGAGGATGGCCAAGGAGGGTTGGCTGTTGGGCAGCTTGTGCATGAAATCAAAGGTTTAGAATTGGATTATAATGTCAGGGAGTCCGGTAATTATCGAGTCGAGTTATGGCTGGAACTTTTGGGTCAGCCACACTGTTGGATATTAAGTAGTCCGATATACATAAAGCCTTAGGCTTCGCGTGCTCTGGAGGAAGAAAGCAAGTGGCAAAAGTGAAGTGGACCCGCCCTTAATTAGCTAGCAATCCTCCCTTGCAGGCACCAGGGACAGTCCCTGAGCACCCGGCAAGCAATCCTCCCTTGCAGGCACCAGGGACAGTCCCCGAGCACCCGGCATCGCATTTGCTAGCATTCGATCCCACTCTGACCGGGGACAGTCCCTGAATTCTAGAGCGTGCAATTGCTAGCATTCTGTATTGAAGCTACCGGGGACAGTCCCTGGGTTTTCCATCGCGCGATTGCTTGCGGTTACCGGGGACAGTCCCTGGGTTTTCCATCGCGCAATTGCTAGCAATCCGCATCGCAAGATGTGGGGACAGTCCCCGCGCAAGATGTGGGGACAGTCCCCGGGCTAGCCCGAATTTTTTCTTACCAAATTCGCGACAGAATTCGGTTTTTCTGCACAATGAATCCCTGGTCGCTAGGCTGAATGGTCTCGCCTAGATTG
>Ga0172376_10005303_pt1 | contig 14444 bp, 11 predicted proteins | sample Lak35m_FD_121114 | JGI IMG/M metagenome (GOLD analysis project Ga0172376, IMG submission 121114) | Freshwater microbial communities from Kabuno Bay, South-Kivu, Congo - kab_092012_35m | ecosystem: Environmental > Aquatic > Freshwater > Lake | place: Democratic Republic of the Congo: South-Kivu...
ACCATGTAGCAATATTCGATTCCGAGCGTTAGCCCTGCCCCGTTGTTCTCGTCTAAGAACGAGGTTCCGTTCAATCCCGTGGTAGAACCTATGAAACCGTATCCGGTGTATGATGGCACCCCAACCTCGCACGTATCGGGTTCAAAGCCATATTCTTCGATCCGCCTGTAAACCTTGTAACCAATAACCTGCGAACAAATGCTCGCATCCCAACTCAACTGAATAGCATCGCCTTGTGGAACAGCATTCGGATTTTCGGGTGCCGGACCTACAACGGTGATGAACGTGGTGTGGTAATCGACAAGCGGCTGATTGTTCAGAGGCGGATCGTCTTCGGCCCTGAACGACATGGTATAAGGCTGAATCTGAACGTGGTCGCAATCGGTTATCCAAGTGAATGTGCTTGTGGCAGTATCCAAAGATGAAGTAGGTTGTGGAAACGTTGCAGGACTTACAGGCACTTGCAACGGACCGCCTGTTCCAGTAAGTCTTACCGGATCACCATCAGGGTCCCAAGCGCGAACGAGGAACTGAAGCGTATCACCGGCTTCAACACATATCTCCGTTATGGTTTGAACTATAGGCGGGTTGTTGTCGCAAGGCAGCACCGTAACCTGCATATCACGGATCATGTAGCCCATGAGTGCATAGTCATCGGCTCCGATCGGTTTTCTCCATTCATTGATACGGATGGCAAAGTTGTACTCGCCCTGCTGCTGAGGAAACTCCCACACGAGGTCGCCTGTTACCGCGTTTATGCTGATTCCGTTCGGAAATGAATACCCATCAATAGGCAATCCACCTTCGCCAGCACACACAACCAGTTCGTAGCTCAAGCTGTCGCCATCGGCATCATACGCACCGGGGTTATGCTCGTAGCGCCTGAAAATGCAGGCATTGTCGATAGGCGGATTGAGCAACGTTGGAGAATTGTTCGGGCCGAAGAAAGGGCTCATCGAAACGGTTGTTTCGATATAGAAAGGTACGTTGATGGAATTCGGAATGTTGATGATACCGCCATTACGGTTCGGGTCTTCCATGGACATTACATATGTAGAAGCACTCGGATACGTATGTTCCTTGACATACTTATTCATTTTCACTCCATCCTGAATGATCACTCCATTTCCTCCACCATTTACACGGTACACAGTATCCATGGTTCCATCGCCCCAATGCAATTCCAAAAATGGCCTGTCGGCAGGGCTTTCGGGAACCGTGTATGTGGTAATAGTAGCGCGGAAGGTAAGTCCTCCCAAGAATTCGTAGGTGATCTCTCCGGCCCTGTTATGCGTTGCCCAAGCCCCACAAGTGGAGACCAGAACAAGAATCAATGGACCAAGGATCGTTTTCATCGAAAAGCTCTATTCCAGTAATGAATAAAGGTAGGGTTTATTGTGTCAGTAATCGATCACCTGCTGCTCCATCAGCTCAGGCATCTTTCTGTATTCGTACTGTTGATTGCGCAATTGTGGTTCAAATCCAGCTTCGCGAATGGCGTCTTGAATGGCATTGGATGTGAATCGGTGTGGCGCACCCGCTGCGGAAACAACGTTTTCCTCGATCATAATGGAGCCGAAATCATTGGCACCCGCATGCAGGCAAAGCTGTGCCGTTTGCTTGCCCACTGTAAGCCACGAAGCCTGAATGTTGTCGACATTGGGTAGCATGATGCGCGATATGGCAATGGTACGCACATATTCATCGGCCGTGCAGCTGTTCCTTATTCCCTTTACTCTGCGAAGCAGGGTTCCATCGTCTTGGAACGGCCATGGAATGAACGCAATGAAACCTTTTGCATCCTTCGGCTTTTCTGATTGTACCTCCCGTAGCCAAATCAAATGCTCGAAACGCTCATCCAACGTTTCGATATGTCCGAACATCATGGTGGCCGAAGTGGTGATGTTGAGTCCGTGCGCAGCGCGCATCACATCAAGCCACTCGCGGCCCGTGCATTTCCCTTTCGAAATAAGCCTGCGCACACGGTCGTTCAGAATCTCTGCACCTGCACCAGGCAAGCTGTCAAGACCAGCGGCTTTCAGTTCGGTAAGCACCTGAGTGTGGGTCATTCCTTCCAATTTACTGATGTGCGCAATTTCGGGCGGCCCCAAAGCGTGCAACTTCAAGTTCGGGTACAACGATTTCAGTTCACTGAAAAGTCGTGCATAGAATTTCAACCCCAATTCTGGGTGATGTCCACCTTGAAGTAAAAGCTGCTCTCCACCATAACGGAAGGTCTCCTCTATCTTCCTTTTATAGGTATCAATGTCTGTGATATAGCTTTCTGCATGACCCGGAATACGATAGAAGTTGCAGAACTTGCAGTTGGCAATGCACACGTTGGTCGTGTTCATATTCCGATCGATGATCCAAGTGACCTTGCCATCGTTGCGTTTGGTCTTGCGCAGTTCATTACCAACAAACATCAGTTCGGCCAAAGGCGCATGCAGAAAGAGGAACTGTCCTTCCTGAGCGGTCAGAAATTCGGCCTTCAATGCTTTGCCAAGGAGTTGGTCAACCTTCGTCATATTGTTGTTTTAACAGCCGCAGACCGATTTGTGTTCGCAGTGATGCATCGGCAAGAACCATTTTAAAGTTGGTACTTTTGCGGCCACGAATTTACGAATTGGCAAAGGGAATTGCCACCGAAGGTTCGACCAACGAAACAGAAGGGAAATGACACGGCAACAGGATAAATTGAAGGTTGGAATATCATGTGGCGATCTGAACGGGATCGGTCACGAAGTGATCATTAAAACCTTCTTGGATCAGCGTGTCGTTGAAATGTGTACGCCCGTTCTGTACAGTTCGATCAAAATATCGCGTGAGACCAGACGCATTCTTGAGATCAAGGATTTCAGTTTCAACGAAGTGCGTTCTGCCGAAGAAGCCAATCCGAAGCGCGCCAACATCATTAATGTATGGCAGGAAGATGTTGCCCTGACGCTTGGTACGCCCACAAAGGAAAGCGGTGCTTACGCGTTGCGCTCGCTGAAAGCAGCCACAGCCGACCTGAAAGCCGGCAAGGTCGATCTGCTCATAACGGCACCCATCGACAAGAAGAACATCCAATCGGATGAGTTCAATTTTCCAGGCCATACCGAATACTTGGCAAAGGAGTTCGGGGTTGAAGAATATGCCATGCTGATGGTAAGCGACCACCTGAAAGTGGCGTTCATGACAGGGCATCTGCCGCTTTCGCAGGTTGGCAAGGCGCTTTCGTTTGAAAGCATTATTAAAAAGATCCGGTTTCTGAATAGAGAATTGACGAAGGATTTCGGCATCCGCAAACCGCGCATTGCTGTTTTGGGGTTGAATCCGCATAATGGCGATGGTGGCGTTATCGGATCAGAAGAAAAGGAGTTCATTTCGCCTGCCATCAAAAAGGCGAAAGAGGACGGAATTCTTGTTTTCGGGCCGTTTGCGGCTGACGGGTTCTTCGGTTCGGGCGCTTTCAAGCAATTTGATGTGGTGTTGGCCATGTATCACGACCAAGGTCTGATACCATTCAAGACCATGAATTTCGACCAAGGCGTCAACTTCACCATGGGACTTCCGGTGGTGCGTGTAAGCCCAGACCACGGCACCGGATATGACATTGCCGGCAAAGGGGTAGCCAGTGAGCAGTCATTCCGCGATGCGCTTTTTCTGGGACTTGACATTGTGCGCGAACGCAGGTTGTATGCAGAATTGACCTCCGATCCGCTTCAACCACAGGAAGAAAAGCGGGGCGGCAGACGCGATGACGACCGCAGAGACCGTAGAAAAGGTGGCTTTGAAAACAGACGTCAGGCAGTAGAAGAAGATGAAGAAAATTGAGTGTTGCCACTTACACTCAAATGTTTACCTTTGCAGCCCTCGTTCTGAAAAATGGAAAAGTTCAACCCGTTCAAGGTCAGACTTTCCGGCCTGAAGCTCGGAAAGCACAGCTTTGAATTTGAAGTGGACGATTCGTTCTTTGAAAAACTCGATTACTCTCCCATCAGAAGTGGAGATGTGAAGGTGAATGTGCAGCTTGAAAAGAAGCCATCACTGCTCAATCTCGACTTTAAACTGAATGGCTGGGTGATGGCAGAATGCGACCGTTGCACGGCCGGGTTCAAACAACCCATCACTGGAGAGTTCAGGATTTTTGTGAAGTACGGTGATTCGTATGACGAACCATCGGAAGACCTGATCGTGATACCGCAGGATGCGCACGAACTGGACGTTTCGCAAATGATCTACGAGTTTATCGGGTTGAGTGTTCCGCTTCGCAAAATTCCTTGCGAAGATTCCGGAGATACATCCATATGCGATAAGGATGTGCTGAAGGTGCTGGAAGACTCGGCAACAGAAGGAGAAAACCGCAACCCCATGTGGGCTGCTTTGAATGGATTTAAAGATCAACTGAATAAGAATTAAGTTAAGTAGAGCGTCATGGCACATCCCAAACGGAAAATATCCAAAACCCGCAGAGACAAGAGAAGAACTCATGATAAGGCCACAGCCCCAACATTTGCGGTGTGCCCTACCACAGGAGAACCTCACATTTACCACAGAGCCCATTGGTACGAAGGAAAACTGTACTACAAGGGGAAAGTGGTAATGGAAAAGTAAATGACATATCCGAACTATTCGGAATGAGACTGATTGGATTGCGGCTAATTTAGCCGCAATTTTTATTTCAGATAGGGCGGAAAACCATCGGAATGACAAGAACAAGAGCGGCCATCACCGGAGTTTATTCGTGGGTACCTGAGTACAGGCTTACCAACGCGGAACTGGAAACCATGGTGGACACTTCTGACGAGTGGATACAGACCCGCACCGGAATTCAGGAAAGGCGAATCCTGAAAGGGAAAGACCAAGGCACATCGCGAATGGCCATTCCTGCGGTAAAAGGTCTGTTGGAGAAAACAGGTACCGACCCAAAAGATGTTGACCTGCTTATCTGCGCCACGGTGACACCGGACATGCAGTTTCCGGCCACGGCCAACATCATTACCAACGAATGTGGAATGAGCAATGCTTTCAGCTACGACCTGAATGCGGCCTGCTCAGGTTTCATCTATGCATTGACCACCGCATCCAAATTCGTTGAAACGGGTGCATACAAGAAAGTGGTTGTTGTCGGTGCCGACAAGATGTCGTCCATCATCGACTATACAGACCGCAACACGTGCGTGATCTTTGGAGATGCGGCCGGTGCGGTGCTGTTGGAACCGAATGCTGACGGTTTCGGACTGATGGATCATTTGCTGCACAGCGATGGTGCCGGTGCCGTTCACTTGCATCAGAAAGCAGGTGGATCGATGCGGCCTGCCACCCATGAAACGGTGGATGCCCGCGAACATTTCGTATATCAGGAAGGTGCGGCCGTATTCAAATTCGCAGTGACGAAAATGGCTGAGGTTTCGGAAGAGATCATGCAGCGCAATCATCTAACTGCTGATGACGTGGCATATCTGGTGCCGCATCAGGCCAATAAGCGCATTATCGATGCAACAGCATCGCGCATGGGTTTGAGCGAGGAGAAAGTGATGCTGAACATCATGAAATACGGAAATACCACAAATGGCACCATTCCGTTGTGCTTACACGAATGGGAAGGGAAGCTGAAGAAGGGCGACAACCTGATCATCAGCGCCTTTGGAGGTGGATTCACCTGGGGTGCGCTTTACTTGAAATGGGCGTATGACACCCCGACTGCCAAAAACTGACGGCATCGGAATTTTTTACCTTTAACCGCTTTATTCAAGGGAAATATGGATATCAAAGAGATACAGGAACTGATCAAGTTCGTAGCCAAATCGGGTGTGAGTGAGGTGGAGATCGAGTCGAAAGGATTCAAGATCAACATCAAAACCCCGCCATACAAACGTGGTTTGGTCGGAGGTCCCGAAGTACAGATCGTGCAGGCGGTTCCGCAGGCGGTTCAGATGGCTGCCCCGGCCATTGCTGCAGCACCGGTTGCCCAAGCTGCTCCTGCTGCCGAAGCGCCAGCCAAAGCAGCCCCAGCCAAAGCCGAGGCAAACTACGAATCGGTGAACTCGCCCATGATCGGCACCTTCTACCGTTCTCCATCACCGGAAAAACCACCGTTTGTGAGTGTTGGCGATGAGGTGAAAAAAGGCGATGTGATCTGCATCATTGAAGCCATGAAACTCTTCAACGAGATCGAGAGCGAGGTAAGTGGCAGAATTGTGAAGGTGTTGGTTGACGATGCCAACCCTGTGGAATACGACCAGCCATTGTTCCTCATTGAACCTCACTGAGCCTAAACTTAAAGTTCTTCCGTGTTTAAGAAGATTCTGATAGCCAACAGAGGCGAAATTGCGTTGCGCGTCATTCGCACGTGCCGCGAAATGAACATACAAACGGTGGCCGTTTACTCTACTGCCGACAAGGACAGCCTGCATGTGAAATTTGCTGATGAGGCGGTTTGCATAGGTCCACCGCCCAGCCGCGAAAGCTACCTGAACATACCGAGCATCATTGCAGCGGCAGAGATCACCAATGCCGATGCCATTCATCCGGGTTACGGTTTCCTTTCTGAGAATGCCAACTTCTCGCGCATTTGTAAGGAGCACGGCATCAAATTCATTGGGGCTTCGCCCGAAATGATCGATGCGATGGGCGATAAATCATCGGCCAAAACCACGATGATAAAGGCGGGCGTTCCTTGTATTCCGGGTTCGGAAGGACTGCTGGAAGACCTCGCGCAAGCAAAAAAGATCGCCAAGAAGATAAAGTACCCCGTGATGATGAAGGCTACGGCCGGAGGCGGTGGTAAAGGCATGCGCGTGATATGGAACGAAGAGCAGTTGGACGATGCATGGGACAGTGCCCGCCAGGAAGCGCGTGCGGCTTTCGGCAACGATGGCATGTACATGGAGAAGTTTGTGGAAGATCCGCGCCACATTGAAATTCAGATCGTAGGAGACCAGTTCGGCAACTTCTGTCACCTTTCTGAGCGCGATTGCAGCATTCAGCGCAGACACCAGAAACTGATGGAGGAAACGCCAAGTCCGTTCATGACGGATGACCTGCGCGACCGCATGGGCGAAGCTGCCATAAAAGCCGCTGCCGCAGTAAATTACGAAGGTGTGGGCACGGTTGAGTTCCTTGTGGACAAGAACCGTGATTTCTACTTCATGGAAATGAATACACGGATTCAGGTGGAACACCCCATTACGGAAGAGGTAATCAACTACGACCTCATTCGTGAACAGATAAAAGTGGCGGCCGGCATTCCTATTTCGGGCAAGAATTATTTTCCGGAGATGCATGCCATTGAGTGTCGCATCAATGCCGAAGACCCTTATGCAGGATTCCGTCCGAGCCCGGGCCGCATTGAAAACCTGCACACTCCCGGTGGACATGGCGTGCGGGTTGATTCGCACATCTATGCCGGTTATTCGATTCCGCCCAACTACGATTCGATGGTTGGGAAACTGATAACGGTGGCGCAAACGCGCGAAGAGGCCATTGCCAAAATGCGCAGGGCGCTGGATGAATACGTGATAGAAGGCGTGAAGACGACCATTCCGTTCCATCGTAAATTGATGGACGACCCTGAATTCATAAAGGGCAACTACACCACCAAGTTCATGGAGAGCTTTGTGCTGTAGAACCTAGTAGCGCAGATACCATTTACCCATTGATAACTAAAAAGGCCGCGGATGCGGCCTTTTTTATTCCTGTTTACTAACTGAGCAATGAAAACCGAAGCGTGATATGGATGGACCAACGGATGCCAAGAACCGATAGAAAGAATCTTGACTAAAAACGATGCTTTTTATGGTGAGGCTGATAGCGAATATGTAAAGACCGAAGCCCAATATGGGTTGACCGATGGACAATATGGCAGGAAAGATGGACAATATGGCAAGACAGATGGACATTATGGCCGAACAGATGGACAATATGGCAGGAAATAGACGTCAGATGTGAGATGTCAGAAGTGAGATACGAGATGTGAGATATGAGATATGAGTTACGAGACCTTCTGACTCTCCCCCGGCCCCTCTCTTGCCAGAGAGGGGTGCCCACAGAACGGGGCTGCCAAGAACGTGGAGAGCAATTGGACAGATGAGAAGGGGACGAGAGACGCCAGTTATATAGTGTGCTCGCCAAGGCGCTAAGACGCCAAGGTTGGCGTAAGTGATTTTCTCACGCGGAGCATTGGAGAGACAGAGGGATTCGCTAGGCTCATCTGTTTTGTGTTTCTCGCCAAGGCGCTAAGACGCTAAGATACTGATGGGTGGCATTGAGATATTGTTCTCACGCAGAGCATTGGAGAGACAGTGGGATTCGCTAGGCTCATCTGTTTTGTGTTTCTCGCCAAGGCGCTAAGACGCTAAGATACTGATTAGTGCCATTGAGATATTGTTCTCACACAGAGCATTGGAGAGACAGAGGGATCGGTGGTCGGATTCCGACTCTCCCCCGGCCCTTCTGTTGCCAGAGAGGGGTGCCCACAGAACGGGGATGGCCAAGAATGAAGAGAGCGATTGGACATCAGATGTGAGACACGAGTTACGAGACGCGAGACGCGAGAGATGGGGGGGTGGACGATGAAAGACGAACTCAACGAACCACATGTGAGCCGAACAGATGCTTGCGCGATTGCGACTACGTGATACGCGTAAAATGCTGAAAATCATTCACTTTTGTTTGCAAATATGAAATGGGGGGGGGTACCTTGCAGTTCATTGACCACTGAACCGACCACCATGAAAAGCATTTTGAAAGGATTGATACGGAGCGGCAGCGCATGCCTGCTGCTATTGCCGTGCCATGGGATCTTCGCCCAATCCCTTACCGTAACGCTGCCCGCAGGTGTTGACACCACGGGCATGGATGCCCAGCAACTGCTGACACTGGAACGGTCGGTGACGCTGTCGGGCATGGGTTTCGGCTCCGTTCCGTCATCGGATACGTTGGTGGTGGAACTTGGAAGCACGGAAGGCCAATATGACCTGTTCGTGAGGAGATTCCCACTGGCGCAGACAGGAACGTTTGCCGATGGCTGTTCGCTGACCGGAAGCGGTGGCGGTCTTTCCGTTGGGCTCGGCTCGTTCACGGGGCTGAGCACGTTTCATGTGCGGGCATATCTGGCCTCTGTGGGAACAGCGGGAGCGGTTCTGATCAATGAATAATTGAGAATTAGGAATTAAGAATTGGACCTCCCGCCACCCTTCGACTTCGCTCAGGGTACACCAGCTACCGACCACCAACCACCAACCACAATGAAAACCTTCACCACCATGCGCACCTTTTTCTTTTTCCCATTTTTCATTTTTCTGTTCTCTTTCGCCTTGCAACTTATGCCTTTGGCCTTGCTGGCACAGACCAGCTACACATGGAACGGCAGTAGCAGCACCGATTTTGCCACCGCGGCCAACTGGACGCCCAATGGGGTGCCGGGCAGTGGCGACAACATCACCATAGCCAACGTGACCAACGACCCGGTGCTGGACGGCAACCGCACGGTGAACAACCTGACGCTAAGCAGCGGGGCGGTGCTTGATATGGACGGCCATACCCTGACCGTGAATGGAACGGCCACGCTCAATGCGGGAACCGTGACCGATGGGCTATTCTATAAGAACAGCGGCTCGGTGGATTTTGCTGGGGTGGACATGAACTGCAAGGTGGATGTGACGGCCAATATTCTGAAGGTATATGATACATGGTTTGCCGATACTGCCCTGCTTGACGAGACGGATGGGGCCGGATACTACATGCGGGGAAGTCGATTTGATGGCTACACCGAGATCACCAACTCATCCACCGGCTACGTGCGCACGGGCAATGGCGTGGCCGACACGTTCATGGCACCCGTGGTGTTCAATCTGGAGGCGGCAGGCTACATCGTATTCGGCCACAATGCGGTGGGCACCTATTTTGCGGATGATGTAACGCTGAACAACCACAGCGGCAACACGGCCCGTGGCTTCACCATCGGTGCCAACACCAACAGCACCAACACCTTTGCGTCAGACATCATCATGAACGTCAGTTCGGGCTCCGGGCCGATCTACTTCAATGTAGGCACCAACACGCATGCAGGGAATCTGCTCATTGGCAGCGAGGGCTACGCCAGTGGCATCCTGACCCTGAACAAATACACACAGACATCGGCCCTGCCCATCGACCTCAGTGCCATGGCTGGCACATCGAGCGTGGTGTTCGGCAACGGGCTTCGGTTGAAGGGAAGTGTGGAGGTGGCAGCCGTGAACACCAGTATCGGTAGCGGGTGCGTGTTCGAACAGGACGTGTCGTTCCCATCGGTGTTCAATTGGTATGGTTCGCGGTTTGAGGGCAAGGCCGAACTGGGCGTGACCTACACCGGAGCGCTTTACACGGGCGGAAACGTGTTTTTGGACACGGCCACGGTGAGCCGCACCGCAGCCAGCTATCTCTACATGGGCAATACCAGCCCCGATACGTTTCAGGCCCCGGTCACCTTCAATCTGGAGGCGGCCGGATACATAGTCCTGAGCCGTACCTCCAACGGTAATCTGTATGCTGATGATGTGACCTTGAACAACCACAGTGGCAATACTGCACGGGGTTTCATGATCGGCACGGGCACGTCCACCAGCCTATTTCAGGGGGATATAGAGATGAACGTGAACAGCACATCGGGCTACATCAACTTCTACCAGGGCACCACCACCCACAACGGGCAGCTGCGCATTGGCGATGAGGGCTACCACAGCGGGCTGCTGACGTTGGATGCCTACACGCAGACCGCCAGCGGCACCATGGACCTGACGGCCATGGACCACAACAGTACGCTGAGCATTCTGACCCATGCCGACATAACGGCCGACCTTGTGTATGACGGGCCGGGCACGGCCACCCTGACGGGGGCCACCTTCCGCGGCAATGTGGACATTGAGAGCCCCAGCCTGCCTGTGACCTACTGCGACTTTTACGGCACCACGCGGTTGGAGAAGACAGGCGCGGTGAACAACCTGAACGGAGGGAACGTGTTCCGCGGCAACACCACTATAGAGAACAGCAGCAGCGGCAACTACCTGTACTGGGGCAACTCGGTGACGGATACCATACTTGGCGACCTGACCCTGATAAACCGCAGCAGCCAGCCGCTGTGGATGAACTACGGCACCACGGGCCACTACGCGGGCGATGTGACCTTGGACGGGGACAGCCTGAGCATCATCCGCTTCGGTAGCAGCACGGCAGGCCGCGTGGCGGTGTTCAACGGCACGGCCGACCAGCATCTGAGTATTGTGGAACCCGACCTGAACGTGCAGCTTTACCGCATGAAAGTGAACAAGCCATCGGGGAGGTTGAAGGTGAACGATGACGTGACGGTGAGCTACGAACTGGCATTGACGGACGGCATCATTGAGATGCTACCACCCTTCGGCTCCGCTCAGGGTTCGGTCATAACATTGAATGATGGTGTGGCCCCCACGGCCAGCGATGATAGCTATGTGGAGGGCGCAGTGAAGAAGGTGGGCAACGATGCTTTTACTTTTCCTGTGGGGAGGAATGGACACTACCGACCGATAGGGATCAGTGCTCCTGGAAGTGTGAACGATGCGTTTACCGCCTTTTATCTGAATGAGGACTCTGACCCCGAATATGACCATGATAGCAAGGAGGTGACGATCAATGAAATTGGAAGTAATGAGTATTGGGTATTGAGTAGAGAGAACGGCACCAGCAACGTTTCTGTAACTTTAAGCTGGGACGACATGAGCTGTGGCTTCGATACATTGGCCAACCTGCGCCTAGTGGCGTGGGACACCACCGGAACAGACGAATGGAAAGACCTTGGAAACGGGGGCACTACGGGCAATACGGACGAAGGAACGGTTGTCAGCACTTCGTCCGCTTCAATCTACGGAGTGTTTGCGTTGGCAACAATTGATACGTTCGACTGTGTGCCGTGTCGAGCAGATGCGGGGGAGGATGTGGTCAGTTGGCCCAGTCTCGCTGTATTGATTGGCAGTGAGGCAGTATTGGGAGTTGATTATGAATGGGATCCACAAACGAATTTGGATGATCATGAAATTGCCAGTCCAAATGCAAGTCCCACAGTTACCACAGTGTATACAGTCAGTGCCACCAATGCAGAGGGATGTACAGCATCTGACGAGGTGCAGGTGGAAATTATCCCCCGGCCAGAAATGCCCCCTTGCTTACACGGTAATCACTGATCGACCATGAGACAGTCTTATATATTTATGTTGTTGATTGCGCAGTTGATGAGTCTCTGCGTCAATGGACAGAATCCTACATTGGATTGGGCCTTCAATGTAGAAAATCAGAATGCACCGACCGGATATACCGGCAATGGCCATGACATTGCTCTATTTGGCGAGTATGTCTATGTGGCCGGAACATTTGCAGGCACAGCCGATTTTGACCCCGGACCAGAGACATCGGAACTGACCTCTTTTGGTGGCTTCGACATTTTCATTCAGAAACTGGACACCAATGGCAACTTCATTTGGGCCAAACAGTTCGGAGGGCCGCAAGATGATGGTGGTACGATAGTCACCTCGCCCTTTAATGGTTACCCACATACATTGGGACTCTCCATAAACACGACCGAGCAAGGTGATCTCATATTGGCCGCAACCTTCACGGACAGCATTGACTGCGACCCCGACCCGAACAGTTCTTTTTGGCTTTATGGAGGACAGCCTGAGATGACCGCATGTTTTGTTGCGAAGATTTCTGAGGATGGCGATTTGATGTGGGCAAAGAGAACTGCTTCGGCCGAAAGCAATGTCTATTCAAGTGCCGTTGACAATGGCGGCAACATCTATCTGGCTGGCAATTTTTCGTTTTGGGTACCCGTTGATTTCAACCCGTCTCCAATGGAAGAACATTATTTGACCAGTAACATCTATGATGTTTTTCTGCAAAAGCTAAGTCCAGATGGTGTTCTTGAATGGGTGATTCAGTACCCATCGGTAAATAGCAATGGCGTATGGGTAGAGACCGATCAAACTGGAAGCGTTGTATTAATCAGCACATTCAATGACTCAATTGACCTTGATCCCGGATCTAATGAGTATATGGTTGTGGATGAAAATCCAAATGGCCCGGCAACCTTTATCTCCAAATTATCGACTAACGGAGCATTGGTCTGGGGAGGGGTCATTCAATCAGGAGGCGGGGGGGTGCGCGACCCACTGGCAATTGACGGAACTGGTAAGATATACTTTACTGATGTCATATCACAAACAACAGATGTTGATTTTACAGCCGACACCACGTACGTGCAAGCCGCTTTTTCTTCGCCCACTTCTTTCATTGCTAAATACGATCCATCAGGGACTCTTGTTTGGGTTCGGGTTATGCCCGATACTTGGCCTCTGAGTTTGACTGTAAAAGAAAACTTATGGATTTCGGGAGTCAACTCGGATCAGGTGGATTTTGACCCTGGGCCTAGTGTACAGCCAGGAAGCGGAATGAATGACAGTTACGTTGTGAGTTTGGATGCAAATGGACAATTTCGGTGGGTGCATAATTTTTCCACTTCGAGTATTATGGAGGTCAGGTCGTTGGAGATTGTCGGGAACTCTATTTTCGGAACTGGCTTTTCGTCATTGGGAGTAGGAGATTGCAGTCCAGATGCTTCAGTAGTTCCTCTGGGAGAGGACATGTTCCTTTTCAAATGGACAGAGACTTTTTTGGTGGGTGCAGAAAATGCCGATATGGGTCGATCAAACACCGTGCGCCTATATCCTAATCCAACCACTGATCAGGTTTATGTTTATTTTGAAACACCTGAAGAGTTTGAGGTGCAAGTGTACTCTGCGATAGGGCAGTTATGCCATTCTCAGGTCTTTGAGCCTAATGAACGGGTTGCTTTGAAACTGGGCGACAACCGAGGCATGTATCATGTTGTACTTTACTTTTCAGATAGGACAGAATCCTTTAAAGTAATCAAAGAATGAACCTAAAAACACCTAAATCTTTTACGATGAAGAAGTCAATAATTACTTGGGCAATATCCGTGGTGTGCGTACAAGTGATGGCGCAAAACATATCCGTTGATTTTGAGGTCGGTGGCAGCGGTCTTATTGATGATGAAAAACGGATAAACATTTTCATTTTATCGGACGGCTATACAGCTTCGCAGGAACAGCAGTTCTTAGATAGGGCTCAAGCACTTTCTGTTCAACTGTTTAACGGAAATTATTCCAGCCCGTTTAATGCTTATTCTGCTTACTTTAACGTCTACCGAATTTTTGTACCTTCTGCTGATGCTGGGGCCCTTCATCCATGTCTAGGTTGTAATGGAAATGCTGAACCAAGTTGTACCAGTATTACTGGAATTTCAACAGTTTTTGGTTCTTCATACGACACCCCCCCCCGCCCGCGCAAGACTTCCGTTAGGGTGTCTTGTGTGGAATTAAGCGCGATCAGTCTCTGACTGATCTTTCTATCTTACATGCTCGCAAAGA
>Ga0172376_10005304_pt1 | contig 14443 bp, 7 predicted proteins | sample Lak35m_FD_121114 | JGI IMG/M metagenome (GOLD analysis project Ga0172376, IMG submission 121114) | Freshwater microbial communities from Kabuno Bay, South-Kivu, Congo - kab_092012_35m | ecosystem: Environmental > Aquatic > Freshwater > Lake | place: Democratic Republic of the Congo: South-Kivu...
GTTTTTCGCACCCCCCAAGGGGCCTGTGCACAGGCCCCTTGGGGGGGTGGTTTCCTCAAAGTATCTTTGTCCAGTTTATATCGGGGGCTACAAAGTCCCCCCTCATACTCCCCCCTAAAAATAGTTAAATTCGGGGACCTGCGGTCCCCAAACCCCAGCAAAGGGGTTTCACCCCTTTAGATCCCCAAACAAGAGGCAAAACAGGTGCCTTCGTTCACTTGGGGTCCAGGGGCGAAGCCCCTGGTCTGGGGCGTGGGGACCGAAGGTCCCCTATCAAACGATTGACAGCCGTGCATCGGGATAAACCGTCGTATCCACAAGGCATGTTGGGTCTTAAAACCGGAGCGTACTTGAGGTACGTGAGGATTTTAAGCCCCAACATAACGCCGTGGAACGGCGGTTTAACCGATGCACTTATCTCCCTCCCCTTTAGGGGAGGGCCGGGGTGAGGCATTAACCATCCACCACCTCAAACACCGCTTCCCCCATCTGTTTCCCATTAATTTGTATCTCAATTCGATGGGTCCCCGCATACAATGGCCGCACCGTCATCCCCCGCCGAAACAAATGCCGCTTGCATAACACCACCTGCTCATGGGCCCCCATCGCCATTTGGGTGAGCTTAAATACCTTCGATCGGGTGAGCTTTCCCTCACGGTTTTGAAAATGAAGCGTATAATCCACCACCACCCGCGTCGTGGCTTCGGCATAGAGCGTCACCGATACCACCAAATGGGTATCCAATGCCACCACCGGCGAAACACTCAGGTCGATCAGGCGCACCCTCGGGTTGGGGTCCACCCCCAACAGCCGCAATGCACCCCCATGCCCTTGCTTGACCAACGTCCGCAAGGCATGGCGCGTGATATAGCCCATCTCGTGGGGCGTTTGTTGGCCCGATGCGGCCCAATTTGCCAACAGCGACGTCACCAGTTCGGGGTCACGTGTGGACAGGTCGTTGAGATGGTTGGCCACCGAGCGGGTCACAAACCGGGTGCGATCGGCAAACAAGGCCGTTAAAATCGGCAGGGGCGCCGTGGGCGGCACGTGGATGTTGATGGCCCATGGTAACCGGGGACGTGTGCCTTCGCTACACAACCGCCGGACATGGTAATGCGGGTCTTGGGTCCAGGTTTGCAAGACGGCCAAGGTGTCATCCGGAAACGCATTGATCAGATACCGAATCGCATCCTCCGCCGAACAGCGGGTGGTGATGGCCTTGAGCGCATCCAGGGATAATGCCAGATACGCGCGCGAACACCCATAACGGGCCACATACGCAGCATAGGGGGCATGGATAAAATCCCCAAAGTCGTTGTCTGAACCCGATGGGTCAATGGGTGGGGGCAAGGCCTGCAAGATGATCCCCACGGCGTCGGGGTACGCGGGGGGTAAGTGGGTGTGCAAGCAGGTGGTGATCCAGCCGATTCGCGCTTTAAGTTCTAGGGTGGGGAAGGGGGCCAGGATTTTTTCGATGAAGGTGGCGGTGTCACCCGCAGGGTAGACCCGATGCAAGGCGTGCGCCCATTGGGTGACCGTCTCACGGTTAAACAAACGGTCTTTAAGCAAGACCGACGGGGGGGTCATAGAAAAGCACCAGTGGGGAGGGGAAATAACAATAGTAAACCAAGCGTCACGGCATGGTTCATAATGGTAGATACCACCCTAAGCAACTCCTTGATTCACCTTTGAGCGATACCATTCCATTCTTAACTTATAAAATTCTTGTAGGCTTTCATCAACTTCAGCATCAAGCAATTTCTTGTCGTTTTCTATCAGTTCTTCCCAATTCGGTTGTGAATGGGATTCGGTATGGGGCGTATCATTGGCTAGTGTTCTTAATAATTCTTCTTTGTTCTCAATATTAACAGTGGCAAACCGTGCAATGGGCCGTGAAATTTGTTGCCATGGGGCACTGGCCTCAGGGTATTGACTTGCATACTTGCCCATTCGTTTAAGTGTCGCAATCTCATTGTGTTGGGTTGCATATTGAATTTTTTCAACAATCATTTCAGGTAGTGCCAACCCTTCTGGGTCTAAGCGAACCAGCCATTCATATGGATGTGGATAAATATCAACGTATTTTGACTCCAGGAATTCAAAAAGGTCTTTTAATACTTTTTTAACCTCTTGCTTGTCATGGGGATCGCTTGAAATCGTATGGACCAATTGAAAAAAATCAAATTGATACCCAACATCATATTGATGGTAAGGTAGTATTCGGAATGGGTTGGTTAACGCGGAACGCTTGATTCTGTCGTTTAAAATATCAGCAAATGCTTTGATGGAATATTTGAATCCAGATGATTCTGTGAGTTGTTGTAAATTATCGTTAATCGCTTCAGATTGATGGTGTGGCTGGTATTCCCCAGTCTCACAAAAAGACAATTTATTTAAACGATCAAACACCCATTTGGCGATGTCGTGGCTCAATTTTAGATTGGGAGACCTTTCTGTTTGAGTTCTTAGCGTGTTAATGAGCGTGTTAATGAAGGTGTAAGTTGTGCTGGCCAGCTCATTGCCACGAAGCCCCTTTAGACAATCTTCGATCCCCCTTTTTACCACTTGCCAATCAAATGAAATAAATTGGGTCCACATGGTAATGAGGGAGTTGTGATGGGTGTTGCTCATAGTGGGGTCGATCATGGATATAAAAAATTCAAAGTCGATGTCTATTAGATTAAGTGGTAAGGAGCTGTATAGGGTGGTTAGTAAATCGTAATGTTGGTCGGGTTGGACATGGTCTTTTATTTTTTTAAGTAAGTTCCTATGCTCTATAGATTGATTGGTTTCCCGGAGTCTATGCAAGTAGGTAGCTAAAACAGTGGTGGCGACCTCTCTTAGCTTATTATCGGTTGATCCAATATGTTGCCCTACAAAGTGGCTAATCTTGGGGTTTTTATACTCGTTCCCCATTGCGTCGCAAATGAGTTTCATGTAGTAACCTTTGCGTAACTCTTTCTGGTTGGAACCAGAAAAGAAATCTACAGCAGCCTTTATCATGCCTTCAATGCCATTAGCATTGGGATCATTCAAAACCCGATGAACTAATTGAGTGGCATGAGATCCCATTTCCATTATGGAATCAAAATCGGAATAATAGGGGCCGGACAAATACTGGGTTTCACATTCCATTGCCAATTTTTTATTTTCATCGGTATCGCGTCTATCGGGGTTGAGGTAGAGCTTCCAAATTCGTCGGGCAATTTTTTTCTCGCCGGCACTGGCCCAAGGTGCCTTGATAAAAGTTAGTAGGTTTGTAAGGCTTACTGTAACGTCTTGATGATATAAGTCGTGTAAGTCTTTATAGTCAGGATGGCGATTAATTTCTAATGATGTGTATGTAAGATTGTTTGTTAAAATCTCAAGAACCATGTGTCGGTTGGTCTCCTGAGTGGATTCAACTAAAAGGGACCACACTGTTTTGAGTAGCTCATCACGAATCTCACGCTTTTGGGGGTCAGGGTGAATATAGGAGTGGGAATCTGTTTCTTTGTATTCCGTTTTGGTACGTTTTATGGAAATCAATGGGTTGATTAAATACTCAAAGGCTTTTGCGTGTTGTGTGCTATATTTTAATGTTGGGATCAACTCGTTGGCCGTGTTTTTTGCTATGTCGTCATACGCCCCCTCGCCTGAAAAGATGATGGTTTCCAAGGCGCCTTTAGGTTTGGTACGAAAAGGGGGGTAGTCGTAGGGTGCAAGTTCAACCAATTCACTAATGACGGTCTGTCTATCTTGATCAACCGCATATTGAGAAATCGTTGAGATGGCCCCCGGAAGTTCTTGTATGAGGGGGTCAGAGGGGAGCTCCTTACGAATTCGCTTGCAGATAGCCAATAAACAGGCGGGTTGGGAGTATAACTTTTTTGCAACCTCAAACGCATCGTGTGGCCGTATGGTTGTATTTTCTTTGAGTCGTTTGGCGACAGGCGCTAATAAACCAATTGGTTTAGCGAATTGAAATTCCATCTGGTCCATCGTGCGGATGATATCACGCTTATTCTGAATGAAATCATTTTGATCCAGAATACGGTGGCATAATTTTTCAGAAAAATAAGAAGGCTTGTTATCCCTTAATAGCAAATTACGACGAATATGCATGGCCATGAGGGCATATGCAATTTGATAAGTTCCTTTCTCTTCTTTTACAATGTGGCACCGTACAAATTCATCGAGGATGTTGATGATGTGATGGTTTCGATGGGCCCCAATTTCAGATGTTAAAAAATTAATCACATTGTCATGCTGTGTCGAGATACTTTGATACAGAGACAACCAATTTAAGAGGTCATTTGCTTGAAGTGGGGTGCAGATTGTAGTCGGAATTGATTGAATACCTCGTTCGATATATTTGTTACAGATAGTAAGGCGATCCGTTAAATCACAGGAAATAGATTTTGTTTCATCCCAATTTTTTTGAATCAACTGACACATAATGAAGGTCCATATAGGTAATCCTTCAGAAATATCTGCAAATCTTGATAAAAGTGCCTCCATCTGATTGCCAATTACTGGTTGCATATTTGAAAGCAATTGAGACCCAATCAAACGGATGTCGTCGTGATTGAGTGGCGCCAGTTCGCGTGGGTTTAAAGATGATTGGTGAGAATTGATAACAACTAGTTGATACTCAACAGATAGGGCATTAAGATTTTTAATGGTATTTTCTTTTGGCTCGTCAATAAAAATAACACATTTTTTTGTGGGGTTTTGGGGGATTGTGGTGTGCCAATTCGGATTATCTTCTATAACGCTGGTATTGGCCCAATATAATGTAACGTTTTCAATTTTGCTTGCTCTACGCATACACTCAAACAAAAATCGGGTCTTGCCAACCCCGCCAGTCCCCGTAAAATCCAATCTTGTTTCTGAAGAGTCAAAAAAATTACAACACGCTTTCAGTTCATTTTCTCTACCAATGAGGTCTTGGTCAAGTGCATGCCCCTCTTTTTTAAGTTTTTTTTGGGTTTCATCAAAATTAAAAAAGAAGGGCTCTTCTTTTTCAAAAAAATGCTCTTTCACATTAGGATGCATTATTAATAAAGCCTCTAGGTCGACGGTTGTTTCTAACTGTAACGTTAGATTCACATTCTTCTTGTGTTCTTTTACAATTTTTTCTTCCCACTCATTCTCAAGAGTGCCAGAGTTATCAATATTTGTAACCAGTACCCATTTTTTTGCCTTTTTCCACCGTTCGTCCTCACTTGTGAGATAGTTGCATTGAATCTTTTTCAACTCATCCTTAGCATCTTTAATTACCTTCCGATTGCCAGGTTGCTTGTGAAACTTGTATTGATAAATTGTTTGGGTGGATTCATCATAGCCATCTATGCCATTATCCCTTCCTTGTGCGTTATAGGCATGGAATGATTTGTAAGAAACAAATTTATTGTGTTCAAAACCATATAAGCTATTGCATAAATTCTGAAATTCATCTTCGTTAATTGATCCCCAATTAATAACGTTGCTCATACTTGCTTCCGATTGGGCACGATCTCAATCGACACCCCCGCAATGGGGCCAATGTTTTGCATGACAATGTGCTGAAGGTACATCGTGGGCCCCTTTTTAATATCCCAACCGGATCACGTTATCGATCCCAACCGCCCACCCATTATCCCTGCGGGCAAAAGGGGGGCAGGGCCCTGTCTTTGTCAGATACCACCACCGACCCCTCAATCGGCCACTCAATCCCCAACGTCTCATCATTCCAACAGATACCCGCTTCCGATTCGGGCCGGTACACCGACCCACTGCAATGATACGACACCACCGCATGGTCACTCAGCACCAAAAACCCGTGGGCCATCGTGGGCGATAACCACAACATCCGATGCGATTGGTCGCATAACGTCACCCCCACCCACTGCCCATACGTCGGTGACTGGGGGTCAATGTCGACCCCCACATCCCAAATCTTGCCCTTGATCACCTGCACCAATTTGCCTTGGCCATGGGGCGCCGCTTGGTAATGCAACCCCCTCAATACCCCTTTTTTGGACACGCTCTGATTGCTTTGACACACCGAAAACGATAGCCCCATCTCGTCAAACCACTCCGTTCGATACGTCTCGACAAACGACCCCCGATGGTCATGATACACCGTCGGCGATACCACCCATGCCCCCGCCAAATGCGTCGGCTCAAGATGCATGGGTCACCTGCTTTACCTGCTGCGTTAAATAGGTCATACCGTCTTTCTCCAATCCTGCCATCATGGCCTTAGCACTCTCAATCACCGCCGAGGGAATCCCCGCCATCTGCGCCACGTGGATCCCAAAACTGCTGTCCGCCGGCCCCGATACCAACGTGTACGTAAACTGAATGTGACCATCCGATTCGACAATGCCCATCGAATGATTGGAAACACCCGCATGTTGCCTTGACAAAATGGTCAATTCGTGGTAATGCGTGGCAAAAAAGACCCGGGGTTTCACCTGGGTAATCAGGTGCCCTGAAATGGCATGGGCCAAACTGAGCCCATCATAAGTGGCCGTGCCACGCCCAATTTCATCGAGCAACACCAGGCTGTGGGCCGTGGCATTCGATAAAATGGCGGCCGTCTCGCTCATTTCAACCATAAAGGTCGATTGCCCATCCGCCAAGTTGTCCGACGCCCCAATGCGGGTAAACAACCGGTCCACCACCCCCCAACGGAACCCAGTGGCCGGTACAAACGACCCCATCTGGGCCATCATTACCATCACCGCACATTGTCGCATCAGCGTGGATTTGCCCGCCATGTTGGGCCCCGTGAGCAACATAAACCGATGGTCGTGTGACAACGACACCGTATTGGGGATAAACCGCCCCCCCAATCGCGCCGCCACCATCGGATGCCGGCCATTGGTGATGTGCAAGGCGTGCGGATCATCAGGGTCCATCACCGGTTTGACATAATGATGCGTCACCGCCACATCCGCCAAGGCCACCAACACATCCAATTCGGCCAGCATGCCCGCGATCTTTTGAATGGGGGCACTGGCCACGGCCACCGCCTGAACCAACCCGGCAAACAGGCTTTGCTCGATCGCAATTTGCTTCGATTCACCCGACAATAACACCGACTCTTTTTCTTTTAATTCAGGGGTCACATAGCGTTCGGCATTCGTTAACGTCTGCTTGCGTTGATAATGAGACGGCACCCGGTCGCGGGCCGATTGCGGCACCTCGATGTAATACCCAAATACCTTGTTATATCCCACCTTCACCCGAATCCCCGTCGCCACCCGCTCGTGCTCTTCGAGCCCCACAATCCACGCTTTTACACTCGCAAACGATGCCTTGAGGTCATCCAATTCGGCGTGATACCCATCCCGTATGACATGCCCCTCCCGAATATGAGGCGGCGGGTCATCCACAATCGCCGAGGTCAATTGGGTGAGCACCTGCATCACCGGTGAATCGGGTTGGCTGTAATGGGCCACAATTTTGCGGTGACGCTCAAACAATGGGTGCCCCGATAATGCAGCCAAGTGCGGGCCCACTGCCAAGGCCTGGGTTAAACTGTTGCACAAGGCCAGGCAATCCCGGGGCGATGACCCCAACGAGACAATGCGCGACACCAACCGCTCCATATCCAACACGCCCCGCAACACGTCTTTGAGGGCCTGAATCACCGAGGGGGACTGGGTCAAGGCCTCGACCGCATCCAAACGGGCTTGAATGCGGGGGGCATGGGTGAGCGGGGCCACGATCATCTGCCGCAACTTGCGTGACCCCATGGCCGTCTGGCATCGGTTGAGGTGTGAAAACAAGCTCGGCCCCCCCGATGACGGGGGCAATAAATCCAAGTGGGCAATGGTGTGGGGGTCCATCATCATGGTGCCCTCTAAGGGTAGGGGGGCAATGCCCGATAGGTGGGGCAATCGGGATTTTTGAAACGTGGTGGCATATTGCAACACCGCCCACGCAATCGGATGGGCCGCCTTGAGGTGGTCAATACCAAACGCGGTCACATGCGCCACCCCAAAATGATGGGCCAATTCGGTGCCCGCAAACGCGACGGGGGCCAAGGGTAGCGTCACATCCACGGGTACGGTGTCGGTCCCTTGCCCCACCCGCTCGGCCGGGCGCACTTGCCCCAACCAAGATTGAATGGCATGGTCGGGGATAATCCCCACTTGAAAGGTGCCCGTCGATAATTCCAATAATGCCACGCCCCAATTGGATTTGAGGGGCATCAGTCCGGCCACATATACCGATTCGTCGGGGGGAAGGGTGCCCCCAATGTTCATGCCCGGGGTCATCACCCGCACAATCTCACGACGGGTCAAGCCCTTCGATAGGGCAGGGTCTTCGACCTGCTCGGCCACGGCGACCTTGTATCCCTCTTGGATCAGTTTTTGGATGTAATGGTCCGCCGCATGGTGGGGCACCCCACACATGGGCACCCGTTGGTCGTCTTTTCCCCGTCCCGTCAGGGTCAGGTTCAGGGCCTTGGCCACCCGTTCCGCATCCTCCATAAACAACTCATAAAAATCACCCAACCTAAAAAACAAGACGGCGTCGGGTACCTCCGATTTCAGTTGCTGGTATTGACGCAACATGGGGGTGTCCATGCTATTCCCTCATGGTAATGGGCAACGACCGCTTCAGTGATTCGCACAACCCTTGGTGAACCAAGGACACCTCATCGTCTGACAAGGTGCGCTCTGACGATTGGTACACAAACGATAACGCGTAACTCACCTCGCCATCCCCCAGGGGTGGCCCTTCAAACCGGTCAAACAACGCATGATGAATGGCCTCCGCCGGCAAATGGTCACGAATCACGCGGTCGATGTCGGCATAGTGTAGGTCAGACGGGGCCACAAATGACAAGTCCCGCCGGCTGTCCGGGTAGCGAGACGGGGGGATGGCCCGAGGGGTGGGCGGGGGCGTCATGCGAGATAAGGCAGACAACGACACCCCAATGTAGGCCACAGGGGTGCGAATGCCCATCTCATCTGCAATGGCAGGGTGAACAAACCCCACATTGCCCACCACGGTGGCCCCCATCCGAATGTCCGCACTGCGGGTGGGATGATACATGGGATAGGTCACCACATCCCACTCCAACCCGTCGTGTGCCATGCCCACCGCGGCCAACCATTCCAAGGTCAGGCCTTTTAACGTATCAAAGGTCCAGGTGCTGCCACGATCCGGACGGTGCGAATGGGGATACACGGGCCCTGTGGCCATCACGCCCAACACGGTGTTTTCGCGAATGGCCCCCCCGGCGGTTTCAAAAAACACCTTGCCCACTTCGGCAATGGCCACGGTTTGACATTGTCGCGCATGGTGATGCTGCACCACCCGCAACAGCGAGGGCATTAAATACCGCCGCAACACCGATTGGTCGACTGACAATGGGTTTTGAATCGTCACCCCGTCAGACGGAAGGGGAATCGAAAAACGGCGAAACTCTTCGGGGGATACCATCGTGAAGGTGTGCACCTGGGTCATGCCTTGATGCCGCCAAAAGGCCATGCTTTGCTCAGACAATGTCGCCAACCGACTGGGGGGGCGTTGGGGTACCATGGGCAATTGGGTATGGGTGGGCAATTGGTCATACCCCATCATGCGGGCCACTTCTTCGGCCAAACAGGCGTGGGTGCACACATCATGATACCGCCATGATGGCACCGTCACCCGGTCGCCCTCGCGCTCAAACCCCAACCGATGCAGCAGGCTGGTGATGGTATGGGCGGGCAACGACGTGCCCAACAAGCGGTTGATGGCGTCTGGGCTAAAGGGCAAGGTTTGCTGAGGGGGCCAATCGGGGGCGGTCCAGGTGCAATGACGCGACCCAATCTGAACCGATAACACCCGGTCCAACCAATGCAAGGCACGGTCTCGCCAGTGCAACACGTGGCGGGGGTCGACCCCTTTTTCGAAGCGGGCCAGGCTGTCGGTACGTAGCCCCATCGCCCGTGCGGTTTTTCTGACCACGGCAGGGTCAAAATAGGCGGCCTCGATCCAACAGGTGGTGGTGTCTTCGGTGATGCCCGTATCCCGGCTGCCCATGATGCCACCGATGGTGCCCCGGTTGTCCCCATGCCATACCATGAGGGCATCGGTGGGCAACGTTCGCTCCGACCCATCCAACAATGGCATGGGGGCATCGGTGTCATGGGGGGCCACCCGAAACGTGAGGCCGTCTTGATGCCGATACGCATGAAACGGTTGCCCACATTCCAGCATGGCGTAATTCAATACATCCACCACAGGATGAATCGAACGAAGGCCCATGCAGGCCAGCCGGCGTGCCATGGTGATGGGAATCTGGCCCCCATGGTACACAAGGGGGGTCAGCGACAACTGACGACACCCGTCATGTTGCACGTCGATGCGGGTGGTGAGGGGCAGGTCATGGGTGGTGTAGTCGGTAGATAAGGTGGGGCAGGGACAATCGGCCAAGACGGATAGTTCGCGCGCAATGCCCCACATGCTTTGACAATCCCCCCGATTGGGTAAAATGGCCACGTCCAAAATGGTATCAGACAACACGGCTTCCTTGACCCAATCCAATCCCAAGGGGGTATCGGGGGGCAAAATCCAAATCCCGTCTTCGGTACTGGGGATCCCCAATTCAGATTGTGAACACAACATGCCATGGCTGGGCACCCCCCGCAACGGACGGCTCTCAATCGTCAACCCATTGGCCAAAACGGCCCCGGGCAAACTCACGGGGACGACATCCCCCACCTTGATATTGGTGGCACCGGTTACAATTTGATGGGTGGTGTGCCCATCGGATACCTGGGTGATTTGCAACCGATCGGCATTGGGATGGGGGGCAATGGCCTCGATGCGGGCGGTGACGATGCCCGTGATGCCCGCCCCAAAAGATTGAATCGATTCGACCTCAAACCCGGCGGCGGTGAGCCGATCGGCTAGTTCGGTGGGGGACCATGACAAGGGCAACCATTCGGTGACCCACGACCAGAGTAGTTTCATGATAGGCCCCCTAAAAAGCGTTGGTCATTGTCGTATAACCACCGAATGTCTGAGATACCAAATTTGAGCATGGCCAATCGCTCGACGCCCATGCCAAAGGCAAACCCGGTGACGGCGTCGGGGTCGTAGCCCACCGCCTCAAACACATGCCGATGGACCATGCCCGCCCCCAAAATTTCGAGCCATCCGGTGTGCTTGCACGAGGCGCATCCCCGTCCGCCGCATTGCCCACAGGCCACATCCACTTCGGTGGAAGGCTCTGTAAACGGAAAATAGCTGGGCCGAAACCGAACGGGTCGATCGGGGCCAAAAAAGAAATGCAAAAAGGCGTGCAAGGTGCCCTTTAATTGGGCAAAGGTAATGTCCGTATCCACCACCAGGCCTTCGATTTGGTGAAACATGGGGGAATGGGTGATGTCGGTATCACACCGGTACACATTGCCGGGCACCACGATTTTAATGGGGGGGCGTTGGGTTTGCATGGTGCGGATTTGAACCGGGGAGGTGTGGGTACGCAACAGCTCGCCATTGGCCAGATAAAACGTGTCGTGCATGTCCCGTGAGGGGTGATGGGCGGGGATATTCAGGGCTTCAAAGTTATGGTATTCGGTTTCGATGTCGGGACCTTCGGCAATATCAAACCCCAACCGGGTAAAAAACCCACACACGGTGTCCATGACCTGAGAAATGGGGTGGGCAGCCCCTTTCGATCGGCGAATACCGGGCAGGGTCACATCCACGGCCTCACGGGCGATCTGATCGGCCAGGACCTGGTGTTTGAGCACTTGTTTTCGCGATTCGATGTCATGGTGAAGGGTATCTTTAAAGGTGTTGGCCCACTGACCCACCAGGGGTTTTTCGTCACCCGATAACTGGGCGATATCCTTTAATATGTCGGTGAGTTGGCCCTTTTTACCCAAATATTTAATCCGAATCTGGTCAAGGGCCATGAGGGTATCGGCCCCCAACACATCTTGTTTGGCTTGTTCGGCCAATTGTGCCAATTGGTTACGCATGGTGAACCCCTTGGGCATAGCGGGCGTGTCGATCGGGGTGAAGGGCCCACGACAAGACATACGCCCCAAATTGGGGGGCGGTGGCCCCATTGTCGCGGCCGGTCATGACCCATTTTTTTTCGAATTGGGTACAAATGGCCAGGGCCTCATCCAAGGCAGTGGCATGGGTGCCCCATCCGATGTGACGCAACAACATGGCCGCCGCCTTGAGCATGGACGACGGATCGGCATAGTGGGCGCGGCCTTCGGTGACCATGCGGGGTGCCGACCCATGCACGCCTTCAAACATGGCCCAGCGGGACCCGATGTTGGCACTACCTGCGGTGCCGACGCCCCCTTGCAGTTGGGCGGCTTCATCGGTGAGGATGTCGCCATACAAATTGGGCATGACCAGCACTTCAAACTCGGATTGTCGGCTGGGGTCGATGAGTTTGGCGGCCATGATATCCACGTACCATTCTTCCATCCGAATCCCATGGGCGGCATAGTCGGCGGCTATTTCGTTGGCCACCCGAGAAAAATGACCGTCGGTGGTTTTGATCACATTGGATTTGGTTACCACGGCCACCCGGGTTTTATGGTTTTGTTTGGCAAATTCAAAGGCGGCCCGAATGATGCGACGGCATCCGGGTTCGGTGGTGACCTTAAAATCCAGACTCAAGTCGGGGGTGACCTGATAGCCATGGGAGCCCAGCATGTATTCCCCTTCGGTATTTTCTCTAAAGAAGGTCCAATCGATGTGACGTTCGGGTATCGACACGGGCCGAACATTGGCAAACAGGTCCAATTCTCGTCGCATGGCCACGTTCGCACTTTCGATATTGGGGACGCCGCTACCGGCTTGGGGGGTGGTGGTGGGGCCTTTTAAGATCACATCGCAGGATTTTAATTGGTTTAACACATCGGGTGGAATGGCCACGGTTTCGGCGAGTCGGCGTTCGATGGTTAGGCCTTCGATGGGTACAAATTCAACGGTACGATGGGGATGGGGGGACGAGTCGATGAGGGCGGACATGATGTGATGGGCTTCATGTGAAATGACAGGGCCGATGCCATCACCGGGGCAGATGCCAATGCGAATATGGGGTTGTTGGGTGAGGTCGACGGGTGGGGGGGATTGAGACAGTTGGGTGACCCTGGCGAGCTGCGATTCCAGTAGGTGTTGAATATGAGACAAGGCAGACTGTATGGATGGGTGCATGGGGGACTCCTTTAGAAAGAAATGGCGATGCCATTTGGTGCCATCATAACATAAGGCAGGTGGTGATTTGGGTCAAATTAAAAGTATGGGTGGGGGTGTTTTGAACCCCACCCTAGCCCTCCCCAGAGGGGAGGGAAAATAAGTGCACCGGTTAAACCGCCGTTCCACGGCGTTATGTTGGGGCTTAAAATCCTCACGTACACCCAAGTACGCTCCGGTTTTAAGCCCCAACATGCCTTGTGGAAACGACGGTTTATTCCGATGCACGACCGGCAGTTGCTAGGTTTCACTTTATCTTACGCCCCAGCAAAGGGGTGGTTTTTTTAAATGTGGGGACCTTCGGTCCCCAACCCCCCGCCCAGGGGCGGGGCCCCTGGATCCCCCAAAGGTGGTGGGCACTGCGTACCCACTATTAAAACCCCACCCCGACCCTCCCCAGAGGGGAGGGAAAATACAGTTTATTCTGGGGACCTTCGGTCCCCACGCCCCTGAAAAGGGGCTTCGCCCCTTTAGATCCCCAAGACATGGGAGAAGCATCCCCTTTTGGGGTCCAGGGGCGTCGCCCCTGGGCTGGGATCCTAAGGGCAAAGCCCTTAGTCTGGGGTTCGGGGACCGCAGGTCCCCGAAATACAATTCATACTCCCTCCCCTCTGGGGAGGGTCGGGGTGGGGTCAAAAAGACACCTTGTGCTGGGGTTTGGGGCCAAAAAAATAAAAACAGGTCCCCGAAGTCAATTTATACTCCCGCTGGGGCCGCGTCCGTACGACCGCCACGAAATGAGTTCCAGATGTCATTAGCTAATTTCATGCATTGAACTGTGGGATTACTTTGGGGAGCAGTATCAAGACCCAAGACTCGCATTACATCACTAAACGTGGACTCATCAGGTAATTGCTTTGCGGTAAGTGGCAGCATAGCAAACTGAGGAAGATGGTGTATATCAATACCGGGTAAACTACGGAAGACTTCGAGCCTTTCAAGTTGATCCTGTGTTAAGTTTAGCTTACTTATTTCGTTGCTTGGTAAATGAGCCAATGAGTATAAGATGGTTGGCAGCACCGTTTTTAGTATGTCTAAAAAGGCTTGGGATGTGTTGGGGTCCCTGGCGGTTTCAAATAGTTGGTTGGCTACGTTTGTTTTTAATACATCGCTAACATCCGAGTCTCTAAAGAAGATCGGTAGCACCGTTTTTAGTATGTCTAAAAAGGCTTGGGATGTGTTGGGGTCCCTGGCGGTTTCAAATAGTTGGTTGGCTACGTTTGTTTTTAATACATCGCTAACA
>Ga0172376_10005310_pt1 | contig 14432 bp, 16 predicted proteins | sample Lak35m_FD_121114 | JGI IMG/M metagenome (GOLD analysis project Ga0172376, IMG submission 121114) | Freshwater microbial communities from Kabuno Bay, South-Kivu, Congo - kab_092012_35m | ecosystem: Environmental > Aquatic > Freshwater > Lake | place: Democratic Republic of the Congo: South-Kivu...
CTCGCGATTTGATGAAGTGACTCGCGAGGGGTTCCTCAATGGCTACAAGGCCATCGATGCCTCAATCAATGGAACGGAAGCCAAGGCAGATACGATGGGTTCTGCTCCCTCGCTTGGTGAACCACCGTTCTGAGTTGGAACGGGGGTCGAGAGAAAAACAAAGAAAATCTCTCGACCCCCTTGACAGTGACAGAGAATTCGGTATACTTACTTAAACCACAAAAGAAGGAGAAACTTGAAATGAAGATCAATCTTACAGCGCGTCAGGCTAATTTTCTTGGCGCATTCGAAGCCAGTTATGGCCGTCCTAGCACAGTGGATCGTGCGACTCTTCTCGTGTTCAAAACCTCATGGAGTTTGGGACAACAGGGTCCTTTGGGATTCACTCTCCGCTATCCTGCCTGGCTGACCAACAGTGGCACCTTCACCTCAAAACGCGCAAACTATACCCTTCCTTGGGATGCGTATGATGAGTGGCTCTCCTCCAAGGGAGCAGCACCCATTCAAGTCGCAAACATCGAAGCCTAATCGTCTACTAACCGAGTTTGCCATCAGGGCGATGGAAACTCACAACAATCAACAAGGAGTAATTATGCCCACTACTACCGTTCGTCAGAATCGCAAGTCAACTAGCCGTCGTTCCAACAACTCTCGTCGCTCATATGTCTTCGCACAGAACCTCATGGAGGGAGATGAGTTTGTCATGCGCGGCGAACCGAACATCTTCGTCGCGGCCATCCGTCGTAACGAAACCAAGGGTACGGTGAATGTCACCTTCACGAATGGCAACAAGCGTCGTTATTCGTGGAACAACCGTGCGCTCATCATGGAAACGAATGATCGCAATCTTTACCGTCGCAATTCGTTGCGCCGAAACGGTTATCGAAACTACTTTGATGTTCTTGATGCCAAGGTCGCAAAGACTTCAACGAAAGCCTGATCTTTTCCTCTGTTTGAGATCGGTTGGCGGATAGAAGTGGTCATGTGGTCTCCTGTGAGTGGCCGCTAACCTTGAACTCAAACATTATGCGAACAGCCCCTACGAAAGTGGGGGTTGTTTGTTTACTTACGAAACATCCCAATCATAATCGATAGTCTTGTAGGTTTCTTTTGGGCTATAAACCATCTTTGACTTTGAGTTCATGAAATGACCTGAGTACAAGATACTATCGTATGAATAACGACAACGCTCAATTGATTTCGTCCAATCAGTAGATGATGGAACTTTTCCTTTTTCCACACCTGCAATAAAATCATCCATCTGCTTACGGAGTTCCTTACTAACTCCATAGAACCTAGACAGTGCCTTTTTTGCTATCTTGTCGTTTTTGTTCCAAGCGTCCCATACCATTGCTCCTAGATTACGATGTGAGATGTGAGCAATAAGACCTAGGAAGGGATCCTTATCCTTCATTGAAGCGAACGGTCCCATCCATATGGGCAAGGGTTCAGTTTTCAGTTGATCCAATTTTCTTCGGACAATCACTTCTGCTCTGTTGGCAACCAACTTATTTTTCATCAACTTAGGATCGTTGAAAACCTTTTCCACATCTTCAGTTGTTATCCGTGGATTTTGTTTTCTAAGAAGAGCGAGTGCTTCGTATGCTGTAGCGTCACTTATGGAAGCGACAAGTAGATCATTTAGTCCCGATCTAGCAACTCCCTCTACCTGAGACAGTCGAGCATTCACCTCATTTTCAGCGGTGTAGTAAGCGGTCTTGTCTTGCTTTGACTTATCCCAAAAAGTTACAGCGGACTGAGTTATGGTTTTAGAAGGTTTACCTTTGTATCGGATCTCGTCCAAGTAATGCGTGTATTCGTGGATGTAGACAGACTTGTATGCATCAAACATCACTGCGATACTTAGAGAATAATTCTTGATCAACGCAGATGCTTTGTTGCGTCCTCCACTAGTAATAACTCTAAATGCCATCGATCCTAGTTGCCTGATGTCAAGAGGATTGCCACTTCCGTCTAATGAGATATTGATGGTAGCGTCTTGACAACCGTGCCTCACTGCACAGAAAGTTCCACCGGCACTATCAATCTTATTGTGCAACTTCACCATTAGAAAACTACCACCGACAGACTTTTCCATGTTCGACTTGTCGATAAACGAAGGTATGATCGCCAAATCTTTGATTATCTTGTTGTGAAAAATGAAGATCGGACCATTAGGTGAATTAAGATGCGAAATACCAGAGTTGGAAAGAAACAGATTCTGTGCCTTTTGTGTTGGGTTTTCACCTTGAGCATAAGCGAATATGTCTCTTCCTCCCTTATTTTCAGAATCATAGAACTTCCATAACCGCGTAAATCCCTCAGTCACTGCGGAGGTGAAGTGTTTCTTCAAAGCAAAGAATGAACGCAGAGCAGCATCTTGCATTTGCTGCCCCTGTACTCGCTCGTACAGATATTGCTCATCCAAGATGTACGATTGAAAATGTTTCATGAATCAAGAAGCGTAAGGCATACCCATCTCATCCCCCTTGGCAGATTGAAACTCTCTCCACATCTTTTCTGCTTCAGGTCCAGAGTAAATCTTCTTTCCGTTCGGGTAGTACAGGACTTCTTCGCCGACAAACCACTCGTAGAGGTCGGTGCCGTCGAGGTCGAGCGACTCGACCGATTCCTTGCGTATATCGTGCGGGGGAACACGGATGCTTTCATACTCACCGACATCGACCACATAGCCGCCACCGTGCTGACGAGCCTTGTCTGTCCCGCCGCCATCGTAGCGGACGATCCTGCCCGACACCATCTTGCCCTTGTGGGGAACCTTGACCTTGTCGCCTTCCTTGAACTGCTCGTTGACCTCGACCTCTTCCTTCTTCACGGGTTCAAGTGCCTTCTTCGACATCCGATTCACCTGATTGATGAACCAATTCTTGCGATTGGGATTCATCAGTTCATCGTAGGAGATGCCCGTCAACTTCTTGAACTTCTGCTTCGTGATCTCGCCACGGATGACCTGAACGACCAACTTGAGTTTCCGCGCTCGGTCACGCTGCATGTCAGCCTTGAGACCCGCTTGTACTTGCCCGTGGGCATCGGCAGAAGTTTGGAAGCCGCCGCCCCACTCGTCCTTGGCAATGGTCTCGCCATCATCATCCAACGATTCAAACAGTCCCTTCAGTTTTGGACTATTGAGATCTCCAGGCTTTAGAAATTTCTTTACTCCTGCGATAATGTGTGAGATGGTATTCTTGGGTTCTCCTCTCAAGAATATCTTCAGTCCACTGAGCATTTCCCACACAGGGCCTGAGTCACCGTTAGGAACTTTCATAGTTCCGTTTAGACCGCCCTTCTTGTAGGCACTCTCAAGATCGTCAAGCAAACCATCTACATCTTGTTTGGAAAGAGGACCGCTCCCCTTCCACCAAACCTCAGTAATTTCAGTTTCCTTAGATGCATACTTGGCGGCTTCTTCTAGCAATCTTCTTTGGTAGTAGTACATGAAATCTCCAATTATTCTAAACTGATAGGATTATTTATGATTTGCACTTATTACAAAATCTTCGTCTTGGTGGGGACAAATGGTAGTCCGCAGTTTGGTGGATAGGTCTTTGGCATACCTTGTCTTGACATGTTTGCAGGTCTTCTCTTCCGTTGACCGCCCTTGCAAAGTGATCTTCTTACTCTTCCCATAATGGAGCCTCCTCAGTAATCTATGAGTTGATTGTCCATGATGAACTTGGCAACTAACTTTCCTGCCTCACAATCGCTTGGAAAGTGAACACCTAATATGATCCTAGAGTCGCTAACTTTCTTAGCGATTGCTTCAAACTTCGTAGATAAATGTGGATGCTTCTTGCTCAAAACATACGCAAACACCCAAGCATCGGCAGCATGACCTGACGGATAGGACGGAGTTCCTATGTCCCCGACAAGGGAACGAACTCCGTGCTGATACGGGCGCTCACGCTCGTATGCGTACTTGTAATGAAGAACAAGTCCATCAATATTTGTCGAGATCCTTGAAAAGAAATCGGAATCGTAGAGTTTACCTGTTATGCGAGTCGCTTCAGATGCCCACATTTGATAGTGCAGTTTGCTACGATCTATCCCCACACCAAAATCTCTTTCCTGCTTACTTGAGCGATCCGCGATATTCTGAACTATTTCAATTTCAGAATTTATTGGAGGTGGTGCGTCAAGGGGAATAGAGATGCCTCGCTCTCTCCATCTACCAAGCGCAGTCTCTGTGTTAGTCCACTGAGTGATAAGCGTCTGTATCGTTTTTTCCGATACTTTTGTGTAGGCTTCTTTGATGTGATTTTTGAACTTTAGCAAAATTACACCTTTAGTTTTGGATCCCTGCTAAGGAAGTCTCTCTTCTTCATTGCGGTCTGCATCACCATCTTTTTCAACCTTCCATCCCATGTTAGAGTGAACGGCATGTTCAAATTTTTACCAACATCGTTTATAACCGCTCTCCAATCCGCTGGATGTTTTCTGATCTCGTTTGCATACCTTGCATATGTCTTTCGGAAGGCATCTTGGATCTCAGGCAAACTTATTGTTCCTCCATACCCACGGCTACCGTTAATTCGTTCAAGAAAATGTTTAGTGAAAGCGATATCTAAACCTGCGCCTATAAACATGGCATCAAGTAAACTCTCAAGTTTTTTCAGTTCGGGCCATGAAACAGAGGATGCACCTGCGCCTCTTGTCATAACAGTCGTTTCTAATATGTGGTTCTTGAATGTTTTCATGGTTTGTTTTTTGCTGTTATACCGAAGTGACTCTTGTACCATTTTGATGACCGAATCATTTCTGCGTTTTCCTTACCTACTGTATCTTCAAGAGTTTTCCCTCTGAACCTTTTAGGCACAAGCATTGAATCATCAAGTGCAAAGAGAATTGCTAAGTTAATAGCCACTGTCACCTTTTTAGTATCAGTAATAGAAATCACTACTTCTCTTTCTGAAGGCATAGGGCTTACCAACTCAGTAAACTGTGATCCAAATATGACTTCTTCTGCTGTAGGCTTGAATGACATTATCCATTGAAGTGAACCTATCCAATCTACTGATGGATCTGAACCTCTGAACAAAAATGCTCGTTCTCTATCTCTCGTCCAAGATTGAACCCTGTGCTTAGGGTTGTAAATAACTGTCCCTAGAATGTATGAATCTATCGTCGTGCTAGAAAGTTTTACGCGACGAATATCCTCGACAGATCTACTGATCCCCCGATAGACTCTAGGATAAGAAACATGAGTGACCCAAGAATTTCTACCTTTGCATTCTTTTGTTTTTTCCAAATACGACGATATGATGTTTTTTTGAGAAACACTAGCAGAGGGATAATCTGTAAACCACTCTCTCATCCTAACGAAGAATAAAGAAATCTCTGTATCATCGTCTTCAACATATCGTCTCTTATGATAATACTTGAACACCTCTTCAAATTCGGAAATGCTTAGTTTCAACAAATCACAAACACTAGAGACTCTTTTACCTCCGCGCAAAACATACCCTTTTTTATTAGATGGCGAAATTTCCATGCAAGTTTCCTTTACGATAGATCTATAAGTTTCCGAAAAGGAACAGAGAGAATGACTTTTTCGTAACTTGATCCTAGTAGTTTCTTTGCTTTGTCTCTTCCCTTATCTTTTGCGTCGGTAATTTGATTTATGATGTCTTCAAGGTCAACATAAACCTTAACTTGAATGCTTGCACTAGAGGATAGAATCACTTCATGCTCTTTGCCCATACGAGGGAATGGATCCACAAAGAGCATGTTGTCAGATGGCTTCATATCCATTTCAACTATCATGCCAATCTTTTTTCTGGTTTTCTGCATCATTCCTGGAGCATAGCCTGTGGCAAAGTCATGAGCCACCTCTATTATGGTTGACCATGATTGATTTTTGTAAGCAGACTTATAGGTTCCCGTTGCAACTAACGCGATATATGGTGGTCTTTTAGGAACGGTTATGGTTATAACTTCACCTGTATAGTTGAGTTTGTACTTAGTAATATCTGTCGATGTTTTCTGAAGACCACGATACGCCCTACCGATATGCTTTGTCCATGCCGCTCGTTTAGCCGGGTCGCATATCATGATGTTTTCGGACGCATAGGAATCGTATTCACCTCTTAGTTTTTTGTTTGGAGATCCCTGCTTCCAATGACTGAGAGAATTCAAAAATCTAGGAATGCTCAAGTGCATCCCCTTGGTGGAATTCGGTTGATTTGGATTGGTGGCAAGATCGCTTCTTAGAACATCAAATGATGGCTGTTGGAGATACCAACAAATGTCCCTGTCCCCAAAAGCAGGGGAAGACTCTGAAAATACATGTTTCTTGAAATCTTTCACCTTTTTTATGTATGGGTACTTGAATATTCCCTTACCGAAAGTACAATATCGTTGTCGATCACAACCCTCAGTTTGGTGATTGACATAGAACCAACCGAAAGGTAGAATACCAACATGAAGATTCAGAACTCTCGCTACGGCGACAACCGTACTGTTACTAATAATGGGCATGGAGTCTTTACCATTCATGGTAAGGCCCACTACACCCGCGTAGGGATGAATGAAGACAATACCGAGATTGCCTACTTCGACCCCGAAGGTGGGCCATTCATCTCTGTGGGGGATGACCTTGGCTTCGGTACGATTCAGTCGATTCGCATTGAGGAGAGTGGTAAGAAAGACCACTTCAAGATTCTTGTGGAAACCACCCTGTGATCCCCTCTATAAGCAACAAAAACTTCACGCTCTCATACAGCAAATGGGGAGAAGAAGAAGTAGTTGCTCATTTTGCCGTATTCGAAAATGAAGTTAGGGTCAGGGTATATCGTGTAGGTGAGTACCTAAACCCATATGAATACTCCTATATCGGTAATCATGTTTTACATCGTGATCAGTATATCGATATAGAGTCAGCAAGAAATGTATGGAGAGAGGCGATAAGACAAGGTTGGCAGGATTGGCAGTAGTGAATGCTTTCAAATTTTCAGCAATGACTCTCTATAATGTTTCATGTTCATGAGAGTTTTAGCATTTGCACCACCTAAAAGTTTTGACAATCGCTCTACCCTATCCTTTTCAGAAAGAATCAGCCTTTTTCCTTTGGGGGGTAGAGGATTAATATCTTGCTCTATTGAATAGAACAGGTTTAGAGCAGAGATCATAACTGTTATTTCTCTGCCCTTCTTGGGAGCAATTATGGCTTCTTGTTCCGATGTTACCATCATACCTTGACCAGAAACCTGACTGAAATGATTGCCAAACACTATTTCGTTTTTCGATGGTTTGAAAGACAGGATCCATTGATTTCTAGGAACCGCTGAACTTCTAAGTTTTAGAGGCACGAAGGAGAACCCTAAAGCAATACTTTTAGATATTGACCAAGACTGTACCTCGTATCTTGGATCGTAGGCAACTTTACCGACGATATACAAATCTCCACCCGCTGAAGTCAAAGTTACCATCTTGTCGGAAAGAGAGATCTTCTTGACATCAGTTACTGGTCTAACGATTCCACGATAAACTCTTTCAGATCCTATCTGTGTGTACCAAGGTAGTCTATTAGGACAGTCTGCCAATACTTTTAGGCTTTCTATAGCATACTTTTTTGTGCTTTCTCCGCCTTCATACCAAGAAGTTAGAGACTTTAGTACATCCATTATGGATGATTTTTTGCCTGATGGAATAACAAATCTGATTTTGTAATTTTGGTTAGGCCACTCAAAAACATCAGCAAAGTCACCACCAACATCCTTATCTCTTTTCCAAATAACATCATGCGGATCGGGGGCGATAGCCCAAAGGCTTTTAGAAAATCCTTTTATTCCGCCAAGAGACCACCAATGTTTCTCCGTGAGGTTGACAAGATCGCAGACAGATGATATCGTGATAACCTCTTTAGGCTTGTGTCCGATTTCAGATAAGAGAGAACTGACAGTTTTCATACGAATCGTATTTATAAAGGAGAGCAAAACATGGCAGCAGACTACTCTGTAGATGGACTCATCCGTTATTTTGAGATGGCGCACAAAGTAATGGGATACCGCGACACGGATAATTCATATGAATATCACGCGGCGGAAATGCTCAAGCAGTTGCGGAAAGAACGAGACGAAGCGCGGTTACTGGCTGCTCGAGGTTGGGGCATGCATATGTCTCGTAAAGAGATCAAGTCAGAGTTGAAGAAGCAAGGTTGGGAAGGAATCAATTTAGACTGACGGACAATGACAAGTTATCCTCAAGGATTTGCCTTACCATAGTCTATCGTCCTGGTGTTACTGATGCCACGATAGACTGCCTTCAGTTTTCGTTCCTTGGCTTTTACCTCAAGCATCTTTTTCAATTCTTGGTTTTTCCTGGCTGCTTCTCTTTCCCTATTTGAGACATTCCATGAATCACCGGCACTTGTTTGAACTTCCTGATTGAAAATTGCCTCTAGTGCCTTCACGATGCCTTGGTCCGTAGAGATATCATAGTAATAACCGTCACCAACGAAGTTATAGACAATGACCCTTTGTTCTGTGAGGTTATTCTTCTTTCGGTTGATGCCGTCCCAATTTTCGTTGAACTTATTGCTGAATGGCTTCATGGCTGTTGATCTTTCCGTGTTGGCGTGTATACCGACGCTGTGTTTATTTATATAAACGGATTGACAGATTACTCTAGTCTGAAGTTCAGGAACCCATAGGCACCCGATGTATCCTTGAGGGTTGCCTTGCCTGGATCAATGAGAATTCGGTTCACCCGTGAGGTTCCACCCGTGAAACTCTTCATCGTGAATCTCACACTACCCGTACTCATGAACGCACTCTTGTTCAGGTTCAGTTGGTGGTAATCGAACATTCGCAGAACGAACAACATGGGCTTCTGGCTCTTGGGGTCATTGTTGATCGCATCCGCAACAATGTACCGTACCGCTATCGACAAGGCACATAGGTTGCCAGAGACCAGTTCCTTGAAAGCAGAGAGTGTAGAGAGACGGCTGTTTGTGGCAAGGTACTTACGAACCTTGGTCAGCAACTCTTCCTTCTTTGCCACAGGGATGCTCGACTGATCACAAGTCTGAGACGATGTCTTGCCGATCCAAAATTCTACATCTCCTAGATCCATGAGAGAGAAGGCATGGGCATACACCGACTCCTTGATCTTATTCGGACCCCGTGCCTTCATGATATTGATGAGTTCACCGATCCTTGTTCCTTGCATCAGTACTCTGGTTGCCTTGTGAACAAACGAAGAAGGTTCGGACGCAAACACAGCCCACTTCAACCGTGGACCGAATGCCGCCGCTGCCCCCTCCTCGACCTTGGACGAGAATTTCAAAATGTTCCCGTTCCTCATCTTGACCACGAAGTCGATGGTCGCCAAGGCACTTTTTACAGGTAGGTAGAATGTATCCGCGACATCATTGAACGGAGCCTTGTCCTTCAGACTGAAGGATGTATTCTTCAAAAGGCAGATCCCGATGATGATCTCAGAAAGAACCTGTGCCATGGCAACCTTCATGGCATCCGTGGTGTCGGGTGGCCAGTTCATATGATCACACCCACGCTTCAGGAACGAGATGACCGCTCCGACCATGTTTTTGTCAGGCAACGCCTTTTCCAGGTTTTTTGCAATCAGATCGATCATGACATCCGCATCTTGGAACGCATAGAACTGCTCAACAACCTCTGCTCCTGGTCTCCCGATATTGAGACTCACCACAGGCGCACCCGCTAGAATGGCAGAAACGGTGATCTTTGAGGAGGAAGAAGTTGACCGTTTCAGTCCAACCTTCTCTCTGAATTCCTCGTTGGTGATGCCTCCGTCATAGGAAGAGAGGTACTTAGAAACAGTGATAGGCTCTCTTCTTGGGGAGTGGAGAACGAGATTCATGAGAAAGTTCTTAGAGACATTCCTCTTATTGATCAGAATGGTCTTGGATGGCAACGGAGAAGAAGCAGGGACGATCTCTGGTGCAGCATTGGGAGACCATGACACTCCCTGACCATCTATGAATGCCTTGTTCCAAACCGTGGCTGTGAGGGTATGTCGCCTAGAGATAGCATCCGACTTCTCTGAGATGTATGAAAGGAAAGATCTCATGTGTGATTCGAGAAGTATTTAGGATTTCGACTCGACCTGGTTTGGGCTGGAGGTACCAGAAGTTATAGAGGGGGGTGGGGGAAATCCAAGTGAACAAGGTAGAATAAAGGGGGGGGTCTGTTTTTTTATGGGGAAGATGGGGGTAGGAACTGGTAGGAGGGGTAGGAACTGGTAGGAACTGGTGGCTTTTTGGTTGACTCTTTTGGTTGACTCTCCCGCCCTTTGGTTTTTCTTTTTGCAGCGACCTAGGGGGGTGGTTCCGATAATCTTTGCCAGACTAAAACAGGGGGGTCATTTTTTTCAAAGGTGTCAAGGGGTAATCTGCGTTTTTCTCAAAGTTTCTCAAAGTTTCTCAAAGTTTCTCAAAGATTCCCTGCCAAAAGTTATCCAGAAACTACACAGATTCCGCATAGATCTTCCATATTTTCTCGCTAAACACCCAAGAAACTTGATCTTACACCCGATATACAGTATACTTCAGCCATGACCACTACCATGAACACCGCCAAACAAGCAGCAACTCGCGTTCAGGTCGATTCGAAGTCTCTCTATGCAAAACTCCTCGCGACGGAAAATCTCAGCGTAGAGCATGACCCAAAAGCCCCTACTGCCTACTTCGATACCAAGAATCGTCGGCTCGTTCTCCCTAAGTGGGAAAACATGAGTGACGATCTCTACAACATGCTTGTGGCACACGAAGTCGCTCATGCGCTCTTCACTCCCGCAGGTGATGGTTGGGTTGCCGATGTCTCTGCTATCGATCCCAAGAATGCAGGTACGGTCAAGGGATACTTCAATGTGGTCGAGGACGCACGAATCGAACGCTTGGTGAAGCAGCGGTATCCTGGTGTTCGTCGCTCGTTCCTTGCGGCATACAACGAACTTCACCAAACCGACAAATTTCAAATTGCAAACAAAGATGTCTCAGAGATGTCTTTGATCGACCGCATCAATCTTCACTACAAGATTGGTGTGTTTATCGATGTTCAGTTCTCTGCTGAAGAGTTGCCTCTCGTCTCTGAGGTTGCGACCACCAAGACCTATGCGGATGTCTTGGATCTCACCCGACGCATCTATGAGTTCGCGAAGGAACAGAAGCGTCAAGAGGAGCAAGACCAGACCGAAGACGGTAAGGGTAAGACCAGTGATCAGCCTCAGTCTGACGAGTCCCAAGAGTCCCAAGAAGGGGAAGGTGGAGATTCGGAAGGCGGCGGTTCCTCTGAGGCTCAGGAAGGGCAAGAAACCAACCAGGATCGGCCTACAGGCGATTCTGGTGATGGAGAGGGGGGATCCCCCACCGATGCCAAGGAAGGCTCTGGAGACGATTCTGGTGGCTCAGAACAGGGCGTAAATGGAAAGAAGGGAGCAACCGAAAGTGTCTCCGATGTGGCCCCCGACAAGGCTCTCACCGACGAAGTTCTCGAGAACGCTTCGAAGCAATATGCGAACCAATACGGCAAGAAGAATGCCTATGGGGATCTTCCTGACTTCGATCTCTCCGCGATTGTCTCGCCTGCTGAAATTTCAAAATTGATGCAGGCTCATGCATCGTGGAATCCATCTGAAGCCAACGAAGCCTACAGCCAGTTCGTTCGTGAAAATCAGAACGCGATCAACATGCTCTATCGCGAATTTATGCAGCGCCGTGCTGCAGATGAACAGCGTCGGACGCGAACCGCAGAGACGGGTAGCATCGATGCGAATCGTCTGTGGGCCTATCGAATCTCTGAGGAGGTCTTTGCGACCTACCAGAGTGTTCGTGACGGTCAGAATCATGGTCTGATCTTCTATGTGGACTGGTCAGGATCGATGGGTGGCATCATCCGTAAGGTTGTAGAGCAGACTCTGTGTCTCACCGAATTCTGCCGCAAGGCCAACATTCCGTTCGAAGTCTATGCGTTCACGGATCGTCCTTTCGCTACCGATCATGACCGTGCGAAGAACACGGGCAACATGGTTCAGGTTTTTCAAAATCCATGGAAGAAGCGGGGCAATTCTCCTATGCTTGGAACCAACTTCCGTCTCCTGAACTTCCTGAGTAGTCGCCTGAAGGGTAACGAATACCGTAACAGTGCTGCTCTGCTCCTCTGGCTTGCTAAGGACGGATGCTACAAGGGTCCTGAGTGCTTCCGTCTGAACGGTACTCCTCTGAACGCTGCTGTGGTCAGTGCCTTCACGCTGCTTCCGCTGTTCAAGAAGGCCAACCGTTTGCAGATTGTTCACACGATCTTCTTGACGGACGGTGGAGCAGGTGACTGTTTCCATAACGATAATGCTAATACCTTTGTTGATTACGATCAAAACTTGATCTTCCGTCGTGATGGATACCAGTCCGTGCCGTGCCAAAACTATGCACCTTGCTTAACTGCTGCTCTCTTGAACCTGCTGCGGACTGTCTGCACTGGTACGAATACCATCGGCTTCGATCTTCTTGGCGTGAAGACAATTGCCAACCGTATCGGTCGCAACAGCAACAAGTCACACACCGATCTGGTCAAGCAAGTCAAGGATGATGGCTTCGGTACCTTGGATAATTACTGTGGATACAGCCGTTGGTTCGGTCTGCATCTGAGTACTGAAGACAATGTTGACCATTGGGAGAGTCTGCGGACCAACGGTAAGAAGGTTACCTCTTCGGTCCTCAGTAAGACTCTGAGTCGAGAACTCTCCAAGGCCAAGGGTAATCGTCAGTTCCTCACCCGTTTCGCTGAGATCATTGCTAAGGAGGCCAAGTGACCATTAGTCCAACCCACATCTGCGTTACTCAGGATGCCTACACGAACCAGTTCCATGAGGTTTCCATGGAGGTCTACCGTGATGTCTACGACGGTCTCAGCATTCACCACCACCCCCACTGCGGCGTGATCGATGTGACACGGGGTGCCGCAGTGCTGTTCATCGACAACGAGATCAACCAAGAGGACTTTGATAATTTCGCTGCCCTCTGTACACATAAGTTGAAGCGGAAACCCTCGAGGATTGTTCGTCTTCGAAAGCCCACCAAGAACAATGTGAACAACATGATCGAAAACATGATTTCAAATTTCATGCAGGAAATCGCTAACGATCTTGCCCGTTACAATGAAGAGATGAGGCGCAAACAGCAAGAGCGAGATGAACCGAATCATCCAAGTGATGGCTATGGTGAATTGGGGTTCGATGATTTCCGAGATGCCACTGGTAATGACACATGGGGAGGACTGTGATTATCTGAGAAGTCAAGAAAAATCTCTGAGAATTTTCGGAAATTAATATTCTGAAAACCTTTGTAAATTCCGCGAAAAATTTGACGCGATAGGGCGACCGCTAAGACTCCTAGGAATTTCAATAATCCCCAATACACCACAGAGGGGGCGCAGAGGGGTCTTGATTTCCCATCATCCCTCTGATACCATTTCTCATCATGGACTCCCCACTCAACAAGATCATCCTCGGAGACTGCCTTGAGATCATGCGAGGACTACCTTCCGATTCGGTTGATCTGATCGTCACTTCTCCTCCCTACAACAACTGGCGGAACAGACGGACTCAGGCCAAGCGCAGCGACTATTGGAAACGGACAAACATCGTCTACGACAATTGTTCGGATGACGAGACTGACGAGAAGTACGAGCAGAATCAGATCGATGTCATCAACGAGATGCTGAGGATCCTAAAGCCTACAGGAACCATCTGCTACAACCACAAGGATCAGATCTTCAACTTTCAGGTCAAGTCTCCATTGGAGTGGATCCTGAAGTCGAACGCCGTGTATCGTCAAAGAGTGACATGGGATCGATGTGGGATGCAAGCGTACAATCCCGTTCGGTTCTATCGGGTGGAGGAGGACATCTACATCCTTGGCAAGGAGGCAAAGGGCTTCAAGTGGAACAAGGAGGCCGCCAGGTTCATGAGCATCTGGCGGATCGTTCCCAACCGCAACATCCACGGCCACAACGCTACCTTTCCTGAAGAGATTGCGGAGAGGTGCATCCGTGCATTCACCGACGAGGGGGATGTGGTGCTTGATCCCTACAACGGAACGGGAACGACCACAGCGGTGGCGGCGAGGTTGAATCGGAAGTACATCGGGATCGACATTTCTGAAAAATACAACGAGACTGCCGAATCCCGCATATCGACATCGACATCGACATAAATAAAAATCGTTAGGAGAACCCATGAAGAACTTCAACCGATTCATCTCCGAGGCTGCGAAGCCCAAGCGCATCGTCCTCCCGAACCAGATGGGTGTCATCGAGGTGGTCAAGCAGGGCGACGAGTGGTCGTTCGACTACGGCGGGGTGCGGGGAAGAATCACCAAGGGTTGGTCGAGGATGGGCGGCGGCGGGTACTCTGTGACCGAGATCACCGATGTGGACGGC
>Ga0172376_10005311_pt1 | contig 14431 bp, 9 predicted proteins | sample Lak35m_FD_121114 | JGI IMG/M metagenome (GOLD analysis project Ga0172376, IMG submission 121114) | Freshwater microbial communities from Kabuno Bay, South-Kivu, Congo - kab_092012_35m | ecosystem: Environmental > Aquatic > Freshwater > Lake | place: Democratic Republic of the Congo: South-Kivu...
AATGTTGGTTCGAGCAACGTCGCACAGATGGCTTTTGCGGTCGAAACGCACGCGCGAGCACGTCAGCCTGAGGCTCTGCAAACTTCCCTCGCAGAGTTGGCAGGGAACGTTGAACAGATGGTGGCCGAGATCACTCAGTGGCAGCAGTAGCGCAATCGTGAATCTTCATCAGAGTCAGCGAAAACTCTTCATGCGCAGCGGTCACTGTAGGCAGCTCATCTCAGGGAGACGCGCATGCCGACCATCTTGTTGGTGGATGACTCACCAATTGACCGCCGAATCGCTGCGGAGTTACTCGCGGTGATTCCAGACATGACTTTGTTGCAAGCTGAGGACGGTGTTGAAGCCATCGCGTTGCTTGGCGAGTTCGAACCGCATGTTGTGATCACTGACATGCAGATGCCGCGGATGAATGGACTCGAGCTGACTGAGACTCTTGTGCGGCAACGTCCCGACTTACCGGTTGTGCTCGTCACCGCACGCGGCAGTGAAGAACTCGCGGTTCGAGCACTCGATCTCGGTGCAGCGAGCTACGTTCCTAAATCTCGATTAGCCACCGACCTGAGTGCGACAGTGACGCGTATCTTGTCGGCTGCTGCTTCGAAGCACGAAGCGTCCCGATTTCATGACTGTCTTGAGTACGTCGAATGCAGCTACCGACTCGCCAACGATGCCAGCCTCTTAATCTTCGCCGCCAACGAACTGACGCGGCCATTAGCGAGCGTTTGGAATGTCTGCCCGCGCGACATGCTGCGTATGCGGCTGACGTTGGAAGAAGCGTTGCTCAACGCCATGTATCACGGCAATCTCGAACTGAGCTCGCGACTCCGTGAAGCCGACCTTGAGCTCTATCACGAACTCGCGAATCGACGTTCTCTCGAAACGCCCTTTGCCGAACGTAAGGTACATGTCTCCGCGCGCAGAACTTCTGAGGACGTCTGCTACATCGTCACCGATGAAGGCCACGGATTCGATCACGCCAAGTACGCATCACAAGCGGACGAGAGTTCGTTGAGTGAGTCTTATGGCCGCGGCATCGTGTTGATGAAAACGGTCATGGATGACGTCGAGTTCAACCGTGTCGGTAATGCCGTGCGACTGACGAAGTACCGTAGTCGCCTGGTGCAACCAGCGGCGTCTCCTACGGCCATCACGGATATGGACGGCGATCTCAGCTTTGTCGTCGATGCCTGATGCGACTTCCTGAAGTCGTCGGCATGGCTAGAACGAATGAGGAACTCATGAACGCCGCATTAGATCCCCACATCATTCTGGATCGTGCTCGCGAACATCTTCGCAGTCGTGAAATACCACAGGCGATTGACGTACTACGTTCGTTGATGGTGTTGGGAATTGAAGAGCCTCCCGTCTTGGAACTGCTGGGAGTCTCGTACTCGCTTTCGGGCGATCACGAATGGGCGATTGCGATGTTTCAGCGAGTGCTCGCCGTTGCTCCGGATCGTGTGCCTGCCTATGTCAACCTCGGCGCATTACTCGTTAAACGCGGAGCCTATTCGGAAGCCATCGCATGCTTAGAGCGAGCTGCTCAGCTCGATCAAACATCCAGCGACATCTACCACAACCTCGGCATCGCTTATCAAGAGACTCGCGATTGGGGGCGAGCCCATGTCGCGTTCAAAGCGGCAGTACGGCTCAAACCCGATTCAACCGGCACGCTCTATCGGCTCGGCGAGTTATGTGTGCAGACCAAGAACTTCCCTGTCGCGATCGCTTACTTCAATAAAGTGCTAGAGATCAATCCTCAGCATCTGCGAACTCGACATGCACTCGATCAACTCGTTCAGAGGCTTGCTCAAGAGAAATCCAGCAACGGTCAGAGTTCCGTGACTTCAGGAATGCTCTCTAGCTCTGCGGTCATCAACAGCGATCTGCGACCGACTGAACTGCCAGCGTATTCCAGTGCTGCCTCAAGGAGCACAGTTCGTCCAATGCGAGAACGAACGCCCTCTGAAGTCAACGACATCAAGTTGTTGGCGCGAGACATTCATTTGAAAGGGACGCTGCTGCTGGATTGGTTCGACGACATCGGAACAGTCACTCTCGCGGCGTTTCGCAAGCAAGTACAGAACGGCATCAATGGCCGTCCAGCATTCAGTACCGCTCGGCGCGACCTACAGAGCCAGATGAAAGTGGCTTGCGAGCAATATCAACAGCTCGTCAACACCCTTGGCCGACTGGAAGAACTGCTCCAGCGACGGTGATGAAGCCTTCATCATTCCTTCTCCGAAAACTCATTGTACCAGCGTAGCGTCACGCCTGTACTTGCTGGCTTTTGATGTCGCGCATTGATTGCCGATTACTGATGCCCTTGTCGATGAGAGACTGTATGCGAAGAAAATGGCATGGTCGGAGTTTGAGCAGTTGTGTCGCGCTCCTTGTTGGCTTTTCGCTCGTGGGATGTGGCGGTAGCGAAGATGACTTCAGTAAGCCGCTCGTGATGCCCAAGTCATCGAGCAATGGCCCAGAATCTTCCGACATGAAACTCGCACCGACAGCGAACGCTGCGGCGGAAGCGGGTCGGAACGGCGCGACTGATCAAAGTGCTCCTGCCGATACGACATCTGAAGTTTCAAAGCAGGACGGCTTGATACAAGACGGGGCAAAGAGCGATGTCGCAGTTGCTGCCGCTGCTAACTCAACATCACCGACGATGAACGAGGCACAGTCGACCAGCGTCAGCGGTAAGTCTGAACCCAAATCGGAACCGATGCCTGTGGTGAAAGACGTGCCACTCCCCAGCGCTCGCCCAACGCAGGCCACTCCAGTCGCCACAACGATCGTTGCGAAGACCGGCGAGCCGATGGCCGAATTGAAGACGGTGTCAAACCCACAGCAGTCTGCCCGTGCGAGCGGCAACACGGAGTTGGTGCCGCTGAGTCCCGAGGAACGCGAATGGCTCAACGTCAAGCAATGGCAAGCGTGCTCGGCTGACGGGCAGTTCGTCGTGTCTGCGGTTTCGACCAAGCGATTAAGGGTCCATGACATCCGGTCGCGCACCCAGGTTAGCGAGTTCTACGGGCAACCTCGCTCGGTGACCGCCTTGGCAGTCGGGCCACTCGGGCAATGGATCATCGCGGCGGATGATGCCGGCTCACTGCGACTGTGGAGTTCGAGCCTCACGACGACGGGACTCGATCGCATCGCACGTGAGGCGCTTCAAGCCAGCGAAGCCGCGCAGCCAACGATCAAGTCTGAGCAGGGAATTGTGCGCGCTATGCTGCTCTCGCCTGATGCACGATCACTCTTTACGGCGGGCGAGGACGGCAGCTTGCAGCATTGGTTAATCGAGGCTTCTGTGGCCGGGGTGTCACTCAAGTCCAGGCAACGTTGGGTGGCCCATCAAGGGGAAATCACGGCGTTGAAAATGTCCACGAATGGCAAGGCACTCGTCAGCGGCGGACAAGATCGGCATGTCAAACTCTGGGATGCTGCAACGGGCGAGTTGCAGCGTGACTGGATTGCCACACAAGCCACGATCTCAGACGTGGCGGTCACCGGCGATGGAGAACGCGTCGCCGCGAGTACATTCGGGAAGGTGGTCTCTTGGTGGCCGGTCACGATTCCTACCGCCACTGCTGCAGCAGAGAAGCCGACGGAGACCTCAAAGCCGATCGGCAATGCGAAGCCGAGCACGATCACTACCACATTCGAGCATCCAGATTGGGTCGTCGCCTTGAGTTGGTCGGCGGATGGCAAGCAGTTGATGACAAGTTGCCGGGATCGCAGCATTCGTGTCTGGGACGTGAGCACAGGCCGTGTGATTAGCCGACCAGAAGCGGCTAAGCACGTCGTTGTCGAGATGCGATCGGTTGCTGGCGAACAACGACTACTGAACCGCGACCGAGCCGGCGTGATTCGCAATCGTCCCCGTGTTGCGATTGCTGGGAACGATGACGAGGACGTGCCACAAACCACTCAAGCAGTCAACAGCGAATGGGTGTTTGAGTCTCCTAGTGAACTGCTCTCCCTCGCATCCGTTGACGCGACCACTTCAACAACAGTGAATCCAAAACTCGAAATGTTGCTGTCGAACCTGCGAGTTGCCGGGTCACGCAACGAACGCGATCAATGGCGCGCCAAGTACTTTTCATCTTCGGCGTCCTTCTCCACCACCGATACGGCAAAGGCCGCAGAGGACGAGGAGACCGAGTTGCCGAGATGGAAGCCACCAGTCAACTCGACCGAGAAATCCGACCGACCACAGTTGATTGGTTCAATCAGCACCGCCTTTGATTTCGCACCACAAGTGGTTGGAGGACATCGCAGCACTCAGAATCACGCCCAGTTGGCGCTTACTGCTGAAGGTGAATTCTTGACAATCGTCTCTGGCGTGAATCCTGAGGCCGAACAGGATCTGCGGCGGCGTACGGCAAAGGGAAATGCTCCCGCGAATCAAGTTTGGGTCTGGGACGTTGCGACTCAAGGACTGCTGCGGCACTGGGATGATCTGGCCACAACCCCTTCGTCACTCAAGTTCGTCGAGGCCCGCAATCAATTCGTAGCGACCAGCACACCGCATTGGATGTCATTGGTTACTGGGTTGGCGATCGACCTCTCACAGATTGGAAGTCCGACAGAGAAGTTGCACCGTGTTGCAGTATCGCCCGATGGGCAGCGTATCGCGGTGACCTATGTCGGAATGAAGCAAGCGACGAACAAGGTCGTGCGTTTATTTGATGCCGAAACACTGAAAGAGGTCGCGGCCTTTGAAGCTTTTGAAGCCATGGGCACGGCGATCGAGTTTTTACCCGACTCAAGCAGCATGCTCGTCGGTATTCGTGAGCGATCTGCTCACAAGTTGCTGATGCTCGACGTGACAAATCTCGCCGTGCAGTCGACTCTGGAAGAAGTGCCACATGCACAAACCTGGCTACAGGGAACCGATCAAGAGCATCACTCTGATCGCGGCATTGGCAGCATCGTTATTTCTTGGGATGGGAGGGCGGCATTGACAACCGGCACTTATGGCAGTGGCGATTTTCGTTTGAATTTCTGGGACCGTCGCGGCTCGAAATGGCAATTGCGACCGCAAACCAGTGCCAAGGCTGCTCAGCCAATTGTCGACGACACACGCTGTCCACTCCCTCTGTTATTTGTAGGTGGCAAGGTCGGCCAATTACTCGCGATCAATCAGAAGGGGCTTGGGCTCCTTGACACTCATAACGGGCGTATTGCTCGCAGTATCGAACTCAAGGACGGCAGCAAAGAGCGAGGACCTTATGCTTGGTCGGGAGATGGCAACTGGTTAGCGCAAGCCGACAACGCTGGCCATGTCGCGTTATGGAACCTGCGACTGGAGAAAGAACCGGGCTACTTCGCAGCTCACCTTGGTCCCATCAAGACGCTTGCGCTCTCACAGGACGGCCAGTTGCTTGCAACGCTCGGTGAGGAAAACCAATTGCATCTCTGGAGCCTCTCCAACTGGCTCCCCAAGAACCGTGTCGTCGTGAAGAAGTCACCCACAAAGCCCACTCCGTCAGCGGACTAAGAGCCCGGCTGCGTCTGCGGGACTCACTCTCGTTCGATTAAGCCAATACGACGCTCGCAAGCCGCCCTGTGACGACGATTTGGGCAAACTCCAAGAATCGCGTACCTACACGAATCGCTGTGCAAAGTTCGCTCTGCCGACTGGACCATCGCTGGGTACTGGCGCGGCATCGACACGAAACAGTTTGAAGGACCGGTCTTCGCGGCCGATCCAAGATCGCATGTATTTATTCACACAGGGATCGGCGGGGCGGACATGACGATGTCGTTGGGATTGGCAGAACTCGATTGGGAGCATTGGGAATGAGCATGAGCGAACGAGGTATCAAAGCTGTGTTGTTGGACTGGTCCGGCACGACGGTCGATCACGGCAATCTAGCCCCGGTCTTGGCATTTGCTGAAGTATTTCGACAGCGCGGCATCGACGTGACGATAGATGAGGCGCGCGGTCCGATGGGGCGTGCTCAACGCGATCATATCGCGGCGATTGGGCTGCTCCCGCGTGTTGCATCTTTGTGGCGTGAAAAGTTTTGTCGATCCATTTCTGATGCTGATATCCAAGCGATGCATGAAGACTTCATCCCTTTGCAGAAGGTGTTGCTCACCAAACACTCAGATGTGATCAGCGGCGTGCCGAGTGCGATCGAGTCGCTGCGCGTTCAGGGCGTGAAGATCGGCTCAACGACGGACTATTCGCGTGAGTTGATGGAGGTCGTCGCTCCACTCTCCGCCGCAAATGGCTATGCGCCAGACATCATCGTGTGTGCTGATGATGTCCCCGCCTGTCGTCCCGCCCCCTGGATGAACTTCCTCGCCGCACAACGTCTCGGCATCTATCCGATGAGTTCGATTGTTGTCGTCGACGATACTGCAATCGGCATCGAAGCTGGCCTGAATGCGGGCGCGATCACTGTTGCGGTCACAAAAACTGGCAACGCATTAGGACTGAGTGAAGCCGAAGTCGTCGCCCAGGACGGCGATGCGTTTCAAGCCCGTATGGCCTCAATCGAATACCAGTTTCGCAAGCTCGGAGCGCATTATGTCATTCCATCTGCTTCGTCGCTTGGGCATCTCGTGCAGCACATCAGCGGTAGTGCGTGAACGCCCTCTTAGCACGCGGCCAGCAGTAACGATCGCGGCATCCTTCGTCTGTGGTTTCTGCGCAGCATTTTCTTGACGTTCCCTTCGCAACTTCTTGATCGAGTTCGTTCAAGGTTCTGACTGATCGGTTCTCGGTCTTTGCGGAGTGGGCTTGTGATGCAACTTCAGATTCACGTTTCAGATGGACCGGATCGCGGTAAGCGATTCGTCATCGACTCGGGTCACGAATTGCTCGTCGGACGTGGGTTGCAGTCTCAGACGCAGCTCACTGATCCGAGCGTTTCACGTAAGCATTGTCGCATTCATTTTCAGGCCGGACGTGCGACGCTCATGGACTGTGGAAGCGGCACCGGCACGTTGCTCAATGGCAGCAACATTGTGGAAGCGCTCCTGTCTCCCGGCGATCGCATCACAGTCGGCGACTCGGTGCTGACCGTAGCAATTCCAGTTGGCGATCATGATCGCACGCTCGCTCCTCGGCGCAACAGTGTGCTTGCTCCATCGGCTGCGGTGGTCGCCATGGGGGCCGCTCCGAAGGTGGTGGCAGAACTCAACGGAAAGAGGAATCTGTCGCACTTACTCGGGTCGACATTGCACAAGTTTCGGCTCTCGACGACTCATGTCCGCGGTAATACCGGAACCATCTTTCGAGCGCAGCATGTCGAGACCGAACAACTGGTCGCAGTGAAGGTCTTGTGGCCCGACATTACCGCCAGCGAAGAGCAACGCCATCGCTTTGTGCGCGCGATGAAAACGATGCGCGCGATCAGGCATCCTCACGTCGTCCGCATTCTAACGGCGGGTATCACGGAACTCGGAGCGACCGGAGAGAACTTCTGTTGGTTCGCCATGGAGTTCGTTGACGGCTTTTCACTCAAGCAATTCGTCAAACGCGAGGGAACGGCTGGCATGCTGGATTGGGAGCACGCATTTCGAATCGCCGTGCAGATGGCGCGTGCCCTGGAAGTCGCATTCGAGCAGAGCATCGTGCATCGCAATATCACGCCCGAGAACATTCTTGTCCCGAGGCAGAGCCCGCATGCCAAGCTGGCTGACTTGATGTTGGCGAAAGCGCTCGATGGTGCGCTCGGCGAGCAGATCACGCGGCAAGGCGAGTTGCTGGGAGATGTTGTCTACATGTCGCCCGAGCGTACTCGCGGCGAAGACATCGATCATCGGGCGGACATGTATAGCCTCGGAGCGACGCTGTACTTCGCGATCACCGGGCAGGCACCGTTTGAATCAGCGTCTCTGTCGGAGTTGATCGGACGCATCCAAGACGAGGAACCGCTGCCTCCCAAGACGTTCCAACTTTCGGTGAACGATGCGTTTCAGGAAGTCGTGCTGCGATTGCTCGCGAAGTCACCGACGGATCGATTCGAGCATCCAACGAAGCTGCTCGCGGAACTGACTCGGATCGGCAAGTTCGCGGGCATCGAAGTGCCATGAGCCTCATTGAATTTGCAGGTGCGGGCGTGAAATCCAGATCGGCATGCTGCTGGAAGGCACTCTGGCAGTTCTTGAGGGAATAGTTCTGACAGCCCGTCACCAATCTCAGAATGTTCTTGCCGTGACTACCGCACAGGAATGGTTCGCTGTCCGATGCGAGATCAGCGCAGAAAGACTTGCTTCATGAATGTGGCCGTGCATGAAGACTCCACGATCCCACCACACCGCGCGGTTGTCAGTGGCGTCGCGACTCAACGTGATGATGCCCCCTACAGATCGTCGATTCAGCAGCGTGAATTCGGTGACTACGAGTTGCTCGACGAGATCGCGCGTGGCGGTATGGGCGTCGTGTACCGCGCGAAACAAGTCGGTCTCAATCGCATCGTCGCTCTCAAAATGATTCTCGATGCACAACTGGCGTCGGAAGACGACGTGCGCCGCTTCTATTCGGAAGCGCAAGCTGCGGCGTCGCTCAATCATCCGCGCATCGTGCAAGTCTTCGATGTCGGTTGTGTCGACGAGCAGCACTACTTCTCGATGGAGTTCATTGAGGGCTCGAGCCTCGCCGCACTTGTCACACGTGGTCCACTCGATCCGCAACGAGCGGCTCAAATTATGTGGGCCGTCGCTGATGCGGTCGGTGTTGCGCATGAACAAGGCATCGTGCATCGAGACCTCAAGCCAGCCAACGTGATCCTCGACAATAAGGGTGAGCCGCATGTCACTGACTTCGGCCTCGCGCGGCGCACCGATCGTGTCGACCCCTCCGAGACAGGCGAATTGCTCGGTACGGCGAGTTACATGCCACCCGAGCAAGCTGCCGGAGACGGAGAGCACATCGGTTCGCACTCTGATGTCTACGCGTTGGGAGCAACGCTGTATTGCTTGCTCGTAGGACGCCCGCCATTTCAGGCCGCAAACCCATCCGACACGTTGCTCCAAGTGCTGCAACGCGATCCAGTCCCCGCTCGACAACTCAACGCGCAAGTTCCGGTCGACCTCGAAACGATCTGCGCGAAGTGCTTAGAGAAGTCTCCGCAGCGACGTTATCCCGACGCCAATTTGCTGGCGGCAGACTTGCAACGATTTCTCAACAACGAGCCGATTCTCGCGCGACCGGTAAGCATGTGGGTCGAGTTTCGCAAATGGCGGCAACGCAACCCGGCGCTCGCGCTCGTGGCGTTCGCCCTGAGCGGTGCGATCGTCGCGTTGTTCGCCGTCAGCCTCATGTACAACGCGCGTCTGCGCGAGGAACGTGAATCCGCACAGGCTGCCGAGCGTCGTACGGTTGACCTGTTACGCTTATCAGAAGGGCTGTTGGAAGAACTCAGCCAACAGAAGAACGCCGCACAGCAAGTCGAATTTTTACGAGCGACTCAATTTGGCAGGTTGATTGTCACCGCAGAGCGACTTGCGGAGAGCACCGTCGTCGCGGAGTTCCAGTCAGCACTCTTCGCGGCACAAGACAGCCTCGAATGGATCGATGCCGAAAAGTCTGCTCGATCGCGTGAAGCGATGTCTCGACTAACAGCCGTTGCAGAGCAGTGGACGACTGGCGTGCGTCCGGGATCAGTCGCCGACGCGCTGCAGCAAGTCGCGTTTGCCTGTCGCGAAGATTGGCGAGCAACGAGCGAACCGATGTTGCAAGCCGCCGTCGAGCGACAAGCTCGCACGCAGCTCGCCCAGACCATTCAACTGATTCTCACAAGCCGTACTCCAACTGAAGCCGAACCGCATCTCGAACGTCTGCAACACGGTCACTACGGCACTGTGAAAGCCATCGGTCTCGACGAGCTCGCGCAGCAAGTCGATGCATTTCGATCGCAACTCAAACGCGATCGCTCCGAATGGCTTTCATCCGAGATGCATCGCGAACTCACTCGACTGCAAGCGCTAGCTATCGTGAATTGAGTTGCGGATTCGAAGTCTTGCAGCACTTACTCCATTGCGCATTGATCCTGGCGTGCGATCATCTTGTGCCCTGTCTCGCAGGAAGACAGAGGGCGCAACCTTGAGGTGACGACCGGAAACGTGGCCGTCGCAATTAGGATTGATTTGCGGCCTTCTCAAGCTTCTCGCCGTGCCTTCGCCGGTCGTTCATCAGCCAGTTCTAAAATCCTCACGCACAGAGACCTAACAGTCTCGATCAGTTGCGTGTATCTGTCCGAAGTGAGGTGCGCTGTGAAGACGCTGGCCCGGCTTCCTTCCGGCGTACCTCACCGAGACGGACTCCAGGCCAAGGAGTAGGCATGAAACGAGTTCGCTCAATCTTCATTAGCGATGTGCACTTGGGTTGCCGTTATGCCAACACCAACGCGCTGCTTTCGTTTCTATATCAGTATCAGCCGGACTATCTCTATCTGGTCGGCGACATCATTGATGGCTGGCGTCTGAAACGGTGTTGGTACTGGACTGATTCCTACAGCTACTTGATCCGCCGTGTTCACGACTTGATGCGTGCCGGGACTCAAGTGTGTTATGCCCCAGGCAATCACGACGAGTTTTTACGTGACTTTATCGACAGCGTTGAGGGCGTGCGGTTGGCCGACGAATTCGTGCATCTGACCGCTGATGGCCGCCGTATGTTGGTCATTCATGGAGACCAGTTTGATGCTGTTGTGCGGCAAGCACGCTGGCTCTCGATGCTTGGAGACATGGGCTACAACGCGCTGCTCCGCATTAATCAGTGGTTCAATCTCGGTCTGCGGCTCTTCGGCAAGCGGTACTGGTCGCTAAGCAAGTACATCAAGCATCAAGTCAAACTCGCAACCTGCTTCATCGGTCAATTTGAAGATGTCGTGACAAAGCATGCGGCCGCGCGGAATTGCGCTGGAGTGATCTGTGGGCACATTCACACCCCGCTCATCACGCACCGCAACGGTATTGAGTACCTCAATACCGGCGACTGGGTTGAGAGTTGCACCGGGCTCGTCGAGCACCTCGATGGGACTTTTGAGATTGTGCATCAGCCCGAACACCTCGGTACCGCTATTGCTTTCGAACCGCGTCCGCTCATGCCGTCACTTCCTCGACCACAAGTCGTTCCACGTCCGCATGTCGCGCTCGCGACTCTGGATTGGGATCAGTGGGAAGCGTGGGACGACTGAGCTCAAACAACGACTTGGTGCATTTCTCGTTTAACTCACAGTCACCGGCGACAAATCCATTAAGCATGCTTGTCTCTGGGGATGAGTTCGTCACATGTGACTGCGCTCTAAGCGACTTCATTCTTTCACGTCGAGGAGCAGATCATGCCCGTTTCTGAATGGATTCAAGGTCGAGTCTTCAACTTCGTGCATCTTCGCAACCTCGTTTACAACACGTGCTGGGAAGATCCGCGACTTGATCGTGAAGCCCTGCAACTGCAGCCGCATGATGAGGTCGTGATGATTACCTCGGCGGGGTGCAACGCTCTCGACTACGCCCTCGATGGACCGGCTCATGTCTATGCGATCGACATGAATCCTGCTCAAAACGCACTGCTCGAACTCAAGCAAGCTGGCATCAGGCAGCTTGATTACACCGAGTTCTTTCAAGTCTTCGGTCGTGGCCATCACCCGTGTTTCCCTGAGCTGTATCAGCAATTACTTCGTCCCAATCTCTCACCAACAGCGCAGGCTTATTGGGATCGTCATCACGGCTTCTTCTCTAACAAGCGTAGTTTTTACTTTCGGGGGACCTCGGGCTTCTTCGCGAAGATGATCAACCTCTACATCGACCGACTCGTGCATCTCCGCAGCGATCTGATGCAATTGCTCAACGCCAGTTCGGTTGAAGAGCAAGCCGCCATTTACTTCGGCGGACTGCGTGACGCATTTTGGAGCAAGCCGGTGCGCTGGGCCGTTGGCCGTGACACGACGTTATCACTTGTCGGAGTGCCGCGCGCTCAGCGCGAGCAAGTCGAAGCCTTTCACCACGGCGGCATCGCTCAATTCATTGAGGATGCGGTCGAAGCGGTCTTCACTCAGTTGCCGTTGCGAGACAACTACTTCTGGCGAGTATATCTCACTGGCGAATACTCGATCGATTGTTGCCCCGAGTACCTCAAGCTCGACAACTTCCTGAGGCTTAAAGCCGGTCTCGTCGATCGCATCAGTTCGCACACGATGACGGTGACGCAGTTCCTACTGCAGCACGACCGGCCGGTGTCGAAGTTTGTGCTGCTCGACCATATGGACTGGCTCAGCTCGCACCGCATCGACTGGCTGCAGGATGAATGGCAAGTGATCGTCGACCGAGCCACTTCCGACGCACAGTTTCTATGGCGTAGCGGTGGTTTACGTACCGAATTTCTCGATGAGCTCGAAATCGAACTGCACGGGCAGCGTCGAGCACTAGGGCTCGCACTGGACTATGACCGCCAACTCGCAGGTCGCCTGCATCAAGTCGATCGTGTTCACACCTACGGCAGCTTTCACATCGCCAAACTTAACAGTTAGGCACGGCATAAGGCTGTTCATCGAATTACGCGGCCACTGGCCCTGACTCCGGAGCGTTTACCAGTCGAACTCCTTATCTACGTACCTGTGGTTGCGAGTTAAACAAAGCCTGCCGTAACTCTTCAAAGGCACCTGTCATGTCTTTCACTTCCGACCTTCGCATCCTGTATCAGCTCACGTTGAAGCCAGTGCGAGGTAAGTCGCACGCTGAACGAATGGAGTCGTTCTACAGCCAGCAGGTCGCAGGCTACGACGACTTTCGCGAGAAGCTTTTACCCGGTCGCCGCGAACTCATGGCGTTGATCCCCTTCGAAGCCAATCAAACCTGGGTCGACCTCGGCGGTGGCACTGGAGCGAATCTCGATTTCATTCCTCAGACTGTCAGCCAATTGAAACGCGTGCAAATTGTCGATCTCTCGGTGTCGTTGCTAGAGCGTGCTCAACGTCGCGCCCGAGACCAAGACTGGCCGCACGTCGAAACCATCTGCGGCGACGCAACGCGTTTCGAGCCGGATTATCCAGTCGACATCGTTACTTGCTCGTATTCACTGACAATGATCCCCGATTGGTTCGCTGCGATCGATCAAGCTTGGCGCATGCTGAAGCCAGGTGGAGTATTTGCAGTCGTCGACTTCTTTGTTTCGAGGAAGTACGCAGACGAGGGCTACGGTCGACACAGTTGGCTCACACGCACGTTTTGGCCGGCATGGTTCGCGAGTGACAACGTCTTCCTGAGTTCCGACCATGTTCGCTATCTGCATCACAGGTTTGAGGCGATTTCCTACTGCGAGCGGCTTACTCGCCTGCCGTATATGCCACTCAGTCAAGTCCCTTATTACATCTTCATCGGGCATAAGCCACTTTAAACCGAGCGTAGGCAATAGGGCGTCTTACAGCATTTAGACGAAGAGGGCTCGCACTGCCAATAATCGTCTGTATAAAAGTGCGAATCATTCGCGAAAGTGATAATTTGTGCGATCAATTATCATTATAAAACACTGTCAATTACAGTGCATCCAATAATCTTAATATTGCAGCTGTAACAGGTAATTCTTCTAATATCGCTGAGACTAAAGTGCGTCATGTAAATTTCTAGCGCCTGCTGGCGGAGAGGATCGGACCAGGGCCTCTCGAATTAAGTAGGTTGCCAATCGAAAACGAACGCACCATCAACGGCCTGTGACGCCGTATCCGTGGCCGGTTCGTGAGTCGGCGGGCCGGGGCAACCGCTCTAGCAATACATGAATCACTCTAAAGTCAGTGCGAAGACCGCTTTCGTCATGCCGGGTAATGCGGCTCGCTGGAGGGTGTGGTGAAGTCCGCGAAGCTATTCGGTGAAGTACCACGACGCCCCGGGATTAGTTGTGCGCTGCGCAGCAGAAATCGCAGCAGTAGGCCGGAGGATCGGCTCGCAAGAGGCCGCAAACGCTTCCAAGCAGGCTCAACCGTCAGACGGGAGCGACATAAAAAAGAGCGTAATTGCAAGGCGATTCCGTCAGAAACGACGGAGTACGAGACTGGGGCCGCTGGGATTCGAACCCAGAACCAAAGGATTATGAGTCCTGCCGCGAATGGCTCAGAACTGCTACAAATCACGGCATTTCCGCGATTGTCGATCCCGCTCTTGGACCAAATCTTGGACCGCCGCAACGAAACCGGACCTCAGAAGCAAGCCGAAGAGGACGGGCAGAAGGCTCGCAAGACGAAGCGAGTGACGGGCTCGGGGGATGCTCAGACGCGGGCGACGACGCAAGGCCGTTCTTCAAGTGGCGAGCCGCCTTTACCCAAGCAAGGCATCGACTTCGCTGCCGCCGTAGCGGGCATCTTCGCTTTGCCGCTGTCGGATGCCGAGAAGGCCGAAGCCGTTCGTCGACTCTTGGCATCTCAAAATAGAAAGGAGTGCATGACCGTGGCACACGATGGAAGACATGCTG
>Ga0172376_10005314_pt1 | contig 14427 bp, 11 predicted proteins | sample Lak35m_FD_121114 | JGI IMG/M metagenome (GOLD analysis project Ga0172376, IMG submission 121114) | Freshwater microbial communities from Kabuno Bay, South-Kivu, Congo - kab_092012_35m | ecosystem: Environmental > Aquatic > Freshwater > Lake | place: Democratic Republic of the Congo: South-Kivu...
GCCGGAGTTTGACGCGGCGTATGCAAAGTTTATCGAGCGCGTGAGCATCGATCAGAACAGCAAGAGCATGATCACCAACTACAGCCGCAGCATCGCCGCTGTGGCGCTGCATTTTAACCGACCTCCGCACAAGGTAAGCGTGGAAGAGATCAACGGATACCTGTATCGCATGAGCACGCGCTGATTGATTCTATGGCCGGATCAGATGTGTTGACTCTAAAAAGCATAGTGCGGTTCATTCCGGAATGCAACTCCGCTTTTGAAATCCCATAAGTATTTTTGATTGGCTATCGAAGCTTCGTTCAACACAGACTTAAATCGAAGTCGTGAAAAACGACATCGTTTAAGCCTTAGATGTTATGGGCTGGTTTTCTTTGTTAGCAAGGTTTCTGATCACCGTGTTCTATGACTTCCATATATGTCCCACGAAATATTTCCGTTGTTACTTGACCGTCACATAAACGACATCTTATTCTGCCGTCTGCGGTCGTGGCGAAGGTGGTGAAGGAGTGAAACGCTTTTAGGGAATACTTTACGGAGTGAGTCAGCCCGGAGTGAGTCATTGCCGAACGAGTCATGGCGAGGAAGAATCCGCGCAAATCCGCATAATCCGTTAAATCCGCGTACTATACTTCGCGAACGATTCGTTTCGGGATTGCTTCCTGCGTCGCATTGACCCGATGATGAATTCCATCAAAACATCGCCCGCACCTGCGCATTGCCTGTATGAATCGGTTTATTATCCGGCGTTTTGCGCCCATCGTACCCGAGTGTGAGTTGCAGGCTTTGTCCTACACTTTGTTGCCAGCCCGCGCGCCATGTGAAGTTTTCTCCGGGTTTAAGTCCTTCCAGCATTTCATATCCTGTTGTGGAATTTACTGTGCCGTTGTAAGCGATACGGAAGTAATTCAACTCTGCAGTGAATCCGCCTTTTGATGCTTTTGTATAGCGGAACTCAACACCGGCTTTCTGCAGATTGATTACTTCTCCGCCCATGTCCGCAGCATTGCGCTTGTCTGTATACCGATACAAAACACTGATGCGGAATGTGGTTCCGGGCTGGTAACTGAGTCGCGGCTCCGCGTCGTAATAATTGATGAAATAATTACGTGTGGAGAAAAACTGCGAAGCGCTCGACTTCACGCCGCTCTTGTATTCGGCTTGAAATAAAAATGCACGCGTGATGTTCCAGCGCATTCGTATCTGGTGAAATTCATTGGAGCGCGATTCCAATCCGTTCGTGAGCAGATTCTTTCCTTGCACCTCCTGCCATGTGTAATCCACACCGAACTTACTCGAAAGCTGGTTGAAGAAAATCGTGTTACGGATGGTTGCATTCAATGTTACAAGCGAAGTGTCATTCGCATCATCCGTCTGCGGGATGTATGCATGCTCAAATTCCCGACTCATGGTTTTCTTATCCACGCGATACGAAGCCTGATCACTGAAACGCGCAATGATCTTCAACAATCCTTTTTTCTGTTGCCATGATTGAGGCGCGCGCAACTGCACACTTTGTGAAAACTGGTTGGTGTACACTTTTACAAACTGGCTCGTTGGCGTGTAAACGCGAATGAATCGCGCCTGATCGCTGAACAACGCAATCTCAAACTCATTGAGTTCCTTCAACCCGTTGCTGTTGTAGTCTGTCCAAGCATACGCCCCTTGACCGGCAGGAACTTCGAGGTAGAAAAATTCTTTCTTCACTTCCAATCCCGAACCTGCTTCGTAAAATGTGCTCAACGAAATTGCATTCTTAAAAAGGCGCAGTGAATATTCCACACGACCTAAAACGGTGTTATCCGGTTGCAATGTTGTAAGCGCGCTGTTCCGGATATCCAGCTTGCGGTAACTTGCAGTAATACTCAGTCGTTGTGATTTCAGCTGACTCATTTGCAATCCTGCTCCGAAACTTTCACCGTACGTGGCAGTTTGTAGTGCAGTTTGTAATGGCAGATAATCCGTGCGTTGTTTGTAAAACAATTTCGCTGATGTTTTCGCTGAGTCGCCTGCCGCAACGTAACTCTCCCACTCCAGATAACCGAAACTGTTCGATTGCAGCGTGTCGCTTCCGGGTTTTCGTATTCTGCTGAACTCCGTTTCTTCCCATCCGCCAACTGAAAATATTTTTCCAAGCGGAATATTCAGATTCACACGTTGCCGTTGAAAATCTGTTTTACCGTAAGCGCCTGCAGAAGTCAACACACTTCCACGACCTGAAACAGAAAACTGTTTCTTGCTATAAGAAAACTCCGCGCCGTTTTTCAATCCGGTGTATTGCGATCCTTCATTGAATCCGCTGAATGTATATCCTACACTGTAACCTTTCTTCAAAGAAGCAACTCCGGCGTTACCTACAAACATGTGCTGATCTGCAGTAGGCACACGCGATGCGCCCCATCCTAAATTCCAATCGCGTTCAAATTCTATGGAACGATAGCGTTCTACGAAAGTGAAATATCGACTCGCATATTCATATTTGATTCCGTATTTCAAGCGCAGTGAATCGCCGGCCATTCGCGTACCGCTGTAGGTAAACGTTCCTGCATAACCCTGATCATCGCGCGCGTCAACATCGGAGAATGTATTCTTGTCGTAATTGCTCATAGCAACTTCCGCGCTGATCTCGTTGTGCTCCGTCTTGTGCGATGCACCCGCTGTAACCATCTGTCGCTTCTTCGGTGTTACAATCACAATCACAGGTTCGTAATCTCCTTGAGGAACTCCGCCAACAGGAGCAATCCACTCAAAAACTTTTCCGTTGGCTGTTGCATTTACTTGCTTATAGTTTCCGTTGCCGCTACCGACAAACCAGAACGTACAACGCCAATGCGCACTGTCGGGATTCACAGATTGCACAAACACGCCGGAATACAAAACGGCATTCACAAGCGTGTCTTTCTTCAGGTAACGCACTTCCGTATCTGAAAAACCAACACTGTCTGCGCCCGGTATCACAGCGCGATTCAATGTATCTCCAACAGCTGCGAGAATGAGAATATCCGCATCCGTTAATGTTTGCTGCACGGGCTGATTCTTGTGATCCTGCTCCGAAAAAACATTCAGCGCAACAGTTGTTTTGCTTTTGACGCGTTGACTGTTCCAATCAATTCCTGAATGCACCAGAGAGCGGGAGTAGTTTCTATCGCTATACTGAAACTCAACGACAATTCGCTTGTCTTTCGTGATCAGCTGCTTTGCAGTGAAGGTAATCTCCGCAGTGTTGTAATCGATGATGTAATCGTTCTCCTGTCCGCGTACCATCAATTGTCCGTCAATATAAACACGCTCCGTTCCCGAAAGCACAATGATGAACAATTCGTTTTCCGCACCGCGCAATCGGTACGGACCTTGATTTCCTTCCACACCTGCAATAATGTTTCTCGCAAATTTACCTTTGGAAATAGCAACGGATGCGCCAACATTCAGCGTTTTCTTCACAGCATCGGGAGCAGCATAGATCATTTTTGTACTCAACGGAATTTGAGTTGCAGCAGAGATTCCTTGCCCGCGTTTGTTGAATTTCATGAAATACGAATCGCGTTTTTCCGTGAAGAAATCACCTGCAATAACCTTCGCTGTGGGTGATGTCAGTTGAATGTACACGCGATCAAACTCCTGCAGTTGCTGAGTTGTTCCGTCTGCTTGTATAGGAAGATTGTCATCCGTTGCCACCATCATCAAATCAACATTATCAGTCAATCTTCCGCTGATCTGCAGATTCAGATTGGAGTTCACAGACACATCACGGTTATTTCCGAATGAAATTCCCCGTGATAAACTTCCGCTTTTGTTGAGTCCGCCCATCGCAAACGGATCTTCTCCCTTTTGCTTCACCGGCGAATACAGAAACGGATTCACGCGGTAATCCGGTTGTGCGGTAAGTTTTTCCTGCGATTTATGTGAACGCGATGCCGTAAGCAGAAACGGAAACACGCGGTATGAAACTGTTATGCTGTCCACCGATACTTTCGCTTTCAGAAACAATTTTGCATTGGCATAGTCAATGGAATAATCGAGACTGTCGCGAAGCAGAATATTTCCGGCCTTAATATTTGCACTTCCGGGAATAACGCTCAGTGTATCGAGAGAAAGCGTGTCGTTTGAAAATGCGATTGTTTTCTGTCTGCCCGAAAAGAACGGCTGCGCGCCCGCGATCACAGAGCAGGTGATGAAAAACAGCAGGAAAACGGAGCGCAACTGCATGGAATGCTAAAAGTACGATTTACGGATTTGCCTTAGACCACTTTAACGTGAATCGAAATCGTACTTTTGAATCTCTACAAACGCAGAATCATGACAAAAATTATATCATACAACGTAAACGGAATCCGCGCGGCTTTGGGTAAAGGTTGGATCGATTGGGTACAACAGGAAAATCCTGATGTAATCTGTCTTCAGGAAATCAAAGCGGAAGCCGATCAGCTGGATCTTTCTGTATTTGAAAATGCCGGTTACAAACATCACTTCTGGCATTCTGCAGAAAAGAAAGGTTACAGCGGAGTTGCTGTTTTATCGAAGAAGAAACCCACTCATGTGGAAGTCGGAGCCGGTCATAAAGATTACGATTCCGAAGGACGGATTCTGCGTGCAGATTTCGGTGATTTGTCAGTGATGAGCGTGTATTTTCCATCCGGAACAACTGGTGATGTTCGACAGGATTTCAAATACGGTTTCATGGATTTCTTTCAGAAATACATTGACAAATTGAAGAAGAAACGCGGCGATCTTGTTATTTGCGGCGACTGGAATATCTGTCATAAACCTATTGACATTCACAATCCGGTGAGCAACGCAAAGTCAAGCGGATTTTTACCTGAAGAGCGCGAATGGATCGGAAATTTCATTGATAGCGGATTCATAGATACATTCCGTCATTTCAATGCTGAACCGCACAATTACACTTGGTGGACATTCCGAGCCAACGCAAGAGCAAAGAATCTCGGTTGGCGTATCGATTATCAGATGGCCAGCGACTCACTCAAAAAAGATTTGAAAGCAGCGGCCATTCTTCCGGATGCCAAGCATTCCGATCATTGTCCTATATCGCTGACTATCAGATAATTACATAGGTATAAGATAGTGCGACTCGTGAAAAGTTCGAAAATCGTGTGATTTCACAGTAAAAATGCGCACTTTCTCTATTGCTTTTTTAGCTATTTTAGGCGTACTAAAACGCAGAATCAAGTCATTATGAAAAGATTTACCCGTGCCCTGGCAGCTGTTCTCTTTTTGGGAATGGTAATCACAGGTAGCAAAGGCTGTAGTGGTGGACCGGAGAATCATTCCGGAACACGTGTTGCCAAAGGTCCTGTTCAGTACGGCGGAGTTTTCCGCATGAATGAAATCGAAGATTTCCGTACGCTTTTCCCATTGAATATTGTGGAAGTTGTAGGACATCATATCGGCACTCAGGTGTATGAAGGATTGGTGAAATTCAATCAGAAGGATCTGACAATTATGCCTGCGCTTGCTACGAATTGGGAAGCGCTTGACAGCAATACACGTTTCGTGTTTCACTTGCGCAAAGGTGTGATGTTCCATGATGATGAATGCTTTGCCGCAACACAGGGCAAAGGCCGCGAAGTGACGGTTCAGGATGTGAAATATTGCCTTGATAAACTTTGCACAGTATCACCGAATAACCAGCAATTCACTTACTCTTTCAAAGATCGCGTAGTTGGAGCGAATGAATATTTTGCTGCTACTGAGAAAAACCAATTTCCTGCTGAAGGAGTTTCAGGAGTGAAAGTGATTGACGATTCAACAATTTCGATTTCACTTCTTCATCCAATGCCTACGTTCCTGAATATCATGGCAACTCAAGGCGGATGGATTTATGCAAAAGAAGCTTTTGAAAAATACGGCGACGATATGCGTACGCGTTGCGTTGGAACAGGACCGTTCAAAGTGAAAAGCATCAAAGAAGGTGAAGCGGTTATTCTCGAGTACAATCCGAATTACTGGATGTACGATGAACATGGCAACCGTCTTCCTTACCTTGACATTGTTCAGTTCCGTTTCATCAAAGACAAGCGTTCTGAAATCATCGCGTTCCGCAACAAAGAACTCGAAATGGTTTTCCGTTTACCTGTTGAAATGGCAAAAGACATTCTTGGTGAACTAGACGAAGCTAAAGTACACGGAACTGATTTCGTGATTCAGACAGCTCCTGCAATGAGTTTGACGTACTACGGATTCCAGCACAAGCTTGCTCCGTTCGACAATCCTAAAGTCCGCATGGCATTCAACTACTCTATCAACCGCGAAGAAATCGCATTGAAGAAATTGAATGGTGATGCGCTTCCTGGAACACACGGAATTGTTCCGCCGAGCATCCGTGATTATCAGGCAGACAGTCTTGCAGGTTACACTTACGATCCTGATAAGGCGCGCAAGTTGCTTGCTGAAGCAGGTTATCCGGGCGGAAAAGGTTTCCCTGAAATCAGATTGCAAATCAACAGCGGCGGCGGCGATCGTAATACAATCACTGCAGATTATGTTGCGCACCAGTTGAATGAAGTTCTCGGCATCACTGTGAAAGTGGAATCAATGCCGTTTGCTCAACATCTTGAAGCTATTGAAACCGGAAAAACAATGTTCTGGCGTACAGGCTGGGTTGCAGATTATCCGGATCCGGAAACGTTCCTGACTACACTTTACAGTCAGCACATTCCGGCTGACCTGAACACGCGTTCATCAACTAACTCTGTTCGTTATTCGAGTCCGCGTTTCGATTCTCTTTTCACAGCAGCAGTACACGAAGGTAATCCTGCTAAACGTACAGCACTGTTCAAACAGGCGGATCGCGTTCAATTGGAAGATGCGGCTATCATGCCGATTTACTATGAACAGAACGACCGCCTTGTGCAGAGCAACGTTCGCAACTTCGATATCAACCCGATGGAATTCCGTGATATGACCCGCGTGTGGATTGAAGTTGAAAAGGCCGAAGAAGGTAAAGACACAGCGAAGTAATTCTCCGCAACTGAATACAAAACTCCGGTAACCCCGGAGTTTTTTTATGCTGCAATTTGTCGGATAAACAAACGTTTCGCCAACGTATGAAAGGTTTCCTTAAAAAGAAAAGTATTGAAGCATCGCGCGACAAACACCACCGAATCAGAAAGCGCTTATTTCGTGTGAATCAGATCCGCTTTAAGAGACTCGTATTTACTGTGCACCTGTTGCTGTGGTTGCCGGCAATCTCTGTCAGCAAAGCGCGCAACTTCGATTGAACGCTGTCCAAAATGCTCAATTGATACTTTATACCCGAGCAATATACTAATTGCAACAGCGCAACTATCAGCAGAATCAGGTTGATAACTTGTATTCGCTGCAGATAGCAATGGAGTGCAACTTTTTATATTTGTTTGATCTTAGAAACTCTATTAAAATGAAAAGAAACCTGATTTTCGCGCCGGTATTGCTGTTTCTCGCTTTAACAGCATGTTATCCAGCTCGCAAATACGATGAGCAAGTGGCAAAACGCATCGCAGCGGAGAAATCTCGAGACAGTCTAAAACTTTTGTGCTCTGACTATGACACTAAGCAAGCTGAACTTGATAAACAAATCAAAGATTGCACATCTGAACGCGACAAACTGAAAGTTGATACAATGGGTTGCGGAATGCGTTACCGTATTCTTACCATGCAGTATGATCAACTTACAGCAAACTATGAGCTGCTTCTGAAACAGAACAAAGAACTCATGTCGCGTCAGTCTTCAGAAAACTCTGCATTGGTTGGCAAGCTAAATCTGACGCAGGAAGAATTGTTCCGTAAGGAAGATTCTCTTAAGCGCCTTGACATCAGCCTTAAAGCGCAGAAGCGTTCTTTGGATTCTCTTAACGCGGAGCTTGCTCGTCGTGAGAAGCGAGTACGTGAACTTGAACGCGCGCTCGCAGCAAAAGATTCTGCAGTTGTGGCACTCCAAAACAAAGTGAAAAATGCTTTGGCGCAATTCGAAGGAAAAGGTTTGACTGTATCGCAGAAGAACGGAAAAGTTTACGTTTCCATGGATGACAAACTCATGTTTGCGACAGGAAGCACTACTGTTCAGGGAGGCGGAGTAAGTGCTCTCGTGGCCCTTGCCAAGGTTCTGAATCAGAATCCGGATATCAACATCATGGTGGAAGGTCACACGGATAATGTACCGATGAAAGGTAATGGAGAAATCAAAGACAACTGGGATCTTTCCGTGATGCGTGCTACTTCTGTAACGAAGATTCTGATTGCGAACGGAGTTGATCCGAAGCGTTTGACCGCAGCAGGTCGTGGAGAGCATTTCCCGATCGATCCGGCGAACACACCTGAAGCGCGCGCGAAGAACCGTCGCACTGAAATCATCCTGATTCCGAATCTCGACGATCTCTTTAAGGTTCTCGAACCGACAAACAAATAACATCAGAACCCTGCTTCGGCAGGGTTTCTTTTTTCACCTATGAACAGCAGACGAAAATTTATTCGCAACAGTGTACTCGGTACAGGTTTGCTTGCGCTTGGCGTCAACAATAATGCGCAAGCTGAAACTGTTATTGAAAATCCAACAGCACTCCTTCCTCCGAAACTTCGTAAAGGAGATCTTGTTGCGTTGATGGCTCCTGCCGGTGCAATCTTCAACGAAGATGCGATTACCAAATCGCGAAGTGCGTTGGAGGCAATGGGCTTTCGTGTGAAAGTCGGAGCAACGGCTACAGCTAAATCCGGATACCTCGCAGGTGATGACGGATTCCGCGCGAAGGAGTTCATGGATTTCATCACAGATACTGAAGTGAAAGCAATTGTTGCGTTGCGCGGCGGTTGGGGATGCGCGCGTATGTTACCGATGATTGATATGTCAATCATTCCGGATAATCCGAAAATCATTTGCGGATTCAGCGACATCACCACATTGCTGCTTGCAATCTATCGTCAAACCGGATTGGTTACTTTCCACGGCCCGGTGGGTAATTCAACCTGGGAAGGCGCTACCACAACCAATTTTCTGGATGTGGTACAAGCAAAGAAAACGCCGCTGGTGCTTTCCAATCCTGAGATGAAAGTTGTAGCACAAGGTTACGGTGCAGGAACACTGATTGGCGGAAATCTATCTATTATCTGCTCGCTCATCGGCACATCGTTTCTTCCCGAATTCAAAGGAGCAATTCTCTTTCTTGAAGAAACAGAAGAAGAACCTTATCGTGTGGATCGGATGCTGACGCAATTGTCTCTGTGCGGAATCCTCGACAAACTTTCCGGAGTGGTTTTCGGCACGTGTGCAAAATGTGAAGCGGAAGAACCTGATAAATCATTTACCCTTGATGAAGTGCTCGATCATCATTTCAAATCGCGCAGCTTTCCTGTTGTAAAAGGATTTGCCATCGGTCATATCAAAGACAAATTCACATTGCCCGTTGGAGTGAATGCGGAGTTGGATACAAAGTTGATGGCTTTAACAATTTCCGGAAAGATTGTATCAGACGGGAAATAAGCACGGCACACCCATGAGAATTACTTATGATTAATCTTAAGATACAGGCAAAACCTGCTTCGGTAAAATCGTTCGCCTCAGATAACGCTGATTGCTCAGATTAAATTTACCAACACGAATCTGCGAAATCTGCGTCAAGAAGTTGAACCAGCCTTCTTCGCTGATTACGCAGATTTTAAGCGCGTATAGTTCATCTGTGTTCTCTGAGACATCTGTGGCAAATCTAATCTGCGCTACGCATTTTTACATTTGATAATTTGCACATTGATTCATTTGAGCATTGTATCATTTGCAAATTTGATAATTGAATAATCTGCTGCCAGTGCGTATTTTTGCTTCCTATGAAAAAAGATCTTGATGTTCCCGAAGTGCATGATATTGCCATGGCCGTTATTCTTGAAGAAGAAGAAGGACAAAACGTGTGGAATGTATTCCTGATCAATCTTCATATTGTGCCGATTAAAAATGTGATTGTTGCTTCACGCGGTTACGGTGAACTCAACGGCAAGCGCAGAGAAACTTCTACGTTACGTCATTTCTACGAAGAGATCCCGGATCTTGAGTTTACGCGCGTTGAACCCATCATGGAGAACACATTCGGACTTACCAATGAATACTGGGTGAGTTTTTATATCGACGGTAAAGTGTACGACAAGAAATATGTGTTTCTGCCCGAAACAATTTCTCAAAACAATTTCACGATGATTCCCTTGCTGAATGTACCTGGCGTGATGATTCGCTGAATCGACTTTTATCCGATTACAAGTATTTGTACGCGTTTACAAACGTTTACATTCGGATACAAGCGCTTAAAATTCGGATAGACCGGTTTATCTTTACTTGCTTTGCCGGCAAAACCATTAAACTTATGTACAATCAGATCAATCTTGCCAATGTACTGTTTCTCGATATAGAAACGGTTCCTCAATATCCTTCACACAAAACTGTTCCGGAAAGCTGGAAAGAGCTTTGGGCGAAGAAGGCGGAAACGCTTAAGCGCAGTGAAACTGATAATGCCGAATCGTTATATCCCCGTGCCGGAATCTATGCTGAGTTCGGCAAAATCATCTGCATCTCCGTAGGTTTCATCGCATGGTCGGAAGGAAAGGAAGTTTTCCGGATGAAATCATTTGCCGGCGACGACGAAGCAAAACTGCTTACTGATTTTGCTGCGATGTTACGCGCACATTTCAATCGTGATACGCAACGCTTGTGTGGACACAACATCAAAGAGTTTGATATTCCGTACATCGCACGTCGCATGGTGATCAACGGCATTGAGTTGCCCGTGCTGCTCGATATTTCCGGGAAGAAGCCGTGGGAAATCCCGCATCTCGACACAATGGAAATGTGGAAGTTCGGCGACTACAAAAGCTACACTTCGCTAAACCTGCTTGCAACATGTCTTGGTATTCCGACACCTAAAGATGACATCGACGGAAGCATGGTACACGTAGTTTATTACGAAGAACGGAACATTGATCGCGTAGTTCGGTATTGTCAGAAAGATGTGATTACCGTTGCGCAAGTGGTGAAAAAGCTGCGTCGGGAGAAGTTATTATCCGACGAGACAATACACGTAGCGTGATCCGGCTTTCATTCTACATTATGTAATTCTTCGGCAGAACTTCAGATCAGAACACATACCCCGTTCCGTAAAACAATCCGAATGCATTAATTCCAACGGAATAACTGGACCCGATGTACATGATGAAGTCTTCGTTCTTCAGGAAACGAAAACGACCGGCTATTACAGGAGCGAATCGTAATTTACCTCCGCGATCGATTAATAAACTCGCCAACGGACCTGCTTCAAATTCCAAAGCAGACCTTTCGCCGAAACCAAAACGAAACGCACGAAACTCCAATCCGGTTCCGAAAGTCGGAGAAGCGCGTTCACTCACAAGAACGGAATCTACAAGAAACTGTTTGGGCTGTGTAGCTAAGTTGAAAAATACCGGCACTTTAAATTTTTTCTGCGGACGGAACTCCGCGAAAAACAGAATAGCATTTGTTGGCAAAACAACGGCCTGATGCTCCTTGAGATCAATCTCTTTGCTATTAGAAATAAACAGCTTCGATTGGCCGAAACTTAATTCGAACAATCGCTTCTTGTGTTTCGCCGTTGAATCGATATTATGTGCAGCCGCAATTCCGCAACAGGATAATAACATCACTGCTGTAAACGTTATAGTTCTCATAAGCAAAGTGTTTTAGTGGTCTCAGAAAGATAAAGAATTGTTTGAGTATACTACCCTCGTCCTGATCTTCTCTTGGAGAATTCGTAAATTGTCCCCAATAGCCCTATGAAAAATCTTATTCCCTCTCTCCGATCCCCAAACTTCCCGCTGTTCGCTATCCTATTCTCCCTCCTCACCTCTCCCTCCAAAGGACAGAATCTTCTCGGTTACGGACACAGCACATTTGCAGGAATTGCGGGGGCGGCTTATAATCCGGCTTCATTAGCAGATAATCCATGCAGTATGGACATCATGCTTGGCGGAGCCGGTGTTGAGCTGAGCAATAATTATGTCGGTATCAAGCGCTCTGAACTTCGCAATCCGAACTTCGGCAACGACAATTTATATTTGCGCACAATCAAAACAAAAAAAGCAGCATTCTTCAGAAATGAAATTCTTCTGCCCGGCATAATGTTCAGCAACGATAAGTTTGGCTGGGGATTAGATATTAAAGTGAGATCGTACTTAAACATCGACGGCGTTCAACCGGAGCTCGCACACATTGCTGCATTCGAACTCAACGATCCGCCGAACTACTTTCAGGATTTTGATAATAAAGATCTCGGTGTTTCGTTCATGAGTTGGGGCGAAATCGGCGGTACATATGCGAAAGTAATTCGCACCGGTGCAGAACATTTTCTCGCTGTAGGCGCGCGACCGAAATTTCTCTTAGGACTTGGAGCTGCATATGTTTATGCCGATGATCTTGCATACAATTTCAGCAGCGACAGCACTGTTACTGTTGTGCGCGGCGATTTGAAATTCGGGCACTCCGACAATTTTACATTTGACGGAGGATTCGGTGTAAGCTGGAAAATGGGATTCAATCCCGGAGTGGGAATTGATGCAGGCTTCGTTTATGAATTTCGCCCTGATGACATACAGGAAAGCGACAAAAATAAAAAGTTCCGCAAGTGGCCGGGATATCGTGAGCGTCCGGTTTACAAATACAGAATTGCTGCAACGCTAATGGATCTCGGCGTCATCCGTTTCAAACACGGCGAATTCAGCGATAACTACACTATTGATGCGCAACTCTGGGATCTCGACGACAATACATTTGATACAACAGCTCCGGCGGCAATGTACAACACCTTCGAATTGCGTCAGGGCGGATCGAAACAAGGTAAAGGAATGTGGATGCGTTTGCCGTTGGCATTGAACGTTCAGTATGATTATCTCATTCGTGAAAATCTGTATGTGAATGCAACAGCATTTACTGCACTTTATCTGCGCAGTTATGATGGTAAACGCGTACACGAACTCACTCGCTTAAGCATCACGCCGCGATGGGAAAAACGCTGGTACGCGGTATGGGCACCCGTTTCTTTCTCGAGAATGGGTATTGTTGCGCTTGGTGCTGGGTTCCGCTTAGGGCCGCTTGCCATTGGCACAACAGACATTCTTGCATACGCGTTCCGCAACAAAAAAGTGTACGGCGCTGATCTTTGGTTTGTACTGAAAGTGCCGCTGTTTCCTATTGGTAAAGCAGCAACAAAAAGAGGGAAGACAAAATCAGGCGGTAAAGTGGATGAGTGCGCGGATTGAGTGAAGAGCAAATCATCCAATGCTCAAATGCACAAATGAGTCAATGTGCAAATGTCAAAAGCGATGGGCGGACAAGATTTGTCATAGATGTCTAAGGGCGCACAGATGAACTTTATGCGTTTAAAATCTGCGTAATCCGCAAAGAAGGTTGGTTTAAATTCTTAACGCAGATTTCGCAGATTCGTGTTGGCAAATTTAATCTGAGTAATCAGCGTAATCTGTGGCGGATTAATTTTGCCGCACCTGGATGCCGCATCCTAGGGCTACAATCCGTGCTTCTTCTTCAGATACGCCCTGTTCTCTGCAGATAGATTTTCATTCGCAACAAATGATTGCAATGTTGCTTTGTCCGGAGCGCGCTCATAAAGTAATTTGTATATCTCCCGGATGGAAATTGAATTTGCTGTGCGCTCCACAATTCGCACTTCATCTCCGGCTTTTACTTCTCCGCTAACCAGAACGCGCACATAAATACCGGGAAAAGCATCGTAACGAAACGCATCAACGATTTCCTGTGTGCCGAATCGTATACCAAATTTGTAACAAGGTTGACGCGGCTGCGCAACCCGAACACGCGCGGTGCCGATTTGTAAAATATCTCCTGCGTTCAACTCTCCTTCATCGAGTCCTTCTATAGTGAGATTCTCTCCGAATAATCCCGGCGCAGCATCCGCAACAGGAAAACGTGAAGTCCAATAAGAATAACGATCCGCCGAATACAAGTAGCAGGCTTTGTCTGCGTCGCCGTGATGCACTTTATCGGCAACAGTGTCATTCAGAACTCCTGCAGGCGTAAGTGTAATCTTACTTTGCACGGCTTCCTTATAGTAACCCGTGATTTCGCTTTTGCCGTTAACGATGATTTCTCGCGGCTTGCTGATGTTTACGGATAACACTTTCATCATTCTGCCGTATTGCTGATGAGCTTCTCTCTGTAACGCGTGAAGATGCTGGACTTCGAAATGAATCCTGCGTATTTACCATTGTCAATAACAGGAAGATTCCACGCGCCCGTTTCATCGAATTTCTTCATCACGTCATACATACTTTCATCGGGGTGAATGATTGCTGCCGGTTGACGCATGATCTCTTCACACGTGAGTTGATTGTACAATTCCTGTCGGAACATCACTTCACGAATGCCGTCAAGCATTATCACTCCTTCCA
>Ga0172376_10005315_pt1 | contig 14424 bp, 10 predicted proteins | sample Lak35m_FD_121114 | JGI IMG/M metagenome (GOLD analysis project Ga0172376, IMG submission 121114) | Freshwater microbial communities from Kabuno Bay, South-Kivu, Congo - kab_092012_35m | ecosystem: Environmental > Aquatic > Freshwater > Lake | place: Democratic Republic of the Congo: South-Kivu...
GCCTAATAATTGCAAATGATACACCCGATTGCTTGTCGTATTTGCATTATTAAAATTAAAAAAATCATATTTGAATCCTGCAGTAAAAACACTTGGGTTCTTTAAATTCCCTAAAGTTAAATCACTTGTCAATGTATCGTACTGCAATTGGTCAGTTACATCTGTGGAAATTGCGGTTACTTCACTTCTCTCATACTTTAAATTAGTAGAAAAAGTATAGTTGGAAGCTAAAGTTACTAAGTGTTTTTTGGATATTTCATACTTGTAAGTAATACCAGCATCAAAATTTATACCATTAATTTTTAAAGAGTTAAGTAAAAGTCCGCCATTGAAGGCATCATTCAATGTATTGGAACGTTTATTGAAAAGTTGTCCAAACAAATAGTTGAATTGACCACCTATCGATAAAGTATGCCCATTTTGATTGATTAGAAAAGCAGAAGCACCAATAAAACTTTGATTCACAGAACCGTTCCCAGAGGCATTATAATAAACGGTATCTTTTGTGTTATTTTCAGAAGCATACCACTTAGAATCGTATCCAGTTGAAGAATATGGTCGAATTCCAAAAGCAAACCCAAAACGTTTACCAAAGGACATACCCAATGAAAAATTATTAATGCCAAGAAGAGTTTTTGAAGAATTAACACTGCCTTCCTGTAATTGTACAGACCTAGCAGTAAGTCCAATAGAAAAAATAGGTTGTCCCTTCCCTAAAAAAGAATAAGACGATGAATTGTAAAAATTTAATTGAGTAGAATCAGAAAAAACACTAGTCACATGTCCTAATCCACCAAAAGCACCTTGATAACTTGGATCTAACTCACCAATTCCCCTTGAACTATATGGATTGAAAGTATAAGATTGCGAATGAACTACACTGCTAATTAAGATAAATACTACTATTAATTTTCTCATTTATTTTTGTGTATTGAATAAAACAATCCGTATAAGGTTAAATTGGGCTCTACAAAGGTGTTGTTTTTTGATTGAAAATCAAAGTAATGAGCATCACCACCGGTTACAAAAATTGTTAACCCACTATATTTTAATTGATAATAAGAAACAAAATAGTTTAATTCACCTTGAATTCCTTGCATCACCCCTGCTTCCATACACGAACTTGTTGAATTACCAAACATAAAAGCCGTTGAGGTGGTATCCAACAGAGGTAAATTACCAGTAAACGCATTAAGTGCTTTATAACGTAGGTGAATGCCTGGAGAGATTGAACCTCCAAGATAAATTCCTTCTGCTGAAATAACATCAAACTTTATACACGTACCAATATCAATAATTAGAGAAGGCCCTTTCACCATTGAATGAGCAGCTACAACGTTTGCAAGACGATCTGCTCCCAATGTTTCCATTGATTCATAAGTATGCTCAAAGGGCAAGTCCATTGAAGAAGAAAATCTTACAGGATGTTCTAATAACTGAGCAATCCATTTTGTGTTTTTTTCTGATAAGACGGAACTAAATACTGTAGCACTAAAGCGATGTTCCATTAAAAATGTTTTCATTTCACCCAATTGATCGAGTGAAAACCGAACAACTTCGTGCAAGTGCCGATTGTGAAATATCCCTAATTTAATACTTGTATTACCTGCGTCAACGACTAAAGTAGTTTGATTCATAGTTAGCAACGATTCATTGTTTTCAAAATAAAATCCTAAAAATCAAATAATTAATAAAATATTTAGGAATACAATTAACAAAAATACCTTGATTTTTTAAAAAAACTTATAAAAAAAGATTTAAATTAAATTTAATTTATATCTTTGTTCTCAAGTAAGGCGGGAGCGTAGCTCAGTCGGTAGAGCAAAGGACTGAAAATCCTTGTGTCGGGGGTTCGATTCCCTCCGCTCCCACAAAAAAAGACCAATTTAACAATTGGTCTTTTTTTATTTAAAAAGAAATTCTTTTATTCTACTTTCGTTGTTTTTAAACCAAAGGACTCATGCCTGAACAATCAGATAAATTTATTCAATTCAAAACAAACATTGACGAGATAGAATTACCAACTCAATTCAATTATCCCTTTTACTACACTCCTCACCCTTTGTGTAAAATAGCCGCAAGCGAACTTCAAATATATCTATCGAATCAAAAGGACTGGGAACATAATTTTGGAATATCCGCTGATAATTCAGGAATGCCTATTGGCAAAATGTTTGGAGTATTGATAGTACAAAACTCAGCGAAGCAACTTGGTTATTTAGCAGCATTTTCAGGAAAATTAGCAGGGAAAAATCACCATCCTTTTTTTGTTCCACCTGTATTTGACACACTCGACCAAGATGGATTTTACAAAAAAGGAGAATTGATTTTAAACAAATTGAATGATGAGATCAAAACGCTAGAAAATCAACAAGAAATAAAAGAACTAAATGATGAAATTTTAAATCACTCATCAGAAACAAAAAAAACAATAACTGCAATTAAGTTAAAAATCAAACAAAATAAAAAAGAGAGAGCATATAAAAGACAAGCATCTACATTATTAAAAGAGGAAGAAGGAATAAAAAATATTCTTCAAAATCTCGCTCAAGAAAGTATCAATGAACAATATCATTTAAAAAAATATATCCAAAACAGAAACATTGAACTTCTCGAACTACAAAAAAAATTAGATCACTACAACAATGAAATTAATCGATTAAAAGAGGAACGAAAAACTAAATCTGCAGCTTTACAACAACAATTGCATGATAGCTATAGCTTCTTAAATGCTGTAGGAGATACTAAAGATTTATGTTCTATATTCGAAAGCACAGCACAGCTTAAACCGCCAGCGGGCGCAGGAGAATGCGCCGCCCCAAAACTATTAAATTATGCTTTTAAAAACCAGCTTCATCCCATAGCTCTGTGTGAATTTTGGTGGGGGGAATCTCCGAAATCTGAAATTAGGGTACATAAAGAATTTTATCCAGCGTGCAGAGGTAAATGTGAACCAATTCTAGGCCACATGTTAAAGGGTTTGAATGTAGAGGAAAACCCAATGCTTACAAATCCAGGAATCAATAAAGAAATCTCAATTGTTTATGAAGATGAGGATTTATTAGTGATTAATAAACCAGCAGAATTCTTATCAGTACCTGGGAAAAATATCGAAGAATCTGTCTATAGTCGAATGAAACTGAAATATCCAAACGCAACAGGACCACTCATTGTACATCGTTTGGATATGTCGACATCTGGCCTAATGCTTATTGCAAAAAACAAGGAAGTACATAAACACCTACAGCACCAGTTTCTAAAAAAAACAATCAAAAAAAGATACGAAGCTATTTTAGACGGAATAATAGATGAATCTAATGGAACAATAGAATTACCTTTACGAGTTGACTTGGATAATCGACCAATGCAATTAGTTTGTTACGAGCACGGGAAATCAGCGAAAACTGAATGGGAAATAGTAAGTCGCAAAAATGGATGTACAAAAGTATATTTTTATCCCATCACAGGTAGAACGCATCAATTAAGAGTGCATGCTGCGCATCAATTAGGATTAAACACTCCAATTGTTGGAGATGATTTATATGGAAAAAAATCTGATCGACTTTATTTACATGCAGGAAGAATAGAATTCAGACATCCTATCACCAAAGAAATTTTGACAATAGAATTACCTGCCAACTTCTAAAAAGAAATGAATGGTCACAAAAAAACCGGCGCTAAGCCGGTTCTAAAGAAATTTATTGAAACAAACTAGATTAATATCTGTATTCATCTGATTTGTATGGACCTTCTACAGTCACTCCGATGTAAGCAGCTTGTTCAGGAGTTAATTCATCTAATTCAACACCGATTTTAGCTAAATGCAAACGAGCTACCTTCTCATCTAAATGTTTAGGTAAAGTATATACTTGTTTTTCATACTTATCAGAATTCAACCATAACTCAATTTGAGCCAATGTTTGATTTGTAAATGAATTCGACATCACAAAAGATGGGTGACCAGTAGCGCATCCTAAGTTTACTAATCTACCTTCAGCTAATAATATAATATCTTTTCCATCAACATGGTACATGTCAACTTGTGGCTTAATTTCAACCTTTGTTTGACCATAATTCTCATTTAACCAAGCAACATTAATTTCATTGTCAAAGTGACCGATATTACAAACGATTGCTTTATCTTTCATTTTTAAGAAATGATCTCCAACAATAATGTCTTTATTACCTGTAGTAGTAACCAAGATGTCACCTAAATGAACAACATTGTTTAACTTCTTAACTTCAAATCCATCCATTGCAGCTTGAAGCGCACAAATAGGATCAATTTCAGTCACAATTACTCTTGCACCTGCACCTTTTAAAGAAGCAGCAGAACCTTTACCAACATCACCATAACCACAAACAATCGCAACTTTACCAGCCATCATTACGTCTGTAGCTCTACGGATAGAATCAACTAAAGACTCTTTACATCCATATTTGTTATCAAATTTAGATTTAGTAACAGAATCATTGATATTGATTGCAGGAACTAATAATGTGCCATTTTTTACACGCTCGTGCAATCTGTGAACACCAGTAGTAGTCTCTTCAGATAAACCTTTGATTGTTGACGCCAATTCAGGGAAACGGTCAAAAACCATATTAGTTAAATCACCACCATCATCTAAAATCATATTTAAAGGTTGGTTGCCTTTAAACGCAAATAATGTTTGTTCAATACACCAATCGAACTCTTGCTCATTCATTCCTTTCCATGCGAAAACAGGAATACCAGCAGCAGCTATAGCAGCAGCAGCATGATCTTGAGTTGAAAAAATATTACATGAAGACCAAGAAACTTCAGCACCTAAATCAACAAGAGTTTCAATAAGTACAGCAGTTTGAATTGTCATATGTAAGCATCCAGCAATACGAGCTCCAGCAAGTGGTTTAGTAGCTCCATATTCTGTTCTCAATGACATTAAACCTGGCATTTCAGCCTCAGCTAATGTAATTTCTTTTCTACCCCAATCAGCTAGAGTAAGGTCTTTAACTTTGTAAGCCAATTTTTCTGTTGTGTTAACCATATTACTTTTTTAAGTTATTACAAAAATACAAAAGACAAATATCTGTTCAAAATCTATTTTATACTAAAACAGAAATTATTAAAGAATGTTCATAATTTTTATAAGAATTAAATGATTTTAATATACAGCTCACTTGAATTCAATAAAAATTAACTTATGAGTAAAATAATCGCTGAATCATTAAACTAAAAAAGGGTGCCTTAATACTTGACACCCCTAATTATTATAAATTATAATTATTTTGAAAGTTCTTCTTTGGCCAAAGCAGAAATAATTTTACCATCCGCTTTACCTGCTAACTTTTTAGTAAGTACACCCATTACCTTACCAATCTCTTGTGGTGAAGTAACACCTAATTCTGAAATAGTATTTTGAACTTCTAAACGCACTTCTTCTTCTGTCAACATCTTTGGCAAATAAGCTTCAATCACTGTTGCTTGATCAAGCTCCTCTTTTGCTAAATCCTCTCTATTTTGCTCCATATATAAAGTATATGTTTCCATACGTTGTTTATGAAGCTTCATAATAATTTTTAAAGCAGCTTCTTCAGTCACCTCTCCATTTCCAGAAGTTGATTCCAACAATAGTTTAGACTTAATATCTCTTAGAGCAGCTAACTTTTCTTTTTCTTTCGCTAACATTGCAGATTTGATATCCGCATTTATTTTTTCAGTAAATGTCATCTCAATCTACGTTATCGTGTAAGAATGAATTGTTACTTCTTAAATTCCCTCCATTTCCAGATACACCATATCTTGAATTGGAATTTTCTGTACTTGGTTTACTAAAATCTAAACTTATGTTTCTTCGTTTGAAAGCAGGTTCTGATTCCAATTGAGACAAACCATCTGCGCTTTTCAAACGTTGATTATTTAAATGAAGACGCTCCAAACGTTCAGTATATAACTTTTGGTGTTCTTCAGCTGTTAAACCAGTTTTATTTGTAGATTGTTTATCATTTACAGACACATTCTGAACTTCATCTGAACCAATTGTATATACTATTTTAGTTGGCCCTTCAGGAGCAGATTGCGGTGTATCCATTTTAGTTTCTGTAAACAAACCATTATCATCAACTTCATTGAAAACATTTGGATTAGTAGTTAAATCCCACTCAAGATTAACAGGTGCTTGTTCAATTACAGGTTCATTGGTCTTTGTTGGTTCAACAATAACCTGTACAGGAGCTGTTGGAGCATTATTTTGAGTTGTATTAGCTGTAGTTGGTTTTAAGTAGGGATCATACTCATTACGAATTTCAACAATTGTTGTTTGTGTTGGTGATTCTAATGGTTTGTTAATTTCTCTTAATGGCTCCTCATTCAAAGGTTTTACAATCTTTTCAGGAGCCTTCTCAAAACCCGTGATAGGAGAAGTTTTAAATCCGGTTGCAATTAGAGTTACACACAATTTATCGCCTAAAGTTGGATCATAAGCATGTCCCCAAATTACATCTGCAGTTGAACCAGCTTCGTCTTGAATATAATCAGTAATCTCCGTGATTTCATTCATTTCCACTTCTTTATCACCATAAGTGATGTTCAACAATACGTATTTAGCTCCGTGGATATTGTTATCATTCAATAAAGGAGAACTCATTGCTTCTTGTACGCAACGAATAGCTCTATCTTCACCATCAACAGCTGCAGACCCCATGATTGCAACACCTGAATCTTTCATCACGGTATTCACATCATTGAAATCTACATTAACCGAACCAGTTACAGAAATTAATTCAGCAATTCCTTTAGCTGCAACTGCTAAAACATCATCTGCTTTAGAAAAAGCGTTACTGATTGTTAAATTCCCTGTTAATTCTCTTAATTTTTCATTGTTGATTACTAATAAAGTATCAACATTTTGACGCATTTGTTCTAATCCTTCTTCAGCTTGTTGACGTCTTTTACGTCCTTCAAAACCAAAAGGAACGGTCACAATACCAACTGTAAGTATACCTAATTCACGAGCAATAGATGCAATCACTGGTGCTGCACCAGTACCTGTTCCACCACCCATACCAGCGGTTACGAAAACCATTTTAGTGTTTTTACTTAACACCTCTCTGATTTCGTCAATGTTTTCAATCGCTGCATTTTTCCCGATTTCAGGGATAGCTCCAGCACCATTACCTTCTGTTAAAGAAGTTCCTAACTGAATTTTAAATGGAACAGAAGATACGTCTAGAGCTTGTTTATCTGTATTGCATACAACAAAATCAACGCCCTTAATACCTAAATCATACATATGATTTACAGCATTGCTTCCACCACCACCAACACCAATTACTTTAATAATTGAAGAAATATTTGTAGGTAAATCAAATTCCATAGTAATTTCGTTTGACATTTTTATTATTTAAAACTTTTATTAATTATCATCTTCTGTTAGAAACATTTTCCCTCTTTGAATGATAGCTTCAAAGAAAGATCCTCTTTTAGCGCCTCCAGTTGTATCTTTAGGAGGTTCAGTTGAGCTATTTTCAACAGTAGGAGTTTTAGCACCTTGAGATTGCTGTTTATGCAATGCTTGAAAACCTTTTAAAACCAACCCAATACCTGTAGAATACATTGGACTAGTTAAATTTTCGATCGTATTTTCACTGCCTAAATGCTGAGTAGGATAACCAATTCTAGTATCCATTCCAGTAATGTATTCAAACAACTGTGGTAAATGCTTCATTTGTGCACCTCCACCAGTAACAACAATTCCAGCAATTAATTTTTTCTCGAAACCAGAATTTTTGATTTCAAAATATACTTGCTCAATGATTTCTTCCATCCTAGCTTGAATGATTCCAGCTAAATTCTTTAGAGAAATTTCTTTAGGATTTTTCCCCATAATTCCAGGAATACATACAACTTCGTTGTCCATACTCTCACTCTGGAGTGCAGACCCAAAACGTACCTTTAACTCTTCTGCTTGTTTCTTTAAAATGGTACAACCTTCTTTTATGTCTTCAGTAATGATGTTTCCACCAAATGGTATTACCGCAGTATGTCGAATGATTCCTTCATGAAAAATAGCGATATCTGTTGTACCACCACCGATATCAACTAAAACGACACCAGCATCTTTTTCCTCGTCTGCCAAAACAGCATCTGCTGAAGCTAAAGGTTCTAAAATTGTATCTTTCACCACTAAACCTGCTCGTTCAACACATCTATTAATATTACGTGCTGCAGATACATGACCAGTAATCGTATGGAAATTAGCCTCCAATCGAACACCTGACATTCCAATCGGGTCTTTAATTCCTTGTTCATTATCCACAATAAACTCCTGTGGTAAAACATGAATAATTTCCTCTCCTGGTTCCATCGAAAGACGGTACATGTCATCGATTAATCGGTCAATGTCTTTTTGAGAAATTTCATCTTCTATGTTGATTCGAGTCAACATCCCTCTATGTTGGTAACTTTTAATGTGTTGTCCAGCAATCCCAACATTCACAGAACGAATGATTAAATCACCAACAACCATTTCTTGCGCTTCTTTTACAGCAGCAACAATTGAAGTAATTGTTTTGTCAATATTTGTAACAACCCCACGTGAAACACCTAAGGAATCACTTTTTCCCATAGATAATATCTCAATTTTTCCATGTTCGTTGATTCTACCAACAAAACATGCAATTTTGGTTGTCCCAATATCTAAACCTACAATTACTTGACTCATAATTTACTCCTTATTAATGTTTACTCCTTACTGCAAACCACTTGATTTTCAAACTTTAAGTTAATACAATCATAGGAACTCCATCCTTCGTAAGGCAAACCATCACTGTAAAAGTCTGCTAATTTACGAAATTTCGTTCTAACTTCCGAATTTGAATACGCACTTCCGAAAATTATTTCATGATCCCCTACTCTTGGAATTAACACAAAATCTCCGTTCTTCTTTCTATGAATTTGACCAATCATAGCTAATAAAAACGGATTCTTACAAACATAATACGAAATCCTGTAAATATCGTCAATCTGATAGTTATTTATCAAATGTGGATTGTTAATTATTTCTGAAACGCATTTATCGTCTCTTTCATCATTAATATCTCCTGTAACAACCACTACTCTAGCAGTATACAAATAAGATGGTTGTATTTTATAACCTAATTCATCCAAATAAAAACTTTCCCCTTTAGTATTAAAAATGCGTGCAATTGGTTTTCTAATTTTCACATCAATATTCCAGGATCCACCAATATTTACATAAACTTTTACATCCAATATTTCGGACATATTTTCAATAAATTTTTCGATTTTTTCAATTTGTAAAGCGCTAATTTGATTACTCTCAGGTAATAAATTTTGCTTTTTAATACGCTGGTACAACTCACCTTCGGTCAGAAATGCAAATTCACCTTGAACATCAATCACTATTTCAGGTGTTCGTAACTTACTTTCTGATTGAAAATTATTTGCTGAAATTAAAATTACAATCACTCCGATTGCAACTACCAACATACCAACTATTTTGAAAATCGTCTTCATAATTCGTTATTTCTTGAAAGTAACATTTCTTTTATTGGCGTTACTAATCTATCTATATCACCCGCTCCAACAGTCAAAACAACTCCTTTTTCAATGGTTGATACATACTCTAATACATTTTGTTTATCAATTACCTGAATGGAAGAATTATTTATTAAAGAAGCTAATTTTTCGCTGGTAACATTTGGAATTGGTAATTCTCTAGCAGGGTAAATTGGAAGCAAGATAATAGTATCAGAAACAGCTAATTCATGTGCAAACTCTTCCATAAAATCATTTGTTCTAGAAAACAAATGTGGTTGAAATATTGTCGTAATTGGTAATTCAGGATACATCTTCTTTACGGAGTTTAAAAGTGCATGAATTTCAGTTGGATGATGCGCATAATCATCTATATACACTAAATTTTCCTTCCGAACATGTACATCAAACCTTCTTTTTACTCCTTTGAAAGACTCCAATGCCACACGAATTACATTTTCATTGATTCCCAAAAAATCTGCAAGAGTTATACAAGCTAAAGCATTTTCTGCATTATGAATCCCTGGCAATCCCAAACCTACATTTTTCCAAGTATTGCCTTCAAAATGAACATCCATCCATTGTTGACCATCACGGTAATGAATATTCGATGCAAAATAATCTGCTTCCTCTGTCACAGAATAGGTGCGCACAGGTGCTTTTGTTGTAAGATGAATTCCTTTTCGAACAACTAAACAACCTAAAGGGTCAATCAATGAAGCATATTCTTCAAAACCTTTTTGGAAATTTTCTTTGTCTCCATAAATATCTAAATGATCTGGATCAGTAGTTGTAATGATTGATGCAAATGGAGACAATTTCAAAAAAGAGCGGTCAAACTCATCTGCTTCAATCACTGTATATACTGACGAAGCATCTGCCAAATAATTTGTTTCATAATTGGAAGAAATCCCTCCTAAAAACGCATTGCATTTCAACGATGATACCTGCATGATATGCGCAAGCATTGTGGATGTAGTTGTTTTACCATGTGTACCTGCCACACATAAACCTTTGGAAGATTGAGTAATCAATCCAAGAACTTCAGCGCGCTTGAATATTTTGTAACCATTTGATTGGAAAAATACAAACTCCTGCATTGAAGCGGGGACAGCTGGAGTATACACCACCAACATTTGTTCTTTTGAAGGAAGATCTTTAACAATAGCTTCACCTTGATCATTAAAATTTATTGTAATTCCTTCGTTCACTAAAGTCTCTGTTAACGGAGAAGGTGTTTTATCATAACCTCTAACGTTTATTCCTTGAGCATTGAAATACCTTGCAAGCGCTGACATTCCTATTCCACCTATACCAAGGAAATAAATACATTTAATAGTAGATATATCTAGTGTATTCATTACTAAGAAATATTTTCAATCGTATCAACAATAGCTTTTGTAGCATATGGCTTTGCTAAAACTCTCAATGAATCACTAATTGATTGACATTTTTCTTGATCTTTTAACAAAGAAATTGTTGTCTCAAATAATAATACTTTTGCGTCAGTATCTTTAACTAAGATAGCAGCTCCATTGGTTGAAAGCGCTTTTGCATTTTTAGTTTGATGATCTTCTGCTACATTGGGAGATGGAACTAACACACAGGGCTTACCAACAATGCATAATTCAGAGACTGAAATAGCACCAGCTCTTGAAATAATTACATCTGCAACTGCATAAGCCAAGTCCATTCGTTGAATAAATTCATGTAAATAAATTTGATTAGAAATCAAACGTTCGGTCTGCTCATGTAATTCAGAATAATAAAACTTTCCACACTGCCACAAAACTTGAACTCCTTCACTTGAAATAAGATTTATCGAATTTAAAACACTTTGATTCAAGGTTCTTGCTCCTAAACTTCCACCAATGACCAAAATTGTTGGCTTTAATGGATCTAGATTGAAAAAAGAAATTGCTTCCTCTTTTTTTCCTTCAGTAATCACCATTTCAGAGCGCACTGGATTGCCAGTGAATTCGATTTTATATTCAGGAAAAAACGCTTCTAAACCTTCGTACGCCACACAAACTTTCGATACCGATTTCGCCAATAATTGATTAGTTTTACCTGGAAAAGAATTCTGCTCTTGAATCAATGAAGGTATCTTTAAAAAACTTGCGATTTTTAACGTTGGTCCACTTGCGTATCCACCTACACCTACTACAACTTGTGGATTAAATTTTTTAATGATAAAAAAAGCTTTTATTAAACTATAAACTAATTTAAAAGGCAATAAAAAATTTGAAAAAGTCAATTTACGTTGAAACCCTCTAATAGGTAAACCTACTATCGAATATCCTGCAGCTGGAACTTTTTCCATTTCCATTTTTCCTTCTGCTCCTATAAACAAAATTTCAGCATGAGGATACCTAGATTTTACCTCATTTGCAATAGCAATTGCAGGAAAAATATGTCCTCCTGTGCCTCCTCCTGATATTATTATTCTAGAAATGTCCATCTTAAAATATTTAAGCAAATGAATTTTCTACATTTTCATCCTGGTCTTCAAGCGATTCTTTTGAAATTCTATAAGCAATGCTTTGTACAATTCCTAAACTAAAACAAGTCATAATCATCGCAGAACCACCCATTGCCAACAAAGGCATATTTTGACCAGTTACAGGCATAATACCTGTACACACCATCATATTAATCATTGCTTGGAAAGTGAGTAAAATCCCAATTCCCATACAGACATATGTTTCAAACATTCGGTCAGATGATATTGCTATCTTCAATATACGATAAAATAAAATAGCATATAACAAAACCAAAATTATTGCAGAGAGAGATCCAAACTCTTCTACAAAACTAGCATAATAAAAATCTGCATAGGCTTCAGGTAAAAACTCCTTTAAAGCGCCATCTCCTACTCCTTGTCCAATCAATTTCCCATTAAAAATAGCATACTTGGCATTTGTAGCTTGCGCATTTGCCAACATGTCTGTACTTTCAGAATCCATTTTATTGATGATCCTATTTTTCCATGTTTCATACCTTGGTAAGATATTTAACTTTGGCGCCGCAATATGCAGAAGCACAATCAAAGAAAGTAATGTAATTGCACCAATGACTGCAACTAGAATACGTTTTATTGGGTAACGTGCAATTATTAACATTAAAAAGGCTATGAAACCTAAAATAGCGGCTGTTGAAAAGTTATCCTTTAAAATTAGTCCACAAATGAACGCAATAGGTCCGATGATTAGCCAAAATCCATGTTTCCACGATTCGAAGAGATCTTTTTTCTTTACTAATAATTTAGAAAGATAAATGATTAATCCAATCTTAGCAAAGTCGGATGATTGAAAGGTTAATCCAACAAATGGGATACGAATCCACCTTCCAGCATCGTTTACTTTTGCTCCAAATAAAATGGTGTATAACATCAATAAAATTGAAATACTCAAGAAAGCCCTCGCCCATTTGGAGTAAATCCCAGGATCCTTTCGATGTACTAAAAACATCATCAAACAACCTAAAATCACATATAAAAAATGTTTTAACATGTAATTCAAAGGACTTCCACCATCTATTTTAACTAGAATAGGAACAAAACTATAGACAGAAACTATTGAGAATCCCATTAGAATTAATGAAATCACCCAAATAACCTTATCTCCTTTTAAATATTTAAATATATTATTCAAATTGAGACCAATTTAAAGTGAACGAACTGCAGCTTTAAATTGATTTCCTCTGTCTTCGTAATTCTCATAAAGATCAAAACTTGCGCATGCAGGTGAAAGCAAAACAGTTTCATCTTTTTTTGCTAAACGATATCCATAACTTACAGCTTCTAATGCAGATCTTGCTTCAACTATTGTTTCTACAACACCTGTAAATGCTTCAATGATTTTATGATTATCTACTCCAAGACAAATAATTGCTTTTACCTTGTCTTTTACCAAATCAAGTAATTCCGTATAATCATTTCCTTTGTCTACCCCACCTACAATCCATACAGTAGGATTTTCCATACTCTCTAAAGCAAACCATGTAGAATTCACATTAGTTGCTTTTGAATCGTTGATAAACGAAATGCCATGAACTTTGGCTACAAATTCTAATCGGTGTTCTACATTTACGAAATCTGCAAAACTTTCACGAACAACATCTTTACGAATGTCTACTAATCTTGCAGCTATCCCAGATGCAAGAGAGTTTTGGGTATTGTGCTTACCCTTTAAAGCTAAATCATGAATTGACATAGTGATTGGATCTTTTATGTTTATGGTTAAATCTAATTCTGAAGCAAAACCGCCAAACGCTACTTCTTCTTTTATTGAGAATGGAACACATTTTGCAGTGATTGGTAATTTTTTTAATTCACTGACAATGTTTGCATCATCAGCATTGTAAATCAAGTATTCAGCCGCTGTTTGATTGTTAGAGATTCTGAATTTTGAAGCGACATAATTTTTCATCTCATAATTATAGCGATCTAAATGATCTGGTGAAATATTCAATAACATTGCAATGTCTGCCTTGAATTGAAACATTCCATCCAATTGAAATGAACTTAATTCTAAGATATACCAATCAAAATTTTCCTCTGCAACCTGTTTTGCAAAACTTTGACCAATATTCCCTGCAAGTCCTACGTTCAGACCTGCTTTTTTAAATATATGATAGGTTAATAGTGTAGTGGTAGTTTTTCCATTACTTCCTGTTATACAAACAGTTTTAGCAGTTGAATAATATCCTGCAAATTCTATTTCAGAAATAACAGGTGTTCCTTTTTGGAGAAAAGATTGAATAATAGCTGCTTTTTCAGGTATACCGGGCGACTTAATGACCAAATCAGCATTCATCAATACAGAAAGTGTATGGGTATTCTCTTCCCAATCAATACCACGGTCAATTAATTCTTGTTTGTA
>Ga0172376_10005319_pt1 | contig 14416 bp, 9 predicted proteins | sample Lak35m_FD_121114 | JGI IMG/M metagenome (GOLD analysis project Ga0172376, IMG submission 121114) | Freshwater microbial communities from Kabuno Bay, South-Kivu, Congo - kab_092012_35m | ecosystem: Environmental > Aquatic > Freshwater > Lake | place: Democratic Republic of the Congo: South-Kivu...
GCACACTGGTGGCGCACACTTTGCAATGGTTGATGGCAGCGTGCGATTCATCAGCGAGAATATCGACTTGCCAATTTACCGTGGCCTTGCCAGCATTTCGGGTAGCGAGCAGGTTCCGTCCGAGTGAATCTGCTTTCGGTGTATCTCGGCGGTACGATGTCTGATTTACGGGATTCTAAGGGGCGATAATGCGGCTGCTTCCGGTGCTCTTTATCTGTATGTTGGCTGTCTCTGGGTGTGGTGGTGGCGTTGATCGCCCTGCCGTCTATAAAGCTGGCGGCGTCATAAAGTTCAAAGGAAACCCGGTTGCCGACGCCACTGTGACCTTTTACCCGGAAAAGGGGCGACCTGCGACCGGTCAGACCAACGCCCAGGGAGAGTTCCAGTTGACGACGTTTAACACGAACGACGGCGCGACTGCAGGAACTCATAAAGTGGCAATCGTTTCGAAGCAGGCTGTAGCCGTGGAGTCAAACAGTGGTCCCGAGCTGGAAAAGCTGGCGAAGGCAGAGGCGAGTGTCCCGGGAAAGTATGCCAATCCTGAGACGACCCCCCAGGTCAATACTGTCGTAGAAGGCGACAACCGGTTTGACATTGAGTTGACCGATTAGTGCATTGAGCTTCGTCGTATTCACTTCTAATGTCAGCTGACCAGCAGGAGATTCCTGCTGGTCTTTTCTTTTTCGTATTCATTGTTTTTCTTCGAAGCACGGATGGGGGACGTCATGCCGGTCTCTGGAGTCATCGGGCTGGACATTGGCGGGGCGAATCTGAAGGTGGCGACGGCGGAGGGGCAGTGCCGCTCAAAATCGTTTGCCATCTGGCGCGCTCCGGAACGACTGGTCGAGGAACTGGCCGGGGTGATGCAGGAACTGGCTCCGTGGTCGAAAATCGCGGTCACGATGACTGCGGAACTGGCGGACTGTTTTGAATCGAAAGCCGACGGTGTCCGCCAGGTGCTGGAGTCGGTGCGGCAGGTTGCCGGAAGAGTTCCCGTCATCGTCTGGCAGACGAGCGGACGTTTCGTGTCTCTGGATGAGGCGATGGAGTCGCCGGCGCTGACGGCGGCTGGGAACTGGCACGCTCAGGCCACTTTTCTGGGCCGGCAGGTTCCGGCTGGCAGTGCATTGCTGATTGATACGGGATCGACAACGACGGACATCATTCCGTTCTTGAACGGTCAACCTGTGATGCGCGGCCTGACCGATCAGGACCGGCTGACCTGCGGTGAGCTGGTTTATTCCGGAATCCGTCGCACTCCTCTGTGCGCGCTGGCGCCTTCCGTGCCGGTCCGAGGCGTGGCTCAACGCATCGCGGCTGAGCTGTTCTCCACAACGTTCGACCTCCACCTGCTGCTGGGAAACATCGAGGAATCGGAAACAGACCTCGAAACCGCCGACGGCCGTCCGGCCACAATCCGGGCAGCGCATAACCGGATCGCACATCAACTCTGCCGCGACCGGACGGAACTCACGCTGGATGAGGCCGTTGAAGTCGCCCGCTGGCTGTCTGCCGTGCAGAGGCGACAGATCTGCCTGGCCATCGACCAGGTTCTGCGCAGTCTGCCTCAGGCCTGCGAGTCGCTGCTGATCTCCGGAAGCGGATGTTTTCTGATTGAGCAGATTGCGGACGGCCACCCTTTTCTAAGGGGTCTACGGAGAATCCGGATCGGAGAGCTGCTGTCGGATGCAGTTTCCGAGGCGGCCTGCGCGTTCGCCGTGGCCTGCCTGGCGACGGAATCCTGCCAGCGTGCGGAATAAGCGCGCCGGGCGCCGCCTGTCTTCACCGGCTTCAACGCTACAGGCGAAAACTGACTCCGCAGCTTCTCCAGACTTCCGCATCCCGCGCAGACGGACCTGAGTTTTCCGGCTGAGCTGAGTCTGCGGCCCGCAAAGTCTCGCTCATCTTCCGCAGGCGTCACGCCAGGCACAAAGCGACGTTTTGTTGACGTAACTTCTATGGCATTTCAGGACTTATGCCACTCAAGGGTTCTGTCGGCACCGCCGATACCCCCTACCAGTTCTGCGAAATCCGCCCAACGGACCGCAGAGCGGAGAAGCCACGCAGTCGGACAGTTCCCGTGAGTCTGCCCGATCTGCCACCGGATGGTCGCTTTCAAACGAGTGTCACACACGTGAGCGATGCGTCCGGTTGAAGGGGAAACGTGGCTGGTGGATGTGTCTGTCTGCCAGCCATGAGAAGAGTAACCAGAAACGAACTGTTCCTGCCGATGCCAGGCGAATCTGGTCCAGCCGGGAAAAGTGACGCGCGTCACGGGCGGCGTCTCAATTGTGATCAGGTCAAATTGATCTTCGGATCGCTGACGGGCCATCTGAGATCAGTGGCATGACCGGATCATGTCCCTGTTGCCAGGATTGAGTCGCCGTTTGAAGAACACTCCCGGAATTGTCTGGCTCGGTGTCCATTGTTCAAGCGCAAGGAGACGCTGCTAATGAACTGGATGCGCACTGTAACCGCTTTTGTCGCAACACTGGGGATGGGATACACCGCTCAGGCGGGACTCTTCTCCTTCGGTGGTAATTGCGGCGCAGAGAAGAGCTGTGGATGTGCTTCGACTTGTCAGCCCCGCACCTGCAAGCCGACCATCTGCCGCCCGACTGACTGCAAAACCTTCACCTATCAGCGCCAGCTCTCGAACCTGTGCGCCCCAAGCTGCAAGCCGAACTGCTGTGCCCCTGCGGCCAGCAAGTGCGGTCCTGCCGCCTGTGGCCCGAAGGACGCGAGCTGTGCGGCTCCGTGCGGACCGGCCGCGGCCTGTGCCCCGGCCTGTGGCCCCAAAGATGCGCACTGTGCTGCTCCCGCAGCCTGTGCTCCGGCCTGTGGTCCGAAGGCTTCCAGCTGTGCCGCTCCCTGCGGTCCGGCTGCGTGTGCCCCGGCCTGCGGACCGAAGGACGCGAACTGTGCCGCGCCGTGCGGTCCCGCTGCCTGTGCACCAAAGGCTTCCAGCTGTGCCGCTCCCTGCGGTCCAGCCGCCTGTGGTCCGAAGGCTGCGGCCTGCGGCGCCGGCTGTGGCCCGCGGTGCTGTGACGATGCGTGCGCAATTGCTGAGCTGATCTACCAGTCGCAGACGGCCTGCTACGCCAAAGATCGTGCCCGGGCGATTGATAAGCTGGGTGACCGCTATAACTGCGTGTGCAACCCGGAAATCATGTGCGCGTTCGTGTACGCTCTGAATGACTGCGATGAGCGTGTTCGTCATGAAGCAGCCGACGAGATCGGCGATCAGGTTCGCAAGAACGGCTGCTGCTGCATGAACGATAAAGTCGTCGAAGCGTTGACGGCGGCTCTGGGTGACTGCGACCGTGGCGTCCGCAAGGAAGCCGAGGAAGCTCTGCGTCTGTGCGGCTACAACGTCGTGGATTGCAAGCCGAGCTGTGGTTCCGGCTGCGGCCCGCGGGCCTGCGGTCCGGCCTGTGCCCCGGCCTGCCATGCTCCGGAAGCGGCTCCGGCGACCCCGGTTGCTCCGGAAGCGGCTCCGGCTGCTCCTCCCGCTCCTCCGACGGAGAAGAGCGCTGGTGCTCCCAGCCGTCGCAGCGGTCGTCTGGCGAACCTGTTCGGTCTGCTGGACTAAGCACGCGGCTGATCCAGTCAGCCGAATGATGAGAGTGTGAATCGAGGCCCCCGATCGAAAGACCGGGGGCCTTTTTTGTTTTCTGTGCGTTCCGGCGTGAGTTTTCCGTTGGTGTCTTCGCTGTGAGTCGTCACTGCCCGGCTGCGGAAGGCTGTGCGGAAACCGGGCGGCTTCCATTGGGAAACTCAACATGAAGATTGTGATCGATGTGGACCGCCTCCTGCGGGAGGGCCGGATTACTCAAGAACAGTCCGACTATCTGAAATCGCTGGCGCTGGAAGAAACCGGCTCGCTGGCTTTCAACATTCTGGTCGGCTTTGGCGTGATCGCGACGGCCGGTGGCTTTCTCGCGATGGCTCCTTCCACGGAACTGACCACGGGAGTCAGCACGCTGCTGGCTGTCACAGGCTCTGTGATTTCCTCGCGCTATCGCCGCGAGTGGGGCGTGCTCGGAGCGATGCTGCTGCTGGTTGGATCGCTTACGGCCGCTGGCGGGATCCTCGCCCTGACGGAAGGGAGCTGGCTCGGTTTTCTGATCGTGACGCTGGTCTGCGGAATCGGCTCCGTGGCCGGACGCAGCGGCCTGCTGGCCAGCATGTCTGTGCTGTCGCTGTCCGCGACCGCCGGAGCGATGATGGCCTACGAGCATGCGGCTTACTTCCTGGCGATCCGTCAGCCGACGCTCACCGTGTTCCTCTTCAGCGCGATCGGCATCGGCTGCTTCCAGTTGTCGAAACATCTGCGGCCGGATTTTGAGCGGCTGACCATCATTGCCGCCAGAACCTGCCTGTTCGTCGTCAACCTGGGCTTCTGGGTGGGATCGCTGTGGGGCGATTCGCTGACGCAGCAGACCAACGTGTGGAGCTTCGGCGCGCAGGCGCTGATCCCGGATCTGGTGTTCGTCATCGGCTGGGCGGCGGCTCTGATCGCGGTCGGTTTGTGGGCCGTGAAGGCCGATCGGCGGTGGGTGGTGAATCTGTCGGCGGTCTTCGGGGCGATTCACTTTTACACGCAGTATTTCGAGCGGCTTGGTCCGAATCCGGTGGCCATTCTGATGGCGGGAGTCATCGCGCTGGGGATCGCCTTTGCACTGGTTCGCTACAACCGATCGAGCCGGACGGTCGCCGCCGCGTAACTTTCGAGCACGCTTCTGATCGACTAGAACTCCGGCCGTTGTGTGTCGGAGAAAAGTTCTGTCAGGAGCATCGCTGTCTCATGTCTGCCGAGTCGTTTCCCATCGACCTGTCGAAGTTCCGTCCTCTGCCGTTGAATCCCGCGAACAGCACGCTGACCGCTGAGCAGCGGGAAATTCTCAAAGCCAACATTCAGCTCTGCCGCGACACGATCGTGTTCTTCACCGCCGTGGCCGACGCGCGGGGACTCGGCGGACACACCGGCGGACCGTACGACACGGTCCCCGAAGTCATGATCGCTTACAGCTTCATGCTGCACGCGCAGCAGGGCGGCACTCCCGATGTGCTGCCTGTGTTTTTCGATGAGGCCGGTCACCGCGTCGCCACGCAGTATCTGATGGCTGTCATCGAAGGCAATCTGCCGGCCGAGAAACTGCTGCATTACCGCGAGTACCTGAGTCATCTGCCCGGTCATCCGGAACGCGGTTACACGCCGGGAGTCAAATTTTCGTCCGGCCGGCTCGGCCACATGTGGCCCTATGTGAATGGTGTGGCCATCGCCAATCCAGGCAGGGTCGTGTTCATGTTCGGGTCGGACGGATCGCAGATGGAAGGTGACGACGCGGAAGCCGCGCGCCTGGCGGTCGCTCAGAACCTGAACGTCAAGCTGATCATCGACGACAACGATGTCACCATCGCCGGCTTCCCATCGGACTACATGCCGGGTTACTGCGTGAAGAAGACACTGGAAGGACACGGCATTCCGTGCGATGCCGGTGATGGCGAAGACCTCGACAGGCTGTATGCCCGGATGTGCAAGACCGTGACCGGAACCGGACCGCAGGCGGTGATCAATCGCCGGAAGATGTGCCCCGGCATCGAAGGGCTGGAAGGCTCCAATCACGGCCACGATGTCATCAAGACCGCGACGGCCATCAAGTACCTGGAACAGCGCGGCTACACAGCGGCGGTGGACTATCTGAAGTCCGTCACAAAGAGCAGTGTGAAGGTCGAGTACAAAGGCTCGAAGGGCGTCGGTCGCAATCGCGATCTGTTCGGCAAGTTCTTCAATGAGATTCTGGACGGGATGCCGGAAGCCGACCGAGTCGCCAGCGTCCGCGTGTTCGACTGCGATCTGGAAGGTTCGTGCGGTCTGAACCACATCCGCGCGGCGCATCCGGAAGTCTTCGTGCGCGGCGGTATCATGGAACGCGGCAACTTTTCGGCCGCTGCGGGCTTCGGTTACGAAGCCGGAAAGCAGGGTGTGTTCGCGACGTTCTCCGCGTTTCTGGAAATGGTCGTCTCCGAGATCACGATGGCCCGGTTGAACCAGTCCAATGTGCTGGCTCATTTCTCGCACGCCGGTTGCGACGACATGGCGGACAACACCTGCCATTTCGGAATCAACAACATGTTCGCCGCCAACGGGCTGCCGGATGAAGGCCGCGATAACACCCGGCTGTACTTCCCGGCCGACCAGCATCAGTTCAAGGCCTGCCTGAACCGGATCTTCAAGGATGCCGGTCTGCGGTTCCTGTTCTCCACCCGGTCCGGCGTGCCGGACATTCTGAAAGAGGATGGTGAGTTGTTCTTCGGCCCCGGCTACTCATTCACGCCGGGAAAAGACGACGTGATTCGCGAAGGCAGGGCGGGATATGTCGTGGCTTTCGGAGAGACTCTGTATCGCGCACTGGATGCTGTGCTTCGTCTGAAGGAGGCGGGCCTGGATGTCGGCCTGATCAACAAGCCGACGCTCAATGTCTATGACGAGGAATGCATGCAGCGGCTGGCGAAGGCTCCCTTCGTGCTGGTCGCGGAAGGCTTCAACGTCGCGACCGGGCTGGGTTCCCGCTTCGGAACAGAACTGCTCAAGCGCGGCTTCCGCGGCGCCTACAACAACATCGGCACGAACCGGGAAGGCTCCGGCGGCCTGGCCGAGCAGATGGGTTATCAGGGCGTGGATTCTGAAGGCATCCAGAAAGCCGTTCGCGCTCTGGTGTGATCGAATCCCGATGGCCGGCCTTCCTCATTCAACTCAGGAGTGTTCCATGAACGCGCACGAGGCTCTCAAGTCGAGCATGGATCTCGGCGAGATGGTGCTGAAGACATACCTCAGTGATCTCTCCGATGCGGATCTGCTGAGGCGTCCAGGGACGGGGTGCAATCATCTCGCCTGGCAGATCGGGCATCTGATCAATTCTGAGAAGGGATTGCTCGAGATGGTCTGTCCCGGCAAGGGAGTGGAACTGCCCGCCGGCTTTGCCGAGCAGCACGGCAAGGAAGCGGCCGGCAGAGATGATGCCGCCGCGTTTCTGAAGAAGGACGAATACCTCGCTCTGTTCGATCAGCAGCGTGCCGCGACGAAGACGGCACTGGATGGACTCAGCGCAGCCGACCTGGATAAAGCCGGTCCCGAGCACTTTGCGAAGATCTGTCCGACCGTCGGTGCGGTGTTCAGCCTGATCGGCAGCCACGTGCCGATGCACGCCGGCCAGTTCGTGATCGTCCGCCGCGCGCTGGGCAAGCCGGTTCTGATCTGATTCAGGTCGCAGTCCGATGCGTGAAGGTTGCGCAGTTCCAGTCGCGGAGCGACTGGGCTACGTAGCTCAGTCGCTCCGCGACTGAGATTCATTCAGAACGCCCGTCTGTTTTCGGATTACGTCTCCACACTTCTTCTGAGTTCGACTCTCCGGAGCCTGTCATGAAGAAACTCTGCCTGAGTCTGCTGGCGGGATGGCTGCTGTGGAATGCCGGAGCATTGAGTGCTGCGGAGTTTCCTCCGGTTTCCGAACTGCCGCGGCGCGCGGAACTGCCGGATCCGCTGGTCATGTTCGATGGCTCGAAAGTGACTTCGCCGGAGCAGTGGGAACAGCACCGGCGGCCGGAACTGAAGGCGCTCATTCAGTACTACATGTATGGCTTCCTGCCGGACCCGTCGCCGGTGCGGGTGGAGGTCGGGAAGGCTTCGGACAAGGCGCTCGACGGAAAAGCCACGCTGAAGAACATCACGCTGCACTTCGGCCCGAAGGGCACTCCACCTTTGCCTGTGCTGTTCGTGGTTCCGAACCACCGCCAGGGACCGGTGCCCGCCTTCGCGGCGATCAACTTCTGCGGCAATCACACGGCCGTTGCCGATCCGCTGGTGGAGATCACCGGCGCGTGGATGCGGAAGAACTGTCCGGGTTGCGAGAACGACCAGGCCACGGAGAAGGGGCGCGGCGGTCAGGCGGAGGTCTGGAACGTCGAGGCCATCATCGACCGGGGTTATGCCATCGCGATGTTCTATTACGGGGACATCGATCCGGATAAAGACCGCGGTGATTTTTCGGATGGCATTCATCCCGCGTTCTACAAGCCGGGACAGACTCAGCCGGGACCGCATGAATGGGGCTCCATCGCGGCCTGGGCTTATGGCATGCATCGCATCGTGGATTTCCTCGCTCAGGAACCGACCGTCGATGCGAAGCGGATTGCGGCTGTCGGTCATTCGCGGCTCGGCAAAACCGTGCTGCTGGCCGCGGCGCTCGACGAACGCATCGCGCTGGCGATTCCGCATCAGGCCGGTTGCGGCGGAACAGCTCCCAGCCGCGGGACCGTGGGTGAATCCGTCAAGAGAATCAATGACGTCTTTCCGCACTGGTTCAACGACACGTTTCCGGAATTCAGCGAGCAGGTTGAGCGCCTGCCTTTCGATCAGCACAGCCTGGTGGCGCTCTGCGCGCCGCGACCTGTGCTGTTTTCGAATGCCGAAGAAGATTCGTGGGCCAATCCGCACGGACAGTTCGACGTGCTGAAGGCCGCGACTCCGGTGTACCGCTTCCTGGGAGTGGACGGTCTGACGGCGGAAGTGTTTCCGAAGAACGGCGAACTGGTGAAGTCGCGGCTGGGTTACTTCATTCGCGCCGGTAAGCACTCGATGAATACCGAGGACTGGACCGCGTTTCTGGACTATGCGGACCACTGGCTCAAACCTCGTCCATCACCGTGACGCGGCAGCGCCGCCAGTGCTTCCGGGAAGCCAATGTGCGATACCTCGCGAGGCTTCCAACTGAGGTGTCTCAGGCGTCAGATGCTTTCGTTTAACCCGCAGCCGGAGGCGCAGGCGTTTCCGGAGCGGGATGGCCATTCGACGCCTGCGCCTCCGGCTGCGGGTTAAACGATCAGAACCCTCATTCCGCGTGAAGAGACTGCGGAGCAATTGCCGTTGTCCTGCCGGACGATTTCAAGCGATCCTTATGCGGTGCCGATATTCCGCAGCTTCGGGACCGCGATCATGCCACCGCTTCATTTTCTTCCGTTGCTCAAACGCATTCGCTGGGGAGGCCGCCGGCTGGGAACGGTGCTTGGCAAACCGATTGGTCCCGAAACGGATTACGCGGAGAGCTGGGAGATCGCAGACCACGGTGCGGACCAGAGCCTTGTGGCGAACGGGCCTCTGGCGGGTCGAACGCTGCAGGAACTGGTCGAGCAGTACAACTCGGAGCTTTTTGGCCGGCATGCCGGACTGCGGCAGTTTCCGCTGCTGATCAAGTTCCTGGATGCGACCGACCGACTCTCCGTGCAGGTGCATCCGGATGATGTTCGCGCGAAGCAGTTCGATCCTTCCGAGAACGGCAAGACCGAAGCCTGGGTCATCGTCGATGCGCAGCCCGGCAGCCGGTTGTATGCGGGGTTGAAGAGCGGCGTTGATGCGCGAACTCTGCGGAACGCGCTGGCGGAGGGGCGTGTCGAGGACTGTCTGCATTCGTTTGAAGTGTCGGCCGGGGACTGTCTGCTGATCCGGGCCGGCACCGTGCATGCCATCGGTGAAGGAATCCTGCTGGCTGAAGTGCAGCAGCAGAGCGATCTGACGTTCCGTCTTTACGACTGGGATCGCCTGGGAACCGATGGCCGGCCGCGGCCGCTGCACATCGAAGAGTCGTTCCAGTGCATCGACTTTGAACGCGGACCGGTCGGACGGGTCATGCCGCGGCATGCATCGGGAGGAGAAGATCTCGTGGAGTGTGAGTTCTTTCAGATCCGGCGGTATCGCGGTCCGGGAGCGATGGGACTGCCGGATGATGACCGGTTCCACATCCTCATGAATCTGTCCGGTCAGACGGCAGTGGCCTGCGGAGATGACCGGCAGCGGTTGCGAACCGGCGACACGCTGCTGCTTCCCGCCGCGCGGGAAACCGTCACACTGCATCCGGATGAAGGCACCGTGCTGCTGGATATCTTCCTGCCGGATCGGGCGTCAGCCGGGACCGAGTAGCGCGGCTGCGCGAAATGCCGTAACGACGTTCCGTTGTCAGTTGCGGTCGTGAGACTGAGCATGCAGCGTTTTTCAGAACTGCTTCTGACGACCGGTCTGCCGGATGAGCGGGCGAAAGAACTGCTCAGTTCGATCGGGCTGAGCGACTGGAAGACGGCCTGGCAGCGACTGGCCGGGTTGAGCCAGACCGATGAGCAGCGCCGGGTGCTGCAGTCGATCCTGCCTGTGCTGCTGACGGCGCTGGAGGAGGCCGCCACGCCGGATGCCTCGCTGCTTAACCTGGAACGTCTGGTGTCCTGCGTTCCGGACCGGCTGCAGCTGCTCATGTTTCTGGCCGGCAATCCGCGCGCGATTGAAATCCTGGTCAAGCTGTTTGTCGGCAGTCAGTTCCTGACCGAAATCCTGCTCCGCAATCCGCGGTATCTGGAGCAGCTCACGCATCATCGCCGGCTCGCGGAATTCAAGAGTCGCGAGGATTTCCGGCGCGATGCTGTGGAAGCGATGGCCGGGCAGCGGGAGCTGGAGGACCAGCTCAACGCGCTGCGGCGCTTTCAGCACTGGGAGCTGCTGCGGATTGGAGCCTGCGACAGCTTCGGGCTGCTCGATCTGAAATCCGTGACCGTGCAGTTGTCGCTGCTGGCCGATGCCATCGTGCAGACCGCGCTGACTCTGCTGGCCGAGCGGCAGCAGGTTGATGTTCGCGACTTCGCCGTCCTGGCGTTCGGCAAGCTGGGCGGCGAGGAATTGAATTACAGCTCGGACATCGATCTGGTCTTTGTCGCGCGCGATGACGCGGGCCGGTTCTGGGATCTCGGTCAGCGGCTGATCCGGGCTTTGACCGATTCGTCCAGCGAAGGATTCCTCTACCGCGTCGATATGCGGCTGCGTCCGTGGGGCCGGTCCGGCCCGCTGGTCACCACAACGGAGGGTTATCGCGATTATCTGCGGAAGCAGGCCGCGCAGTGGGAGAAGCAGGCTCTGCTGAAAGCCCGCCCGATCGCCGGGCAGCTGGCGGTCGGCGCCGAGTTTCTGCGGTCCATCGAACCGCTGGTGTTTCACGCTCCGGTCGAAGTCTGTCGCGAAACCGTGCGGACGATGAAAGCCCGCATCGAAGCCGATCTGCGGAAGCACGGACGGCTGTTCGGAGAAGTGAAATCCGGTGAAGGTTCGATCCGCGACATTGAATTCGTCACGCAGTTCCTGCAGCTCAAGTACGGCCGCGATGACCGGTATGTCCGCAGCATCAACACGCTGGAAGGACTGGTTCATCTGACCGACCGCGACTGTCTGCTGCCCAACGAATACCGGCAGCTGAGTACGGCTTATCTGCTGTTCCGCAAGATCGAGCACGCGCTGCAGCTCGTCCATGGACGACAGGTCCACACGCTGCCGACGGATGATCGCGAACTCGCTTACGTCGCGCGGCGGCTCGACTTCCCCGACACCGCAAAGTTTCTGGAGAGCTATCGCAGTCACAGTCAGTCCGTCCGCGCCATCTATCAGAAGTACATCGAACGCGGTGAGAGCAGCCGTCATGAACCGGATGCGCCGATAGAAGAACGCGAGACCTCGCTGTCGCACACGGCGGTGATGGAACCTTCGTATGCGAAGGTCTTCCGGCGCGAGGAACTCGTGCAGCATGCGCGCCTGCTGGAACTGGTCACGTCCCGCAAGCCGGTGGTGGTCGCCGCGGCGCCGGCGGGAGACGACCGCATTCAGCTCACCGTCTGCGGCTTCGATACGAAAGGCGATCTGGCTCTGATCTGCGGACTGCTCTTCGCGAACGGCTTCGACATCGTCAGCGGCCATGTCTTCACGGCGGCGGATGTCATTGGATCCGATGAGCCGGAGGAGACTGGAGCTCGATCGTCCCGCCGGAAGTTCGTCAATGTGTTCACTCTGAGGCTGCCGGGCCGAGAAGAGATCAACGCGGCGGACTGGTCGGTCTACGCGGCGGAACTGACGGACCTGGTGAAACTGGCGGCGACGGGAAAGCTGAGAGATGCACAGGGGCGGCTGGCTCGACGGATCGCAGCATCGCTCAGGCACAAGCCCGCGCGCGGGGCCGCTCTGCCACCGATCGATCTGCGGATCGACAACCAGCAGAACGACCGCTTCACCACACTGGAGCTGAGCGCCGAGGACACGCCTGGGTTTCTTTACGAGCTGGCCAATTCGCTGTCGCTTCTCGGCTTTGACATCCACCGAGCGATGCTGAATTCGCAGGGCAATCGCGCCATCGACCGGTTTCTCATCGCCGGCCCGGACGGCCGCCGGGTCACAGACAGCGCCAGCCTGAACCGCCTCCGCGCCGCAGTGGTGCTCGTCAAACACTTCACGCACCTGCTGCCGCAGTCTCCGAACCCGGAAGCCGCGCTGATGCATTTCGGGCAGTTGCTCGAACGATTGCTGGATCAACCCGGCCGCGGTGCCGAACTGGCGTCGCTCGATCGGCGCGAAGTTCTGGAAGCGCTGACAAAGCTGCTGGGTGTCAGCGACTTCCTCTGGGAAGACTTCCTGAGACTGCAGCACGACAATCTCTTTCCCGTGCTGCAGAACATCGAAGGCCTCGTCATTCCGAAACCAATGGACCAGCTTGGTTCAGAGCTGCAGGGGCTGCTGGTCGCCGTGGATGGCGTCGAGGCCCGGCGCGAAGTCCTGAATGCCTTCAAGGACCGCGAGATGTTCCGCATCGACATGCGGCACATCACCGGTCATACGGCGGAGTTCGGGCAGTTCTCTGAAGAGCTGACGGATCTCGCGGATGTTGTGACCGAGGCGGCTTACTCCCTGTGCCGGGGCGAACTGCAGGAACGGTTTGGAGAACCGCTGTGCGACACGAAAGATGTTCGTGATGCTTCCTGCTCGATGGCCGTCATGGCTCTGGGCAAAGCCGGCGGACGCGAACTGGGTTTCGCCTCGGACATCGAGTTGATGTTCGTCTATGCCGACACGGGCTGGACGACTGGTCCGGAGCGCATTCCAGTGTCGGACTTCTACGCGCGTCTGGTGGAAGCCTTCACGCATACGATTCGGGCGCGACGGCAGGGCGTGTTTGAGGTCGATCTGCGGTTGCGTCCGTACGGCAATGCCGGGCCGCTGGCCGTGCGGCTCAAGGACTTCTCCGACTACTTCGCGCCGGGAGGACCGGCCTGGCCTTACGAGCGGCAGGCGCTGGTGCGGATGCGTCCGGTCTGCGGCGATGCGGCGCTGGGACGACAGATCATCGAGGTTCGGAATACGCTCGTTTACACCGGCGAACGTTTCGATGTGGCCGCGATGCGGGCCATGCGCGAACGGCAGTTGCGGCAGCTCGTGCAGCCGGGCACCTGGAATGCGAAGCTCAGTTCCGGCGGCCTGGTGGATTGCGAGTACCTCGTGCAGTCGCTGCAGATCACGTTCGGCCGGCAGTTCCCGGACATTCGCAGTACGAGTACGGTCGAAGCCATGCAGGCTCTGCATCGGCATGGTCTGCTGCCTGATGCGGACTATCGGCAACTGCATCGCGCGTATGCCTTCCTGCGACGGCTGATCGACGCCTTGCGGATGGTGCGCGGCGATGCCCGCGATCTCACGGTTCCCGCTCCCGGCTCGGATGAATTCGAGTTCCTTGCCGGCCGTCTGGGCGATGGCGAGGCCGCTCATCTGCAGCAGCGGATCGAAGAAACGGCGCATGCCGTCTCGGCTCTGTTCGCCGCACACTGCGCCGTCCTGCCGGAACCCGGATGAAGCGAATCATCAAAGTAAACCTCGCCATCCCGACATCTTGAACGCGGAGATTGGCATCTCGAATGCGGGCATTTGCCGTGCGCCGTGTGGGTCACTCTCTGGTGACGGCTTCGTCGAGGTTGAGAATCGTGGATGCCACGAGCGTCCATGCTGCGAGTTCCGTGTCGGGCAGCGCTGACTCGCGCGGAGCTTCGCCGACGGTCAGGAGTTGCGTTGCGGCTTCGGGCTTTTCCGTGAACCGCGTTCGATGCCGGTTCAGACTGTTGAGCAGCAGTTGCGATTCCTTGTCTCCGGGAACGCGGCTGAGCACCCGCTCCATCATCGCTCGTAGTCGCGCGGCATCGTCCGGCAGTTTCGCGGTCAGAGTCCTCTGCGCCAGTGATCGCGCGGCTTCCACGAACGTGACATCGTTGAGCAGATTCAGCGCCTGCAGAGGTGTGTTGGTCCGCGTCTGCCGGACTTCACAGGTCTCGCGCGACGGCGCATCAAAGCCGGTCAGCATCGGCGGCAGGACGGTGCGCTTCCAGTAGGTGTAGAGGCTGCGGCGATAGAGGTCCGGGCCGTGCGACTGTTCATAAAGCGTGTCGGTGGCCAGTTCCGCCCACAGGCCGTCCGGCTGATACGGTTTGACGGATGGACCGCCGAGCCGCTCATGCAGCAGACCGCTGACCAGCAGCACCTGATCGCGAATCATCTCGGCCGGCAGCC
>Ga0172376_10005321_pt1 | contig 14414 bp, 10 predicted proteins | sample Lak35m_FD_121114 | JGI IMG/M metagenome (GOLD analysis project Ga0172376, IMG submission 121114) | Freshwater microbial communities from Kabuno Bay, South-Kivu, Congo - kab_092012_35m | ecosystem: Environmental > Aquatic > Freshwater > Lake | place: Democratic Republic of the Congo: South-Kivu...
AATTTAGGACCACTTGCCGAAGTCCTTGTGTTGCTCCCGTGAAGACTTGATGAATCAGCCAAGTCGCGTATGTGTTTCAGTCAGCCGATCTCTTTGATCCGAAAATGCACCGCATTCTCTATCGGACGGCGTTATCGCGATGGCGATGAAGAGCCCATGAAGCTCTCTTGAAGAACGGCAACGAGTTCCAAGTCAGCCAGACTCAACGCCTCTGCGTCTTTCGCACCAAGGACGCATCCGAGAACAAGTTCGCCGTTGAGACGATGACGCTCATGAACTCCCTGGCCTCGCGCTCGCACTGCAAGCACATGAAGGTGCGGCGAGTCGCTCGTGTGAAACCTGATCGTGACGTCTCGCGCAAACGTGAGACGAGTACGAGTCGCACCGAAGAGACTTCGCCAACCACCGCGTCCCAGCCCTCTGATCGGTCAACGACTTTGTGAATTTCGAGGCCTGATCCACTTAATTAACGCAGCGCGTCTTGAGGCCATCCGAAAATCGTTCATAGATTGCGAAGCGAATATGAATTCTTCGTGAATCTCCAGAGCGGAGGCTCGTGCATGACACTCGATCTCATCCTTGGCGCGTATTGGATCTCGCTCGCTTCAGCGTTGAGCTTCTGGGGCCTCCGGCAATCTCTGCAGCATGCGACTTGGGTCCACCGCATGGCCTCTGCCCTCGCTCTTGTTGCTCTCGGCGGCGTTTATGGATTCTACGGTTGGGACCAGCTTTGGTTGAGCCGTCTAATGCCCACGTCAGCATTAGTGATGCTCGGCAATTGGTTCCCCATCTTGGCATCTGGCATCGCTGGCATCGCGAGCTGCATGATCGAACTGCCAACTTGGCGCCGAAATCTGTCCACGAGCGGCATGCTCATGATCGCCGCGTTTGCAATGGTGTTTCCGCTGATTGGCGACCCTCCAGCTTGTGCCCAGTTGTGGCGCGACAACATCTGTCTACAAACAACGCCATTCACTTGCAGTGCCGCCAGCGCTGCAACCTTGCTAAGGCAACATGGGATTGAAGCTACTGAAGCCGAGATGGCCGAACTCTGCTTGACCAACACCCTGCAACGCGGGACTTCCTGGCAGGGGCTCTATCGCGGCCTCACGTTGAAGACCGCCGGGACAAAGTGGCGCGTCGACGTTTTTCAAACACACGCGGTCGAGCTGCAGGCCCTGCATGGCACTCCGGCAATCCTGGTGGCCTGTCTGCCGCAAGATAACCACAACGCGAATCCCATTTACCGCGACGCCTGCGGCTGGATTCCCGGTCAAGCGCACGCCGTTGTCTATCTCGGCGAGTTTGACAAGCAGACCGCGATCGTCGGCGACCCCCAATTTGGCCGCGAACTCTGGACCTCGTCCGATCTCAAAACCCTCTGGACTGGACTTGGATTCCGATTGGTGCCGCGCGGTTAGAACAACAAGGTCGCGAGCTTGCGACGGTATTCACCCACAAGTGCGTTCCCCGCCCCGAGGATGCCAAACACCTTCACCATCTGTTCTTTGGCGGCCTTGCCGTCTCGTCCGGCCAAATCCTTCTGGACGATCGACAACAGAACCTCGAACGCTTCGCGATGCTTGCCTTCGGCGGCCAAGGCGTCGCCAAGAGTTACCTGCAACGAGAGATCGCTGGGGTTCGCATCAGCTGCTTGTCGCGCCACGAGTAGGCCACCGGATTCTTGCGCCGTGGCTCGCATCTCGATCTGATCCTTCAGGTGCTGGGCTTCTGATTCCAAGAAACCACGAGCCTCCAATTCGGCAATGATCGCGCTCGCATCGGCATCTCGGTTTTGAGCCAAGAGCAACCGAGCCAAATGAATTTTGGTCTCGTCATTGGCTTCCAGCTCGAGTGACTCGCGCAGCTTACTTTCTGCCAGCAGTTGATCAGTCGCTTCGAGCTTAAGAGCCTCACTCACCAACTCTTGCGCTTTGGACGGCAAGAACTGCGGAATCCACTGCTGAAGCTGTTCTTCCGAGACGACTCCGGCGAAGTGACTGACCGGCTGCCCGCCCGCGAACGCCACGACGAGTGGCACCGACTGCACGCCCATCATCATCGCGAGGTCTTGATGCGCCTCGATGTCGACTTTCGCAAGGATCACTCGGCCGTTAAACGAATTAACGACCTTTTCCAACACCGGAGCGAGTTGCAAGCACGGCTGACACCACGGCGCCCAAAAGTCGACAATAACCGGCACATCAAGCGACCGTTTAAGAACAGCTTCCTCAAACTCCGGCGTCGAAACATTGACGATCCAAGGCGAATCAGCCATGCGAACATTCCTCGTGCAAACTGCGATAATGATGACAGCGAACCGGCCCGGCTTGACAGCCTAGCATTGCTCGAACGAAAGCTGGATCGACTCGACGAGCGAATCGCCGTACGGACGCGCGGCAATGCTTTTCAGAAGAACGCTCCTCAAACAGATTTCTTCGAATCCGCGAGCGCGCGGTTGATCGCCTTCAAGTAAGCCTGTGCGCTCGCCGCAACGATGTCGGTACTCAAGCCGCGGCCGTGATAAGTCCGACCGTCGACCTCCAGCGCGATGCTGACTTCTCCTTGCGCGTCCTTACCGCCCGACACGCTGCGCACGATGTATTCTGCCAAGCGCCCCGAGATGCCACAGATGCGGTCAAGCGCGCAGAACACGGCGTCGACAGGACCATCGCCCGTGGCTGCATCCCGGATAACTTCATCGCAGCCAGCCCGTTTCATTTCGAGCGTCGCCGTCGGCAACACGTCGGTCCCCGCGAGCGTGTGGAACTTGATGAGTTCCCACTCGTCGCGACTCTCACCCGTGACGTTTTCGATCAATGCGACGATGTCCGAGTCGTAGATCTCTTTCTTCTTATCAGCGAGCGTCATCAACTCGTTGTAGATCTGCTCAAAGAGCGTATCGGTCACATCAAAGCCAAGATGCTTCACACGGTCGCGCAGCGCGTGCCGTCCACTGTGCTTACCGAGCACCAAGTTCGCGCCGACATAACCAACATCCTCGGGCCGCATGATCTCGTAAGTGCTGCGTTCTTGAAGAATCCCGTGCTGATGAATTCCGGCTTCATGAGCGAACGCGTTCTGACCAACGATGGCCTTGTTGCGTTGCACCATCATGCCGGTAATGCGCGAGACCAGCCGACTCGTCGCGAAGAGTTTGGGCGTGTTGATCCGCGTCTCAACCTTGTAGTGGTCGGCCCGCGTCCGCAGTGCCATCACAATCTCTTCGAGCGCCGCATTACCCGCTCGCTCACCAAGCCCATTGATCGTGCATTCAATCTGCCGAGCCCCTGCCTCCACGGCGGCGAGAGAGTTCGCGACAGCCAACCCGAGATCGTTGTGGCAGTGCGTACTAATGACGGCTTTCTCGATGTTTGGCACATACGTCTTCAAATGGCGGATGACGTTGAAGTACTGCTGCGGAGTCGCGTAGCCGACGGTGTCGGGAATGTTGATCGTCGTCGCGCCGGCGTCGATCGCCTTTTCAACGACTTCGCAGAGGAAATTGACTTCGGTGCGGGCCGCGTCCTCTGGAGAGAACTCGACATTCGGGATGTGATCGACCGCCCGTTTCACCATCTCGACAGCCACCGAGACGATCTCGGCCGGGGTCATCTTGAGCTTGTGCTCCATATGGATCTTGCTGGTCGCCAAAAAGACGTGCATCCGAGCCTTCTCGGCATGCTTGAGTGCCTCGGCCGCGCGGTCGATGTCGTCCTTCCGACATCGAGCCAAACCACAAATCATCGTGCGAGCACCGAACTCCTGGGCAATGCGTTTCACGGCTTCAAAGTCGCCAGGTGACGCGATTGGAAAACCGGCCTCGATGACATCAACCCCGAGTTCGACCAGCGCCTTGGCGACTTCCAGCTTCTCAGCGGTCGTCATGGAGCAACCGGGAGATTGTTCGCCATCGCGCAATGTGGTGTCGAAGATCGTGATCGAGCTACCTGACATGAGAGGTCTCCTGAGAAACGAAGCAGACGATTGAGGATGCGAAGTCGCCGTCGGGTCCGCGCTCCGCGTAACTCTTGAAAACAAAAAACCCTGAGGTCGGAAGACCTCAGGGTTGTAAGTAGCCATCAAAGCACGGATGCAACCTCGGTCTTCCCTCACTGGTAGGGCAGTAGAAGCAGAAGGCCAAGGTTCAAAACGCTCATGATCAACTCATTTGGCAAGGGTTACAAAACGCGGCGGACTCTATGAACGACACCTAAGAGCGTCAAGGAGTTCATTTTGCTCCCCAAGATCTCGTCCACATCCAGTTTGTCGATCGCCTCTCTATTGTTCGAAGAGCGCCATCCGACACGTTACCACTCAGCAAAGACCAGACGTTCCCAACGTACTTGTTCCTCCGAATCCGTGTTCTTCGTGACTCTGTGTTTCAATCCATTGCTCATCAAGCAGGGATCAAAAACGCCAAAGCCTAGAAGGCATGGAATTCTACGGTTTGGTATTAGGCTCGATGTACTCCGCGCAGCACTGAACCGTCTCTCATCCAAACTCTGATCGCCCATCGACCATTCATGTCCGACGCTGAGCCAGCCCTACCGCCGCACGAAAAAGTGAAGACGTTTCCCGCAAAGCCTGGCGTCTATCTCATGAAGGACGCATTGGGACGCGTCATCTATGTCGGCAAAGCAGTCAACCTAAGAAGCCGCGCAGGCAGTTACTTCACGACGGCAGCGGCGACGGATCGACGCACGTGCGATCTGGTCCCTGAAATTTGCGACCTGGACTTCATCAGCACCGAGAGCGAGGTTGATGCCCTGTTGCTCGAAGCACGGCTCATCAAAGACATTCAGCCGCGATTTAACTCGGAACTGAAGGACGACAAGACCTTTCCATACTTGCAGATCACGACGTATGAAGAGTTCCCACGTGTCGAATTTACGCGGAAACCGAAGCTCAAAGGCGTGAAGCTCTACGGACCGTTCACGAGTGCGAAGAAGCTCCGCGCGACCATCACCGTGCTGCAAAAGATTTTTCGATTTCGCAATTGCTCGCTCGATATCGCCGAAGACGAAGAGAAATGGCGTTGGTTTCGTCCCTGCTTGCTGGCGAGCATCAATCAATGCACAGCCCCCTGCAATTTGCGAATCACCAAAGACGAGTACCGCAAAGACATCCGCCGCCTGCGTCTGTTTCTCGACGGCAAGAAGAAGCGCCTGCTCAAAGAGATGCAGGCGGAGATGCTATTTGCGTCTCAAGAACTGAAGTTCGAACGAGCGGCTCGTATTCGTGATGAAATCAAGGCCCTCGAAAGTCTCAAACTGCGAGGACAGCTCAACAAAGACGTGCAGCCTGAGGTCTTCTACATCGACCCTAAGCGTGGGTTGCGAGGACTCAAGAAGGCTTTCAACTTGGACAAGTTGCCGCGCCGCATTGAGGGCGTTGATATCGCACATCTGCAAGGAGGAGAGACCGTCGCGAGCCTCGTGCAATTCATCGACGGCTTGCCGTTCAAACACGGCTACAAACGGTTCAAAATCAAAACCGTCGACGGCGTCGATGACTTCGCGTCGATTCACGAAGTCATCTCGCGGCACTTCCGTCGCATGCAGCAAGAGGATGAAGCGTTCCCCGATCTGCTGTTGATCGATGGCGGAAAAGGCCAACTCAACGCCGCCATGGCTGCAATGCACAGCTTGGCGATTGCGCCCCCCTTCACGCTTTCGCTGGCGAAACAAGAGGAAGAGGTCTTCTTGCCCGGCGAATCAGAATCACACCGCCTGAGTCGCCACTCGTTCGCGCTGCGACTGCTTCAATACGTCCGCGACGAAGCGCACCGCTTCGCTCAGCACTACCACCATCTGCTGCGAAAAAAGGCAACATTCGACAAATGACGTATCTCCGAAGCCAGCGCCGATAATGAGGAGCATGCCCAGCTTGACTGCGACGCAATTCCGAATCGCCTCAACGTGCATTCGGTGGCTGCTACATATTTTGGCCGCAGCACTTCTTATATTTGCGTCCGCTGCCACAAGGACACGGATCATTACGTCCCACTCGCTGACCAAGATTACGAATTGGCTCGATAGCCGGCGGATCGTTGGAAGGCGACGAGTTCGTTGAAGTCTCGCCGCTAGCGGCGATCGGCTGAGCAGCGGGCGTTGCGGCAGCGGCAGAAATAGCTTCCACCTCCGCATGCGTCTCAGAGGTGACATGCCACAGCGAACTGACATAGTCCGCCGTCAGGCTTTGCTCGATACGAAAGATGTTCGCAGTAATTTGATCGCCCATCCGTGTCTTCATTTCGGCAAAGGCTTCCGCCCCCTGCAAGGCGTACTCGATTTTGGGATCCTTCTGCGCGTAACCAGAGAACCCGACCTGTTGACGCAAGCGGTCCATAAAATAGAGATGCTCTTTCCAGGCCGTGTCGAGAAAATCAAGCGTCAACAAACGCTCTGTGTGGTGCAGTTCAGGGCGATACTTACGGGCATGCGCCTTGAGCACTAACTGACGTACCTGATGACGCGTTGAATCCTCAAAATCCTCGGCTTCCAATTCGGCAGCGAATTCGCGATTGGCCCATTCCACGATTGGCTTCACGCCCTCGCGATAACGCAATCGATCGACATCAGGATTAGCTCCATAGCGCGGGCCAAAGGCCGCGTCGAGCTTGTCGTCAAGAGTCGCGATACCGTCTCCTTGTTCGAGGTACTTACGACTACCATCCAACAGGAAGTTCATGAGCTCGCCGTAGTTCTTACCGACAAAATCGTCGAGCTTGATCTCCATCTTGAATCGAGCAGTCGCCCAGGCGATGAGTGCCTCGCCATCGACTCGGAAACTCTCAGGAGTATCCTGAGTCATAAACTGCTGTGCTCCGACAGTGATCGGGAACTGAGCTTCCTTGAAGCGATAATACTCGCGAACTTTCTTCTCCGTGATCTCAACAACCCAGTCGAATTCTTGGCTGTGCAACTCCTCGAGTCGAAGTTCAAAACCATACTGACGACCAACCCAATCCAAGTACGCACGTAAGCAAAAGTCGTCGTCGAGAAAGACTTCCAGTAATCCCAAGTCAAACGTATCAACTGACGCACAGGCCGCCTGATAAATCTCGGCCTGCATTCTGTCGCGACCAATGTCGCGCAGTTGCTGGCCCGTGAACTCGGTGCGGTAAGTCGCGTTGGCCCAGTTGGCGAGGGCTTGCCAATTCCAGTCACGCTCGTCGGCACCTTCAGGATGCGTCTCCAGAATCTTGTCGGAGACAGCCTCTTCGGCACGACGTTTCGCATCTTCTCTTAAAAACTCATCGAGTTGCTCGCGAGCCATCCCGCGAATGTCGCGAATACTTGTAAAGATGCTGTGTTCATGTTGCGCCCATTCAACGATCGTGGTCCAACGGAAGTCGGGATCGAGATACTTCGTCGCGAATCGGCGAATCTGTCCTGAAATCTGGTCCGTGATGTAGGCTCGAACGCTGGCGCCTTCAAGGATGCTTTGTCGCAGGGCATAGATCTCCTTCCGCTGCTTATCCATGACGCCGTCGTACTCGATCAAATTCTTGCGGATATCGAAGTGCCGCTCTTCGACTTTCTTCTGAGCGGCTTCGATACGATTGGTGACCATCTTGCTGGTGATGGCCTCGCCTTCTTCCATGCCCAGCCGAGTCAGCAAATCTCTGACCCAATCGCCCATGAAGATGCGCATCAGATTGTCTTCGAGCGAAATGAAAAAACAGCTCGAACCTGGATCGCCTTGACGGGCTGCACGGCCTCTCAACTGCAGATCGATACGGCGTGAGTCATGCCGCTCGGTCCCTATCACCGCGAGCCCTCCCAGCTCCGCGACTTTGCGTCCTTCTTCGACCATACCTTCCGCTCGGGCAATGCGATCGCAAGTCTCATCCCAAACCGACTTGGGCACATCGAGTCGCGTCGCGTAATGCTTACTGAGTTCTTGCCAACCTGGGTATTCCGAATTACCACCTAATATGATGTCCGTGCCACGTCCCGCCATGTTGGTCGAGATCGTCACAGCATTCAGGCGACCGGCTTGCGAGACAATCTCGGCTTCGCGTTCATGAAACTTCGCATTGAGCAAGTTGTGCTTGATCTTCGCTTGCTCCAACAGACGACTGAGCAATTCAGACTTCTCGATCGAGATGGTGCCGACCAGCACCGGTCGACCAGTGGCATGCACAGCTTTGACTTCCTCGACAACAGCATTCCACTTCTCTCGCTCAGATCGATAGATCGCATCTGGTGAGTCCTTCCGACGGTTCTGCCGGTTCGGCGGAATGTTGACCACATCGAGCTTATAGATGCGCCAAAACTCTTCGGACTCAGTCATCGCGGTGCCGGTCATGCCCGCGAGCTTCTTGTAGAGTCGGAAATAGTTCTGCAATGTGATCGTCGCGAGTGTTTGCGATTCTTCTTTCACTCGCACGCCTTCTTTGGCTTCGACAGCCTGATGTAGTCCGTCGCTCCATTGACGGCCATGCATCTTGCGCCCCGTATGTTCGTCAATAATGATCACTTCACCGCGCTCGACGACATAGTTCACGTCACGGTGATAGAGGTGCCGAGCCTTGAGTGCGTTGTCGATCAAATGCGGCCAGTGCATGTTTCCTTGTGTGTAGAAGCTCTCGACGCCCGCCAAACGTTCGGCGGTGCGGATGCCTTCTTCGGTCAAGTGGCAAGTGTGCTCTTTCTCTTTCAACTCGAAGTCAATTCCGGGCTTCAGTTGACGCGCAACTTGATCTGCCATCGGGTACTTCTCGACGTCGTCATGCGCGGAGCCAGAAATGATCAATGGCGTGCGTGCTTCATCAATGAGGATGTTGTCGACTTCGTCGATGAGTGCGAAATCCAGGCGACCTTGCACTTGATCTTCGCGACGCGGCTTCATGTTGTCGCGCAAATAGTCGAAGCCGAACTCATTGTTGGTGCCGTAAGTGATGTCACACGCATACTGCTTTTGACGCTCGGCAGAAGGCATGTGTGACTGGATGGCTCCAACAGTGAGTCCAAGATGCTGGTAAATCGCTCCCATCCACTCCATGTCACGTCGCGCGAGGTAATCGTTGACTGTGACGACGTGAACTTTGCCAGCGAGCGCATTGAGGAATGCAGGCAGTGTGGCCACGAGTGTCTTGCCTTCACCGGTGGACATTTCGGCGATCATGCCTTGATTGAGCACATAACCGCCGATGATCTGTACGTCGAAGTGCCGCATGCGCAGGAAGCGACGTCCGGCCTCACGGACAGCAGCAAAGGCCTCTGGAGCGATTTGATCCAGTTTTTCACCACGCACCAATCGAGCACGAAGCTGGGGACCGATTAGGCGTAAGTCGTCGTCGCTCTGCGACTGCAATCCCGCTTCCAACTGATTGACTCGATCCAAAAAACTGCCCGGAATGATGCGTGAAGCACCGGACCTCTTATCACGAATGAAGCCAATCTGCCGCACTCGGCGTTCATTGGATGTGCCCAAAGCGAACGTCAGCGATCGTTCCACGACCCGCGTCGCACCGTAAAAAATGTCTCCGATACGTTGCATCAAATCCATAAAGGGCAGTCCTAACGCGGCGAAGGGCCGCTCTCCATCCGTGCGAGAAACTCGCGAAGAACGGCCTGAAAAGCAGCCAAAATCAAAGGCAGTTCACGAGGGATGAGGATGCTATTGGTCCCCCCAAAGAGGGTCAACGCGGCTCAAAGTGGTTGTGAGTCTTGAAGTTTGGTGCGTCCTTGGCACGGCATTGGTCGGTAACCACCAACGCTGGGCGGCAACTTTGAGATAGACACCGATCACAGCAACTCTCGCGGTTTCCCAGGAACCACTTCACGAATCGCTGACGCAGTTGCCTATTGACCCGTGAGCAGCGAGAAAGAATTCTCAGAACGTGGCGGAACAATGCGTTAAGTCGTTGGTTTCATGCATCTCGCGATTCAATTCGCTGCGCCCACCAGTGGGGTGTCAAACGTGTCGACGGACTTCAGGTGATGATGAATGTCGTTGCCGATCTCAAACTTGTGAGAGGAATGAGCGATGAAGAAGTTATGGACAGCAATGATGCTGAGCATGGTCGTCTCAGGCGCAAGCTTGAATTCGGCCCGCGCTCAGGATGCAGCCACCCCCAAAAAGGATGAATTGCCAATAGTCAGTCCAGCGCCTCGTGAAACGCGAGCAGAAGACCGACCAACCGAGCCAACCCCACCAGTGCTTCCGGTTGTGAACAACAACGATGTCGCAGGCGACTTACAGGCACAGGCTGGTCCCCCAAACCGTCCAGAGAGAGACCGTGGGCCACGCCCGGAAGCGCGTCGTGATGGCGATCAAGGCGGACGACGTCCCGAGGCCGGACCACCACGCGACGGGCGCCCCGGAGATCGACCGCCTGAGGCACGACGCCCTGATGGTGATCGAGGACCACGACCGGACGGTGATCGCGGACCGCGCCCAGAAGCACGTCGTGATGGCGATCAAAGTGGACGACGTCCCGAAGCCGGACCACCACGCGACGGGCGACCAGGAGACCGACCGCCTGAGGCACGACGCCCTGATGGTGATCGCGGACCGCGCCCAGAAGCACGTCGTAATAGCGATCAAGGCGGACGACGTCCCGAGGCTGGACCACCACGCGACGGGCGACCAGGAGACCGACCGCCTGAGGCACGACGCCCTGATGGCGACCACGGACCACGTCCTGAGATGACTCATGGGCCCCGACCGGACGGAGGTCCCCGACCTTCATTCGCAGGTCCGGCGGGGCGTCCTAGCTTCGGTCCGCTAGCGCGTCCTCAAGGGAGCGCGCAGTTTGGCGGGCGTCCCCCGTTCGACGGTGGCCCACTTACCGGTGGTCATCTTCCGTTCGACCAAGTTGATACGAATCGTGATGGCAAGATGACGCGCGAAGAAGTCCTGAGACACTTTGATCGCACGGATAAAAATCACGATGGTGCGGTTACTCGTGATGAGGTAATGGCTGCGTTTCGTGATCAAATGCCTAGCGGTGATCGCGATTCTCGCGGCCCGCGTGATGGGGATCGTCCGCAGGGCAGCGCTGCCGGTCGACCGATTGATGCGCGACCACTTGGTGACGCCCCCAAGGATGCAGTTCCGATGCATCGTGTGCCTCCCACTGGTCGACCGGGAGCAGATGCTGGTCGCGATCGCGCCAACTTGGATCGTCCCGGCCTTCCATCTGCTCAGGCAATGTTCGAGCGAGGTGATCGCAATAAGGATGGCAAGGTGACTAAGGATGAAGTCCCGAGCTTCGCATGGGAGCGGCTTTCCAAACTTGATCGCAATAACGACAGTGGAGTCTCAAAGGACGAATTGCTGCAAGGGCTGAAAGATCGGGGGCGTCCAGAGGGCCGACGACCAGATGAAACCAAGGGCCGACGTCCAGAGCGACCGAATCAACGCCGCGAGGAAGCTTCGGCCTGATAGTTCATTGCAACCGTTGCGGGATCATCAAAACAGAGAAGCCCGACACTCAAACTGAGTGTCGGGCTTCTTGCATTCTGAACTTATCAAAAACTGAAGGCTCACTTTCCGCGGTGGTGACCGATCTTATGTTCGATACCTCGCACCAGCTTCTCGACCGAAGAGTTCACGGCCTCATGGATTGAGCCGCATTTGGCGTCCGAAGCAATGACTCCCAGACCGCCGACGTTCGCGGAAAGTTTGCAGTGATATTCCATCGTTGTCGGCGTGTGGCCGTCCTCGCTCAGCGATGCATCGACACGCTGGATCGACGGGTGGAACCGCTCCAACGATTCCTGAATCGTCTTCATGACGAACTCCTGTCGGCTCCCTTTGTGTTCCTTCAGTGTGTCATGCACATAGACCTGCATAGTGGCACCTCTCGTTGTTCCATCTGACGTTTCCTTGCTGAGTCCGACGCTTCAAGCGATTGCCGGAACGACGTGCTCAGCAAACTTGAGCGGGCACACAAACCCGCTCGGCTTGATGGCTAAGACCGAACATTTCAGCTTTGGCAGCACGGATTCCGCCGTATTGCCCATCAAGAGTCCCATCAAACCACTGCGCGCCACGGAGCCCATCACAACGAGGTCAATATTCTTGCTGTCTGCAAGATCGAGGATGGCGTTGCTCGCATGACCCGAGACGAGATGACGGTTGTCTTCGCTGACGAGTTCGGTCAAGCCGTACCTCGCAAGCATATCGTCGAATTCTCGCTTTGCCTCGCGGTAAACCTGGAAGCGGTAATCCGTCAGATACTCTGCGGGGATATTGATGGCCTTGTAGGTCAACATGTGCGGGTACTCAACCGCATGTAGAACATGAAGCTGAGCGCCCAATCGCTCCGCAACTGACTTTGCAACCTCAACCGCTAAGTCACTCGCTTCCGTAAAGTCCGTCGCAACCAGTACTGACCGCACATCAACGCAATGGTGCGGCGACACGACCCAGACCGGACACGGACACTTCCTCAGCAACTTGTCACCCGTACTGCCCAGCATCACGCGTCCCAGCAAATGCCGCTTGTGGCTTCCCACAACGAGAAGGTCAAAGCCCTCGTTGACAACCAGCCGACAGAGTTCGATCCAACTCGTTCCACAGGCGTGTCTCGCAGTTGCCTCAACACCGGCCGCGCGAGCAACCTCGACAAGCCCCTTAAGAGCATTGTCAGCATCGGCACGCAGCGACTGAATGACCTCCGTGAGATGCGGTTGCATCTGTACGTCGATGAAATCCGGGCCAACCTCTAAGCACGGCAACAAAGCCGCATAAAACGTGAGCTTCGCGCCTGTTTGTTTAGCTAGCCAAATGGCTTGATCGACAGCGGCTTTAGAGCTGATTGATAATTCGGGACTCACGATGCGGTCGGCGTCCGAGAGATCGACACCGACTAGGATGTTTTGAAAGCGTTGCATGATGTCCCTTTCAAGAAAAATAAGCCCCAGTCGGGTTCGTCTGGGGCTCGACGACTGGATCGCTGTCGTTGTTGGAATTTGCTCCGCGCTGATCTGCTGCGCAGCAATGCTGCCATGTCAGTTGAGACAGACAGATGAGCCGAGCCCGTACGCAGCCCACGCCCCAGGACGCCGTATGGATCTGCGATCTAGCTACTCAGTCAGCGCCTGCCAGCAGTGATTCGCACTCTGCGGCAGCGACCAATCGCACAATATCGAGGGCCGAGATCACACCTTTGAGATACGCGCCCTCACCCAACACCAAAATGCGATGCACTTCGTGATCGTGCATTAATCGCGCAACTTCGGGGATGCTGGTCCAAGGTTGCACACTGAGAGGCTCGTGGCTCATGACCTCGGCGACTTCGGTCGCGATCAAGTCATCGCTAAAGAACGTATCGAGATCGAGATACTCCCAGCGCTGAGCGTGTTCGTCGAAGAACTTGGTAATGCGTGCTGGACGCTCAGAAGAAGTCTGTGCATTTCGCGCATCAACGAATCGCATAATGTCACTCGCCGAAATCACTCCCAAGCAGCGGTTGTGCTGATCAACGACCGGTAGGCCACTGATATGATTCTCGACAAGCCGATGCGCGGCATCGCGCAGCGATGTGGTCGGCATCACCGTCACGACATTGGTCGCCATCAAGTCTGCCGCCGCGAGTTGTTGACGATACGACTCTTTCATGGCTGGTCTCCTTTGAGAACAAGACCGAGCCAGCATTCAGTCACCTGACTAAGTACCGCTTCGGTACTCAGTAGAAACGCAATCGGTGTGCCGTCAGCATCGACTGCGGTCGCCCTGCTGACGAGCGACAATGCTGAACACGGAATGAATTGAAGAACGCGTCTCCGCGATTAAGCACTGCCGCGAGATCAGTTCCAACCTGCGCCGGACTCCGAACACAGATTCCAAGTGAAAACCGCGTCGCCAGGCTTCCGAGGCCTTAAGAACGGCGGGAGTCTCGCAACATTGACTGCGCAGCGATTCCTAGAAATACAGATCATCCGGACTCGCAGCAGGCTGCCGATCCCTCGATTTCTTCATCACAATCACTGCGCCGTCTCGCCCCAGCGTGCGACAGGGCACATTAATGCTTCAAGCAGTCTCACTTTCCTGTTGGATTTGACAGAGAGAGCACTCTCCATGCATCGCATTCACATCATCGGCCGCAAGAACAGCGGTAAGACGACACTGGTCGCTGATTTGGTCGCACACTTCGTCTCGCAAGGCCGAAAAATTGGCACGGTTAAGCACACTCATCATCAGCACGAACTCGACACTCCCGGCAAAGACTCGTTTGTGCATCGACAGGCAGGCTCGGCTGTGGTGGGAATTTTAACTCCCGGCATGACCGCCGTCTTTCGGTCAGCAAGCAACGATCGGCATGACACTGACGATCGCTACGCTTGGCTCGCCCCTATGTATGCCGACTGCGACTTTGTCATCGTCGAAGGCAACTCGCAAACGACGGCTCCCAAGCTTGAAGTGTGGCGAGCAGCGACTAACACCGTACCGAT
>Ga0172376_10005322_pt1 | contig 14411 bp, 13 predicted proteins | sample Lak35m_FD_121114 | JGI IMG/M metagenome (GOLD analysis project Ga0172376, IMG submission 121114) | Freshwater microbial communities from Kabuno Bay, South-Kivu, Congo - kab_092012_35m | ecosystem: Environmental > Aquatic > Freshwater > Lake | place: Democratic Republic of the Congo: South-Kivu...
GACGTTCAAGTCGATCGCGCTGCTGGCTCTGCAGTACGACGCTCTGATCTGCGTCGGCTGTTCGGTCCGCCTGCCGGATGACTCGCATTCCTCGCGCTGGGTGAAGTTTGAACTGTCCTGTGAAGAGATCATCGACCCGCGCGCCATCACCGCCCGCGACCCCGTTTACGAACTGACTCGCCTCTACACCGCCGCTCTGGAGCGCGCGATCCGCCGACACCCCGAGCAGTATTTCTGGGTTCATCGCCGCTGGAAGTCACAGCCGGAAGTCCGTGAAAAAGCCCGTCAGCGCCGCGCGGGTTGAGCTTCTGCCTGGTTCCGCTTGAACCGCCGGCCGTTGAATCTCCTGACGCACCGACGGTTGATCCGGGCGAGTCGTTGATCCAGTCGAAAGGACTCGATCCGGCAATCCATCTTTGCGCTGTCCGCCGGTCTCCACTATGGTCCCGCCGGACTCAGATAGATCGCAGGAAAGATCGGTGTCCCGGATGTCGGGAGGGCGAGGCTCCTGGCGAGCCGGGTTGGTGGCTCGACAGGAGCCTCGTCTTCCCGGAGACGCGAAGTGATCTCCTGTGTTCTGTCTCAGGGATGAGTTTCGTTCATCAGCTCAATGTTCCGGTCGGCAGGGATGCAGACGGTCGCGGGAAGTTCGCGAGCGAGCATCGCTGTCTGCCGTGATGGAAACGGCGCATGTCCAGCGAAGATCGTTATCTCGTCACCGGAGCCGGTGGCTTCATCGGCAGTCATCTGGTGGAAACTCTGCTGAAGCGGGGCTACCGCGTGCGAGCCTTTCTGCGCTACACATCGAATGCCGGACGCGGCTGGCTCAACGATCTGCCGACGGAACTGCACGACCGGCTGGAAGTCTTCTTCGGAGATATCGCCGACCACCGGGCCGTCCTGGAGGCGGCTCGCGACTGCGCTCAGATCTATCATCTCGCGGCGCTGATCGGCATTCCCTATTCGTATGTCGCGCCGCAGAGCTACGTGACGGTCAACGTCCAGGGAACGCTCAACATTCTGGAAGCGGCTCGAACGCACGGCACAGAGCGCTGCGTCGTGACTTCCACCAGCGAGGTTTACGGCACGGCGATCTACGCGCCGATTGATGAAGACCATCCGTTGCAGGGCCAGTCGCCGTATTCCGCAACGAAGATCGGTTCGGACCAGATCGCGCTGAGCTACTACCGCGCGTTCAATCTGCCGGTCACGGTCGTGCGTCCGTTCAACACTTTCGGGCCGCGGCAGAGCACCCGGGCCATTATCCCGACCATTATCACGCAGGCCCTGCAGCGGGATGTCATTGAAGTCGGCAGTCGCGATCCGGTCCGCGACATGGTTTACGTGGAAGACACGGCCGCCGGGTTCATCGAAGTCGGTCAGTCCACGGCGGGAATCGGTTCGGTGACCAATCTGGCCACCGGCGTCGGCGTCACGGTCGGCGATCTGATTGACCGCATTCAGGCCATCGTCGGCCGGAATCTGCCGGTGGTTGAACGAGATGAACGCAAGCGGCCGGAGAAGAGCGAAGTCTTCAAGCTGCTGGGATCGGCGGAGAAAGCGAAACGGGAAACCGGCTGGCATCCGCGCGTGTCGCTCGATGAAGGTCTGCGGCGCACGATCGAATGGTTCCGTCGCAGTGGACACATTCAAAATGTCGGGGAGTATCGCGTATGAGAGCTGTCATCCTGGCCGGAGGCCGCGGCGCCCGTCTGGCTCCGTACACGACCGTCATTCCCAAGCCGCTCATGCCGCTCGGCGAAACGCCCATTCTGGAGATGGTCATCACGCAACTGGCCGCCGCCGGTTTCAAACGCGTGACGCTCACCCTGGGCTACATGAGTTACTACTTCCAGGTCTTTCTGGCGCAGAGGAAACGTCTGCGCGAAATGGTTGAGATCGACGTCGTCGAAGAAACCACTCCCACGGGGACGGCCGGTTCGCTGTCGTTCGTGCCGGACCTGACGGAACCGTTCCTCGTCATGAACGGCGACATCTTCACGGACCTCGATTACGGCGCGCTCTACCGCAGTCATTGCGAATCCAATGCGTGGCTGACGATCGCCGCCTATCCCAAGCCGGTGAAGATCGACCTGGGCGTGCTGGAAACGGACGAAACCGGCCGGCTCATCGACTACATCGAAAAGCCCACGCTGCATTACTCGGTCAGCATGGGGATCTACATCTACAGCCCGGAATGCCTCGCGCTGATTCCGAAGGGCGAGTACCTCGACTTCCCGACGCTGGCTTTGAAAGTCCGCGATGCCGGGCAGACCGTGATGACCTGGAAGTCGGACGCCATGTGGTACGACCTGGGACGGCCGGAGGATCTGGTGGCCGCGACGGAAATCTTCATCGAGAAGCAGTCCCGCTTCATGCCCCGGATCGCTTCGGAAGCCCGCGCCGCATGAATCCGCAGCAGTAGGCCGGGCTGTGCCCGGCAAACGAACTTCAAGCCGTGCGAGGCATGAAACCGATCCAGTCGCGGAGCGACTGGACTACGTAGCTCAGTCGCTCCGCGACTGAGAACCGCTCATTCAGGCGAGGTTGCCTGTGCCTTCTGATGCTCAAAAGTCAGATGCCAAACGATCGGTGCTGGTCTTCGCCGGCACATCGTTCATCGGCCGGCACATTGTCGAACGGCTGACGGCGGAGGGACACTCCGTCACCATCACGTCGCGCCGGCCCGGTCAGGGACTGCTGTGCGATCTCACGAACCGCGAGCAGGTCATTGCCGCCCTTCGAGAAACTCAACCGGACTGGATCATCCAGTGCGGCGCGGCCACTTCAACCACCGATCCCTGGCAGCTTTATCCGGTTCACGTCACCGGAACATTGAATGTTCTGGAAGCGGTCAAGGAACATGCTCCGGAATCGCGGCTGCTGATCATGGGCAGCGCCGCTGAATACGGTCCGGTCGGGCCGGAGCGGTTGCCGGTGACCGAAGACTGCGTGGCCGATCCACCGTCGTTCTTCGGAGCGTCGAAGCTGGCTCAGACACAACTGGCCCGCGCGGCAGCGGCGACTCACGGGCTGCGAGTCACCGTCGTCCGGCCGTTCAATGTGATCGGCCCCGGCCTGCCGGATTTCTATTTCGCGAAGTCACTCGCGCGGCGACTGGCGGCGATGACAAAGAACGGCCAGGCCCCCGGAACTCCGTTTGAGATTGTCAATGCGGACGCCACCCGCGACTTCGTGGATGTCCGCGATGTGGCCCGTGCGGTGGAAGCCCTGCTGGCATCAGACGTCTCGCCAGCCGGGTCGGCGGACGTGTTCAACATCTGCACGGGAATGGAAACGTCGCTGCTGGATGCAGCCCGGCTGCTGGGCGAACTCGCCGGCGGCCTGATTCCTCAACCGGCCGGCAGCGCGGCTTCGCGCGGCGGCATCGTGCGTTCCGTCGGCAGTTGCGGGAAGCTTCAGCAGCGGACCGGCTGGTCACCGCAATGGACCTGGCAGCAGAGCCTTCGCGACCTGTGGGCGGAAGTCCGGATGTGATCGCTGGTAACACCCAGGCTGGCTCAGGATGGAAATCTCTGTCTCGAAGCCGCCATGCTCCACGCCGTCGCATCGGACAATTCCGGCTGAACCCGCGAAGGAGGACTCGCGCATGGCTCATATTCTGGCGCTCGATCAGGGAACGACCTCCAGCCGGGCGATGGTGTTCGCTCAGGATGGACTCGCTGTCGCGACGGCGCAGCAGGAATACGAGCAGCTCTATCCATCACCGGGGCATGTCGAACACAACCCCGAAGACATCTGGCGGACTCAGCTGGAGACCGCGCGACAGGCGCTGTCGCAGTCCGGTCTGCCGCTGAAAGACATCGCGGGACTGGGCCTGACGAATCAACGCGAGACGACAATTCTGTGGGAACGTGCCACAGGACGTCCGGTCGGAAACGCCGTCGTCTGGCAGAGCCGCATCACGTCCGCGCTGTGTGAGCAGTTGAAACGGGAAGGTCACGAAGACCTGTTCCGGACAAGAACCGGTCTGGTGCTCGATCCTTACTTCTCCGGAACGAAGATCCGCTGGCTGCTGGACCGTTTCGATCTGCAGCAGAAGGCCGAGCGGGGTGAGATCGCGTTTGGAACCATCGACACCTTCCTGGCGTGGCGGCTGTCCGGAGGCCGGCTGCATGTCACGGATTACTCAAACGCCAGCCGCACGCTGCTGTTCAACATCCACACTCTGGACTGGGACGATGAACTGCTTCGAGTGCTCAACATTCCGCGCGCCATGCTTCCTCAGGCCCGGCCCTCGTCCGAGCGTTACGGCTTGACTGATGCGTCGCTGCTGGGAGCCGCTCTGCCCATCGCCGGCATGGCGGGCGATCAGCAGGCAGCCACGTTCGGTCAGGCATGCTTCCAGCCGGGACAGGTGAAGAACACCTACGGCACCGGCTGCTTCATGCTGATGAATACCGGTGAGACGCCGATCGCATCGCAGCATGGACTGCTCACCACCATCGGCTGGGGATTGAACGGCAAAGTGACGTACTGCCTCGAAGGTTCGGTCTTCATTGCCGGGGCTGTCATACAGTGGTTGCGGGACGGGCTGGGGCTGATCCAGCAGGCTTCTGAAAGCGAGGCTCTGGCCGCGACGGTGGACAGCACCGATGGAGTGTACCTGGTCCCGGCCTTCGTTGGTCTGGGAGCACCCTACTGGGATGCCGATGCGCGGGGAGTTATCACCGGATTGACGCGCGGCACGACGAAGGCGCATCTCGCGCGGGCCGCGCTGGAATCCATTGCGTATCAGACGCGCGATGTCCTGGAAGCCATGCAGCAGGACTCCGGACAGAAGCTGGATGTGCTCCGGGTCGATGGCGGCGCATCGGCGAACCGGCTGCTGATGCAGTTTCAGGCGGACCTGCTGGATGTCCGCGTGCAGCGGCCCGTCGTTCAGGAAACAACGGCGCTGGGAGCGGCTTATCTGGCGGGACTGGCCACCGGAGTCTGGGACAGTCCCGGCGAGGTCACTCAGAACTGGCAGCTCGATGCCGAGTTCATCCCGCGCGACAACCGGACCGAGATGAATGAACGGTATGCCGGCTGGAAGCAGGCCGTCCGCCGGACGCTCTCATGAAGGCACGCGAGGTTGTATTTCATGTGGCCGTGACTAATGCGTTTGATTGTTTAACCCGCAGCCGAAGGCGCGGGCGTTTCCAGGGTGTCGCAACGGTTCGACGCCTGCGCCTCTGGCTGCGGGTTAAACGAAGACATCAGGCATCTGGAACGCCTCGCTGGAAGCCGCGCGACGTATCAACAACAGTCGCAGTCACGACTGGTCTCTCTGGTCGTATTGAAGACAACGCCGGACGGAGAATGCAGGACGGGATGAACGCTCGAAGAAGTCGATCCGCTGAGGATCAGCCGCTGTTTGAATTCTGGAGCCGGACGGATCTCAACCGGTTCCGCAAGAGCCTGGCCGACTGGTTCCGCGAACGCGCGCGCGATCTGCCGTGGCGGCGGACCGGAGATCCATACCGGATCTGGATCAGTGAGGTCATGCTGCAGCAGACAACGGTCGTGGCCGTGGTGCCATACTTTGAAAAGTTCATTGCCCGGTTTCCGACCGTGCAGGATCTGGCGGTGGCGAATCAGGATGACGTGCTGCGGCACTGGGAGGGCCTCGGCTATTACAGCCGCGCGCGGAATCTGCACCGGGCAGCTCAGGCACTGGTCAGCCAGAGTGAGGGCCGCTTCCCGGAGACGGTGGAGGAGCTGACCAGTCTGCCTGGCATCGGTCGCTACACGGCCGGCGCGATCCTGTCCTTCGCGTTTGACCGTCCCGCGCCGATCCTCGAAGCCAACACACTGCGGCTGTATTCGCGGCTGCTCAACTTCGATGGCAATCCCCGCGCGACGCACGGGCAGAAACTGTTGTGGGCGTTTGCCGCGCATCTGCTGCCGGAGTCAGGTTCGGGGAACCTCAACCAGGCATTGATGGAACTGGGGTCACTCGTCTGCACGCCGCAGAATCCGGACTGCGAACACTGTCCGGTCCTGAAGCACTGCCGCGCGCGGGAGGCCGGACGTCAGAACGATATCCCCGCGCCGATGGTCCGTCCGGACGTCACGGAACTCGTCGAAGTCGCTCTCACGATTGAACACGCCGGCCGGTATCTGCTGCGACGGAATCCGGAAGGTCAGCGCTGGGCCGGTCTGTGGGACTTCATCCGCCTGCCGCACGATGAAGCGCTGGCTGAGGAAGCGGCGCTCCTGAAGCCGCACCGCAACGTTTCCCGGAAGCTGGCTGGTCGGCTGGAACAACTGGTCGCGGAGCAGACCGGTCAACTGATTCAGGTTCAGACGATGCTGAGTTCCATCCGGCACAGCGTGACTCGATACCGGATTCAACTGCAGTGTCTGAGCGCGTCCGCTGAAGAACCCGTCATCGGCGAGAGCGCGGACATGCAATGGGTTCCGGTATCGCGGCTGCACGAGTTTCCTCTGTCCGTGACCGGGCGCCGACTGGCTCGCCTGGTGGAAAGGATCCAGGCTGAAGCCGCCGCGGAAGAGATGCCGGGCGCAGCCCGGCCTACGCCTCGACTGGTGGAAACAATCCAGGCCGAAACCGCCTCTGCTGAAGAGAGCACCAGACCGGGCCGGCTGTTCTGATTTCCGATCAGCTCTGACGGGTTGCGATCGGTGGTGCCAGACGGGGGCCGTTGTTCAGAACCTGTGTCAGAGCGGCGATGAAGTCCGGAGCCGGTTCTTCGGTGACTCGCCGCAGCTCTTGAACGGCACCGGACTCCAGAGCGATCCGCAGGCTGTTGAGCCGCGTCCGCATCTGATCGAGCAGTTGCTCTGTCTCGGAAGTGGAAAGGTCGTGACGCACCAGGACTGTTTCGGTGTCTGTCCGCTCGCGATGCAGCCGGGCCAGCACGGTTCCCTGAGTCCGGTACAGAAAGTGATCGCAGTAAGCCCGGCGCAGCTCTCCGCCCGGGTTGAACTGATAGACGGGATCCTGACCGAAGTAGACCGACAGCGATCCATCCCGCTTCAGGCCGGTCAGAACGGGTTCCGGTTCTCCGGGCACGAGCCATTCCACCCGGCTGCGCAGAGCGACCGCTTCGCGGATGAGGTCTTCGCGATCCGATTCGTGACGGGCCACAACTGCTTCCGATCCCTGCGGCTTCCGGTCTCCTGCACACAGCGCCGCAGAACCTGACACCCCGGTTCATTCCGGACATTTCCGACGCACCCGGCGCCCGGATCGGAATGAAACTCACAGGGAGATTATCGGCGGGAGGCGGGCGGGAGTATGCTCTGCCGCGAACCGGCAGTTTCACGAGGCCACTGATGTCCGCAATCCTTCCTGGCTGGCAGTCTTCAGGCGAGATTCAACTCGTCGATCCGGACCGCGCCGCCCTGGTCGAGCAGCGGCATCGGCAACTGTCCGCGTTCCTCAAGGAACGAAAGTTCGACGGCCTGCTGCTGATGCGGCCCTGCAATTTCAGCTGGCTGACGGCCGGTGGCGATAACACGCGCGGCAGTTCGAGCGATGTGACGTCCGCGCTGCTGATCACTCCGGAAGCCCGAGTCATCCTGTCCCGCAACACGGATGCCGGACAGATCTTTGACCGGCAGGTCGGCGGGCTGGGCTTCCAGCTCAAGGAACGGCACTGGTACGAAGACCGCTCCATTCTGATGCTGGATGTGGTCCGCGGCCGGACCGTGGCCTGCGACCAGCCGTTTGAACGCTGTCCCGAAGTCGCCCCGCATCTGGCCGGGATGCGTCTGCCGCTGGGTTCCTCGGAAATCCGGACGCTTCGCGAACTCGGCCGCATCGTTTCGCATGCGGTGGAAGCGACGGCCCGCAACTTTCAACAGGATGATTCCGAAGCGGAAGTTGCCGGACAACTCGCTTATCGGCTGATCCGGCATGGCGTGCATCCCGAACGCATTCAGGTGCTGGCCGATGGCCAGGGACATCGTTACCGGCACTGGTCCTGCGGACCGAATCCCATCGAACGGACCTGCGTCATCAGCGCCATCGGGCGACAGCGCGGTCTGCACGCGGGCGCATCCCGCACGGTCTGCTTCGGTCATCCGTCCGATGACATCCGGCAACCGCATCTCGACTGCCTGCTGGTCCAGGCGACCGGCATGTTCTTCTCGCAGCGGCAGTGGGAGCTGTATGAAACCTGGTCGCGCATCGAACGCATCTACGAGAAGTTCGGCCACTCGGAAGAATGGCACTTCGCCGATCAGGGCTGCGTGACCGGCTATGAACTCAGCGAAGCCCCGATCGTGCCGCGCAGTCAGTTCCGGCTGACCGAAGGCATGCCCATGATCTGGCAGCCGTCCATCGGTCCCGCAATGACGATGGATACCATGCTGATCGGCGCCGCCGGCTTCGAGATGATCACGCCGATGGAGAACTGGCCGCAGATCAATGTGGATGTGAAGGGCATCATGATCCCGCGCCCGGACGTGCTGATCCGGCGGGAACGGCCGGCGTGAACACCGGCTCGCCGTACTTCTCCCTGCCGAAGCGTTCGATGAGCGCGCTCGCGGTCGGACTGAGCAGGAATGCGGCCAGCTTTTGCGCGGCATCATTCCGGACATGGGCATGCTTCGCGGGGTTGACCGGCAGGATCGAATAGTCGTTCCGCAAGTCTTCTCCGCCTTCAAACACGATGACCAGGTCGAGCGTCGCTTTGAGAGCGAGAAACGTCGGCCGGTCACAGAGGACATACGCCTTCTTCTCGGATGCCACGCGCAGAGTCTCTCCCATCCCGGTTCCGGTGCTGACGATGTTCTCTCCGGTTGTCGCCAGCTCAGCGGCCTTCCGAAGCTTGAGTTCGCGGGCGTGCGTCCCCGATCTGTCGCCCCGCGAAATAAAAACCTGCCCGCTGTCGGCAATGCGTTTCAACGCATCCAGAGCGGACCTGGCCTCGCGGCAGGTGGCGGGATCATCGGCCGGTCCAGCCAGGATATAATCGCTGTGCATCAATGGCAGCCGCGCGGTGCCCCAGCCTTCCGCCGCGAATTCTTTCTCGGCGTCCGGTGAGTGCGTCAGCAGAAGGTCCACATCACCGCGGCGTCCCAGTTCCAGCACTTCTCCGCTGCCGCCGACCACCGTCTTCACTTCGATCCCGGACTCTTTCCGGAACTCATCCATCAGTACGGTCAGCAGCCCGCTGTCCTGCACCGTCGTGGTCGTTCCCAGCACCAGAACCTGTGGCGGTGCGGAACCCGAATCACAGCCGGCCACCATCATCAGCCACAGTCCAGCCAGCGGCCAGAGTCCGTGGCAAAACCATGCTTTCCAGGACATCTGCTTTCCGCTCCTGTTGGAACGCACTGATCGCCTGCGATCCGCGCTCGCGCCGGGTTGCCGGGTTGCCGGGCACAGCCCGGCCTACTCGGGGAACGGGAACGTACTGAGCGCCTGCAATCCGCGCTCGCTGCGACATGTCAGCGGGGTGATCGCAGATCCGCAACCGTTTGAGTGTTTTTCAACAGAGGAAGCGGAGGTTGATTGAGTCTCAAAAAAGAAAGCCGGCCTCGAAAGACCGGCTGACGCTTCCTGCGCGGATGACGCGATGGAAATCACTGCTTGCTGTAGCCGAGGCTCATGATGACATCGTGCAGTTCTTCGTACGTAATGAAGCGGCGGCGGTGAGTCAGTTTGTAGCGGTCGATGGCTTCCGCCAGTTCCGCCGCATCGGGATTTGCGTACTCACGGGCGTCGCGGAACTGCCGCCGTTCGGGCAGGCCTTCCGGTCGGGCGTTTCCGACATTGCGACGACGGTCCTGAAAGTTCTCAGGAGACTGGACGGGCTGCTCAATCGCTGTCTGCATGCAAAGTCCTCCCTCAGGGAGTTCAACAAACGGGACGTGAAGATGATGGACTGGCTCTGATCCGGCCACAGCCGGAACGGTCGCTGGCCGCACCACCGGGAAGCCGGACTGCAGTTTCCTGGGAGACTGCTACCATCCCGGCGAAGTGAAGCGCCTGCTGAACTCTGGACCCGGATCAGTGTGTCGGCAAACGGGAGTAACGGGATGAGATGCGGTTTGTGAGGCCTGCGGCGTCACAGCTCGTCCATCCGTCATATCCCGCAGTGTTTCGCGGAACGTGGTTCCCATAACTTCAGCCCTCGAACGATCGGACGATGCGGCGGATGAACATCACGATTCTCGGCGGAGGCGCCATCGCCACGGCATGTGCCGTGGTGCTCTCGGAACAACCCGGCAGGTCCATCCGGCTGTGGGCGCGGAATCCTGAGCATGCCGCGCAGATAGAGCGCGACCGCGAAAACCGGCGCCTGCTGCCGGGTGTGCTTCTGCCTCCGGCCGTGACAGTCACCGCCGATATGTCCGCGGCGATGCATGACACATCCATTGTGGTGGTTTCGATTCCAACGGCCTTCCTCCGCGACGCTCTGACCGCGCACCGCGACATGCTGTCGCTCGACGTTCCGTTCGTCAGCGTCATCAAAGGCATCGAAAACGGAACCTTCCTGCGTCCCGCGCAGATCATCGAAGACGTCCTGGGCACCAGCCGGACCTGCGTGCTGGCGGGGCCGAGTCATGCCGAAGAATTTGCGCGACGCCTGCCGTGCAGCGTGGTCGCGGCAGCTTCGGATCTGACTCTGGCCCGGAGCGTTCAAGCTCTGTTTTCAACCGATCGTTTCCGCGTTTACACGAATGACGATGTCGTCGGAGTGGAACTGGGCGGAACACTCAAGAACGTGCTGGCCATCGGCGTCGGAATCTGCGACGGCATGGGTTTTGGAGACAATGCCCGAGCAGCGCTGATGACGCGCGGCCTGGTCGAGATGTCCCGCTTCGGAACAACGCTGGGAGCTGACCCGAACACGCTCTTCGGACTGGCCGGCATCGGCGATCTGATTACCACCTGCACCAGTCGGCACAGCCGCAACCGGTATGTCGGCGAACAGCTCGGCAAGGGCCTGTCGCTCGACGCGATTCTGGCCGGCATGTCGGCCGTGGCCGAAGGCGTCCGCACCGCGCGCAGCGTTCACGATCTGGCGATTCAGCACAGCATCGACATGCCGATCACGCGCGAAGTCCATGCGGTTCTGTTTGAGGGCCGCGATCCCGCCGCCGCGACCGACGCCCTGATGGGCCGCCCGCCGCGCCGTGAATGACTCAGACGGATCGCAGGAAACAGCCCGGGCATGCCGGTGTTCGAAGGGCTGCCTCCCGTTTGATCAGCAAAACGTCCGGCCGGCGAATACCTGCGGAGAATGCTGCCTGGCGATTGACGGGTTCTGGCCGGGAACTTCAGCGGAGAGGGAGGGATTCGAACCCTCGGTACCCTTACGGGCACGCCGGTTTTCAAGACCGGATTCAGTATGTCGCAACGGTCAATCTTGTAAGGGCTTAGAACCACCCCAGTCAGGGCGTTGCACCAGATGTTGCACCCCACTGCCTGACAGCCCTCTTTCGGAGGATCTTCAGGCGGTCGCCGCCGCATGGCCTGATCTTCCTGATCACATCCGTCAGGCCATCCTGACGCTCGTTCAAACCGCCGACGGTCTCGGGAGGAGCACCTCCCATGATTGAACTGGCAATGCCCGGCAACACCACGACAGATGCCGGTCGGAAGGAAGTCGTCGATACGTCGTCCGACGAGGAGATCCTTCTGAATCTCCTCTTCTCGATGAAGGTGCAATACCACATCGACAAGACCGGCGAGCCTTGCCTGCTTCTACCTGGTGACCCGCTCGAACGAGCCTATCCGATTCAGTCGCGGCGGGTGCGAGCCTACATCGCCGCACTTGCTTGGACATCCGTCCAGATGCTGCCCAGTACGGCGGAACTGGATCGAGTCCTTCGTGTGCTGGAAGGTCTTGCCTGGGAACTCGCCCCCCAGGACGCGACCCGCGAACAGCTCTGGCACAGCCTTCAGGACAAGCCGGTTCTGCAGGTCGTGATCGAGTTCATGCGGGAGCGTGAGAAGCACGAAGCCCAGATGCACGCCTTCCTCAACGACCTGGAAGCTGTCGCCCTGAAGCAGAAGTTCGACGTGTACGCCAAGCAGTGGCCGAAAACGCCGGCTCATTTGAGTGCCCAACTCCGGCAGGGACAGAACCGGGAGATTCTGAAGCAGCTCGGCATCGGGGTCGACATCACGCGGGACAAGAACGGAGCCAAGGTCGTCGTGAGTCGCGTGACGCCAAGTATCCCAGGTGACGACGAGGAGCAACCGGCGTCATCGGCAGCGTCACCCAATAAACCGCACCCCGCAAACAACTTGGCGACGGGTGATGCCGTTGACGGCAAAATCCGCCAACAGCGGCTTGAAGCATTAATCCTGAACCGTCTCAACCAGCACATCAACCACGAATAGAACCCGGAGGTCGCACCATGACGAACGATATCAAGCGATGGATTCCCACACGCTGGCAAGACGTAGCCGGCAATTCCACCCTTATCGAGCACTTTCAGGACATCCTTCGGGCAAGTTTCGACGGTGAATTCAACGGGCTGAACACGCTCGTCACCGGCAAGTCCCGGTCCGGAAAGACTGCGATCGTCAAGTTTTTCGCCCGATGCCTGTACTGCGAGCGGCTGGACCGTGAAACACTCACACCATGTGATTTTGAATGTCGGAACTGCCGCACCGATGTCAGTCGGTACGGACTGCAGGGCATTGAAGTGCAGTTGCAGGAACGGAATATCCATTACCTGCCGATGGATTGTGCCGGGATCACCGAAGCCGAACTTCGCGAGAAGCTGACTGACCTCAGGGACTACCCAGGCTTCCGCATTGTGTTCATGGACGAGGCCCATCGCCTCGTTCGCCGCAGCATGGACGAGCAACTGCTCAAGCCGGTCGAAGAGCGGGAGAACACCATGTGGATTGTCACGTCTGCCATCACCGGCGAGTTGGAGGCGATGTTCAAGAAGCGGTTCGTCCGTCTTCAAACCCAACTTCCCTCGATCGAGGAACTCTCGCTCTGGCTAACGGACCGCTGCCATGAGTTCGGAATCCACGAAATCGACAATCCATCGACGATCGTGCGGCTCGCGGAACGATCCAATCAGATTCCGGGAGACGCTCTCCAAGTCCTGGCTCGAGCGGCGATCAAGCGACCCAAGCGGCTCACCCGGCAGCTCGTTGAGAGTCACGTCTTCGAACTCGACGATTGATCGGCTCGGCGACTCCCTTCCCTCAAAAAGGTTCGGTCTGGTTGCACGCAGTACGTTCTTCCAGGAACCCAATGCGATTTGCTTCCCCCGTGGACCTCAAGTCATGAAGGACCTCCAAAATCCCAGCGAATGAATCATTCGATTCACTGGTAGAGAAGACAGACACGAAGTCACACCGCTGTCGGGAAGCAAGAGGCCATCCCAGCCCGACACGGTGCTCGCTCACGCGGGCGTGATCGATCGCGATCGATCACCACTCCTCAAATGCCGAAGCCTGAGAAAAAGAGGCGAAAGCAAGTGAATGAAATGAAACAGGACAGGAATCAGAATTAAGAACAGGACATGAACGACATCAATCAGGTGAAAGTACAGAACAGGAAAAAGCATCTCACTGGCAGGGATAAAAGCAGGACTCTGGCACAGAAGCGTATCTCTCTGATGGTCGTAACGACCGGAATGACTCAAGGACACCAGACTGAGGACCACAAAGATGGAAATCACTCCAACGATTGGCCCAGTGCGAACGCACCTGGCCCTATCACCACCGCGATCAGCCGTAGGTCGCACCCCACCGGGATACCGTGTTCTGCACGTGATCGTGCCCGAACCGATCTTCAATCACGTGAAGGCCCAGGCCTATCTCTCCGGCATGCGGTTCCCCGAGTACGTCGCCCGGTTCCTGAAGGAAGCCTGGCCCTTCACGGACAATCGCCAGCCGGCGGCAATCAGCGAACCACAGGCAGCGGAGATCGTCTCGCCCCAGGAATCCGGGGCCTGAGCCTCTCTGTGCCGGTGACGACCGCAGTGAAACCAAGATCAGCACTCGTGCCGGAGGCCATCGTGACCAGCAGGATCACCGTCATGGACGCCGACGAAGAACCTGACCAGCAGGTCCGTGTTCAACGTCATGTCTACGACTTCAACGATCTGGCCGGCGAAGTGGGCCAACGACTCACGACCATCATTCATGCTCCGGCAGGCTGCCACTACCTGAACCCTGCAGTCACCGTCTCCTGTTCGCAGCCGACCCCGGGGTTCTTCGCCGTGGTTCGTCGGGAGCAGGCCCGTTGGTGTCGAACCGCGAGCGATTCCATCAAGAAGCGGGAGCGAAGGCGGGTGAAGACGTGGGTCTGCCTTGAGCCTGCGACCACCAAGTACGCTCGCTACCTGAACCGGGCCGCGTGCCTCACCGGCCTCCTGTTCATCGACGGCGAAATGGTTCCCCATCACCGCTGGCCAGCCAGCAGCCCGCTGACGGTTGTCGTCCTGAACCCGCA
>Ga0172376_10005323_pt1 | contig 14410 bp, 15 predicted proteins | sample Lak35m_FD_121114 | JGI IMG/M metagenome (GOLD analysis project Ga0172376, IMG submission 121114) | Freshwater microbial communities from Kabuno Bay, South-Kivu, Congo - kab_092012_35m | ecosystem: Environmental > Aquatic > Freshwater > Lake | place: Democratic Republic of the Congo: South-Kivu...
AAGCCCGTCCACTGGTGCCTCGACTGTCGTTCGGCGCTCGCTGAGGCAGAAGTCGAATACGAAGACAAGACCTCGCCCGCGATCGATGTCGCCTTCGCGGTGGTTGATTTCGCCGACTTTGCACAACGCGTGGGTGTGGCCGCAGAGGCTGTGCGCAGCGCCAAGGATGTGTCGCTCGTCATCTGGACCACAACGCCGTGGACGCTGCCCGCCAACGAAGCGGTGGCGCTCGGCGCCGCCCTCGATTATGCGTGGGTGTCCATCCCGGCGCAGGGCGATTTCCCGGCGCGCGAGCTCGTGCTGGCGAGCGAACTGCTCGCCGGCATTGCGGCACGCTACGGGCTCGACGTTTCCAGCCTCGCGATCCGCGTGACCTTCAAGGGCGAGACTCTCGAAGGGCTGAAACTCGCGCATCCGTTTCTCGACAAACAAGTCCCCGTAATCCTCGGCGATCACGTCACGCTCGATGCCGGTACCGGCGCGGTGCACACGGCACCCGCGCACGGCCAAGAAGACTTCGCGGTCGGTCAAAGATATAGCCTGCCAGTCAAGAACCCGGTGGGCGGCGACGGACGTTTTCTCGAAGGCACGCCGCTCGTGGCCGGTCTCAAGATCGACGAGGGCGGTGCGCAGCTCATCGAGCGGATGCGTGAGAGCGGCGCGCTCGTCAAACATGCGCCGTACAAGCACAGCTATCCGCATTGCTGGCGGCACAAGACCCCGGTGATTTTTCGTGCGACGCCGCAGTGGTTCATCAGCATGGACCAAAAGGGCTTGCGTGCGCATGCGCTCGCCGACATCAAAAAAGTCGCGTGGACACCCGCCTGGGGCGAGCAGCGCATCACCGGCATGATCGAGAATCGCCCCGACTGGTGTATCTCGCGTCAGCGTACCTGGGGGGTGCCGATCACCTTGTTCGTGCACAAGGTGAGTGGCGAACTGCATCCGCAGACGGCAGCGCTCATCGAGCGTGCGGCGGATCTCGTCGAGCAAGGTGGCATCGAGGCGTGGTTCGCGCTGGATCCGGCCGAGTGGTTGGGCGGAGAAGCCGAGCAGTACGACAAGGTCAACGATGTCATGGACGTTTGGGCGGATTCGGGTCTCTCATTCGAGTGCGTCGCGGCGGCGCGCCCCGAAATCGCTGGGCCGGTTGACCTCTACCTCGAGGGGTCTGATCAGCATCGCGGCTGGTTCCACTCCTCGCTGCTGATGTCCGAGGCACTCAACGAGCGCGCGCCCTACAAAGGGGTGTTGACGCACGGCTTCACGGTCGATGACAAGGGCCGCAAGATGTCCAAGTCACTCGGCAACGTGATCGCGCCACAAAAAGTGATGCAGAGCCTCGGTGCCGATGTGCTGCGCCTCTGGGTCGCCTCGACCGATTACGCCAACGAGATGAGCGTCTCGGACGAGATCCTCAAGCGCATGTCCGACAGTTATCGACGCATGCGCAACACCGTGCGCTTTCTGCTCGGTAATCTTGCCGGGTTCGATCCCGCGGTCGATGCGGTTGCCATCAATGAAATGGTCGCCCTTGATCGCTGGGCACTCGCGCGCGCCCGCCTGCTGCAGCAGGAGATCATCGAAGCCTACGGCAGTTACCAGTTCCATCTCGTCTATCAGAAAGTACACGGCTTCTGCGTCACCGAACTCGGCGGTTGTTATCTCGATGTGCTGAAGGACCGGTTGTATACGACGCCGCCGCGGAGCGTGGCGCGCCGCTCGGCACAGACCGCGATGTACCACATCGTGCATGCGATGGTGCGCTGGCTTGCGCCCATCCTCTCGTTCACCGCCGAAGAAATCTGGTCGCATCTCCCGGGACGTCAGGAGTCCTCGGTGTTCCACGCGCTCTGGCATGTGCTGCCCGAGACGCCTGTCGACTCGATCGACTGGGAGGCTTTGCTCGCGCTGCGCGCCGAGGTGGCGCGCGAACTCGAGCGCCTGCGCGAAGCGGGCGAAATCGGTTCGGGGCTCGAGGCCGAGGTCGAGATCGCTTGTCCTGCGGCCGAACTCGAGCGTTTCGCAGTGCTCGGCGAGGAGCTGCGGTTTTTCTTCATTACCTCGGCCGCACGAGTGTTGCGCGATGATTCGGTCGCGACCCGTACCGTGCGTGTCAAGGCGACGAGCGCGCCAAAGTGCGTGCGCTGTTGGCACCGACGTGACGATGTGGGGGCCGAGGCCAGCCATCCCGAACTCTGCGGGCGTTGCGTGGTCAATGTGGCGGGTGGCGGCGAAACACGACGGTTCGCATGAGAGTTTTTGATCCGAGGTTTTTGGCGTGAGTCTGACGGCGCTTCGCGAATCGATCCGCAGTATGCCCGCGCGCGAGTGCGGCTGGCGCTGGTTGCCCATCGCCCTCGTGCTCGTCGTGGCCGATCAGCTCAGCAAGGGATGGATCGAAGTCAATTATTTTCTTGGTGAGTACACGCCGGTTTTTTTCTGGCTCGATATCACGCGATTGCACAACCCGGGCGCCGCCTTCAGCTTTCTCGCTGGGGCAGGAGGCTGGCAGCGTTGGTTCTTCACCATTCTCGCCATCGTCGTCACGGTGCTGCTACTCGTTTGGTTGCGGACGCTGCACGCGCGGCGCGAGGCGATCCTCTCCGCTGCGCTGACGCTTGTCATGGCGGGCGCCATCGGCAATGTGATCGATCGCATCGAGCACGGCTACGTGGTCGATTTCATTCACGTGCACTGGCAACAGGCTTACTTCCCCGCGTTCAACATCGCCGATGCGGCCATCACCGTGGGCGCGGCGCTGCTCATCTGGGATGCGATACAGGACTGGAGGCGTAATCGATGAAACTTCGGCTCGCCAATCCGCGCGGGTTCTGTGCGGGTGTCGATCGCGCCATCGACATCGTCGAGCGGGCGATCACCCTGTTTGGTGCGCCGATCTACGTGCGTCACGAGGTTGTACACAATCGACATGTCGTCGAGCGGCTGCGGACCATGGGCGCCGTGTTCGTCGAGGAACTCGTCGAGGTGCCGGACGGCGCCACGGTGATCTTCTCGGCACACGGTGTTTCCAAGGCTGTCGAGGACGAAGCCAAACAGCGTGCGCTCAATGTATTCGACGCCACGTGCCCTCTGGTCACCAAGGTACACATGGAGGTGCGGCGTTACGCTCGCGAGGCGCGCGAGGTGATCCTCATCGGCCACGACGGACACCCTGAAGTGGAGGGGACCTTGGGTCGTTTCGATACATCCTTCGGCGGGCGCATCCACCTCGTCGAATCCGCCGAGGATGCGGCGCGACTCGCGGTTGTCGAGCCCAACAAACTCGCCTTCGTCACGCAGACCACGCTATCGGTCGACGATACCGCCGAGATCGTGGCGACGCTGCGCGGACGTTTCCCCGAGTTGGTGACACCGCGCAAGGAAGATATTTGTTACGCGACGCAGAACCGGCAAGATGCAGTCAAGGATTTGCTGCGCGAGTGCGATGTGCTCGTCGTAGTGGGTTCGGCGACGAGTTCCAACTCCAATCGCCTCGTCGAGCTCGGCCACCGCGCAGGTATCCCGGCGTACCTCGTCGATGGCGCTGCTGATCTCGATCAGGCCTGGTTTGCCGGCAAGCAGTGTGTTGGCATCTCCGCCGGGGCGTCAGCCCCAGAGGTACTGGTCCGCGAGGTCATCGAACGCCTGCGTGTCTGGGGTGCCGAGGCACCGGTTGAGCTGTTGGGTCGCGAGGAGCATGTGGTGTTTGGTTTGCCCCGCGAGCTTCGTGTGCCGGCAGCGGGTGCTGGTGCAACGGGTGGCTCGGGCGCCACCAACTGACCTATAATTTGTCCGCATGATGGTCCCCGCCACACCGAACCCGTTGGCCGATCGCCTGCGGTCTTCCGGCATACACCCCACATCCCAGCGGCTGCGGATCGCGGCGCTGCTGCTCACTGCCCCCCAGCATCTGACGGCTGACCAGCTGCTTGCGCAACTGCGTGCGAGTGGCGTGCGGATTTCCAAGGCGACGGTCTACAACACGCTCAATTTGTTTGCGGCCAAGGGGGTCATCCGCCCGTTGCCGGTCGATGGAGATCGGGCCTGGTTCGACTCCAACACCGAGCCGCATTTCCACTTTCGCGACGTGGACACCGGCGCGCTGACCGACCTCTTGCCCCACGAGGTTCGCTTCGAGCGTCTGCCTCCGCCCCCCGAGGGGATGGAGTACGCCGGCATCGAACTTTTCATCCGCCTGCGGCGCGTTTAATATCCGCAACCCGGCTGCTGCCCGGGGTCCTGATGCCGGAATAGCTCAGTTGGTAGAGCGGCGCATTCGTAATGCGTAGGTCGTAGGTTCGAATCCTATTTCCGGCACCATCTCCTTACACCCGCAGGATCTTGGCGTTGAACAGCGTGGCACTGCTGTCGATCGCGAAGTCCATATCCTCGATGATCATCAGCAAGCCGTAGAACACAAAGATCACGAGCAACTGCACACAGAGACCGATGATGCCGGGCGCGGCCAGCATCACGAGGATGAAGTAGAGGTTTGCCAATAGCTTCATCCACGCATAGAAGGCTGGTGGGAAGCTGCTCTGGGTGCGAGTGAGAAAGACGGCGAGTCGCTGCACCAGCACGGCATGGAAGGGCACATCCATGCTGGGTCGGGCTTTCACGACCGAGCGGACCTGGTCGAGGAACGCGGCCGTATCCGCCTTGATGTCTTCGTAAGGTACTTGAGCGGTTACGAAGCCGTCGATTCTTGTCCTGAACTTGCCGAAGACCTGCTCGCGCTTTTGTGCGTCGACGGCCTCGTGGAAGACATCGCGAAAGTCGCGCTCGAACCCGTCAACAGCGTCCATCGCAATTCGATGCAGCTCGCCGATCTCCTCGCGTTTCTTGTTCACCATGCCGAAGGTAATGGCCATCGAAATGCCGAAAGCCGAGCCGACCGCAGTCACCGCCATCAGCAATACCGGGCCGTCGATGTAGTCATGCAAATCGACACCGAACAGGGGTTGCAGCATTTGCGCGAAAACCCGGATTCCGAGGTGTAGCGCGATCGCCCCGAAGACCATGGTGAAAACCGATACGCCCAAGACCTCGACGAGCAGGTTACCCATGCGCAGCAGTTTCAAGACGCGCAGCAATCTGAAGAGACGCAGCAGAGTGAAGACCACGACATTTTCGGGATGGACATCCCAGCCCAGCGCCATCGCGACGATCGCGAGTGATGGCAAAATCGCGAGGCCATCAAAGATCAAAAATATGCCGTTTTTCCAATCGCTGGATCTGAAAGAAACCAGTCTCAGCAGGAAGTCCGTCGAGAACGCCAGCAGCAAGAACGCTTCGACAGCGATGACGATCGGATGGTCGTGAGTGTAATACTTCGGGTATTCCTCGATCAAAAACATGAAGAAAATCGAGCCGAAAATCGTCGCGATCATGAACGCCATGTAGCCACGTCCAAGCGGAGTGCTGGGGTGGTTGAGTTCCCTGTTAAGACCTGCCAGTGCCGATGTCATCAGAGGCCTCTGCCGGTGTACGGCTTATTTCGTGATGGGTTTTAGGATTCGGTGCAGCGTCACTTCGTAGACGCTTTCGCGCATGACGGCTTTGGCGCTGTAACAGCCGATCAGCGCACAAATCATCAATTCGATGCCGTGGCTGTAGAAGCCGCTCATCTCTGCCACGATCAGGGCAGTGGTGATGGGGGTGCGGATCACGCCCGCCAAAAAAGCCGTCATCCCGAAGAGCACCAGCAATTGCCGCGCATCGATCAGATCGGTGAGTAGTGCGAAGTCGTAACCAAAGCCACCGCCGATCGCCAGCGAGGGCGTCAAAATTCCTGCTGGTACACCCGTGGCAAAGGTCAGCGTCGTCGAGACCGCCTTGGTCAATCCGATTGAAACAACGTCCGCTTCGATGGTGGCTGCAGGATCGAGTAGCAGAGCGCTCGTCTCGTTACCGGAGCCCATCGAGAGGCCGCCGGTCCAGATGCCAAGCAAAGCGAGTCCGACACCGATCACTGCGGCGATGAGGCCGCCGTGCGCGGGGCTGCGGGCTGCCGGCATCAAGCGCGGTAAACCGATCACCATCAGCCAGCCCATCGAACCTGCCGTGACTCCGCAAAAGACGGCGAGGACGAGCACGCTCCACCACGGCGGCGAGACGGGTGAATCGATGGGAATGTCGAAGAACTGTCGTTCCTGGGTAAGCAGCCAGGTGACGAGGGCGGCCACAACGACCGTGACGGCGACAATCGCGCTTGAGCGGTAGCGTTTGCGCCAGAGAAACTCCTCGAAGGCGTACATGACACCGGCAAAGGGCGTACTGAACGCGGCGGCGAGGCCCGTGGCGGCGCCGGTAATGACGAGGAGGCGGGGCGATATGGTGATCTTGCCCAGAAGACGCGACCACGAGGCAAGCAGTGACGCGCCGATTTGAATAGCGGGTCCTTCACGACCGGCGGTACCACCGCCAGCCATGGCAAGACAGACGGCAACCGCCTTGAAGAGCGCGTCGGTCGGACTAAGCAGCCAACTACCGGTTGCGCTTTTGATCGAGCGTGGCTGCTCCGTCACCGCCATGACTTGCGGGATACCGCTGCCGGCAGCAGCCGGCACGAAGCGCAGCGTCAAGTAGCGAATACCGCCGAGTGTGATCGGCGTGATGAGCAGAAACCACCAAGGTGACAGGGCGAGCACCCGTTCCCGGACGACTCGAGCCCATTCCTCGCCATGATGGAAACCCAGCATGAAGAGGGCGATGACTATCCCTCCTGCAGCAACAAACAGCCAAGCAAGAGAGCGGCGCCAGGCGGTGTTGCGAGTTGGCGTCACGCTCAAACTTTATAGATCGTATCGGCAACGCGACGCTGATTGGCGTCCACCTTCTCGCGTAGCGCCATGATTTCTGCGCGCTGACTTTCCAATCTTTCTTCGATATCGGTGAGTATCGCCGACTCGGCGCTTGCCGTATCGAATCGAGTCTGCAGTCGTTCGCGGTTACCTTGAGCGCGCTCGCGGATGGCGGCGATCAGTTCCAGATTTTCGTTGACTCGCTCAGTGTTGGATTGATCGGCGGCCTGCTGCATCTGGTGTGCTAACTCACCATCGAAATATTGGGCGTTGCGGTCTGCGGCATCATCGCAGTGCTCGGTCATGGCATCGTTAACATCGGCGAAGAGCGCGGTCGCTTCCTTGATAAGGCGATAAGCCTCGAGCATCTTGTCGTTGGCCTCGATGAGTTGCCGGTTGATCTTCGAGCGATGGTCAAGGTTTTCGATGCGACTGCGATTCGTCATCGAAGTCTTGAAAACCGTCTGCTCAGGTGTCGCTGGCTCCAATGAATCCAGGATCGCCATGCGATTGCGATAGACGTCGTCGGTCATTCGCATTATTAGTTCGCGATTGCTGTTGGACGCGATTGCGTAAAGCTTGAGCGCTTCGACGATGTTTTCATCCGAGCGTCCGCGAGAGACGGAGACAAGCGCGGCGTTGAAATAGACGTAGGCTTCGGCATCGAATATCAGTCGCTTGTTGCGTTGTGCCCGATTTTTCAATTCGTCACTCATGGACTACTCCTTGCGTAGCGTCGACACGAACGCGACTCCCTCGGGGAGCGCGAGGCGTGACGAACGGTTGAGACGATTTACGGTGATCATGCCCACGCCGGGCTCGTTCAAGCGGAAGTCCCGGTAGATCATTGAATAGATGTAGTCCGACTGGTCGGCAGAGACCACCGCATGCAGGATCTCGGTCTTCGGGATCTCGGGCAGATTGCCTGCCTCACTCGCGCGACCGATCGGCTTGCCGCGAGCGGAATAAAAATAGGCCTCATGAATTCCGCGACGATACAAGGACTCCATGACCGCCTCGGCGCCACCCTCATACATCACGCAAGTGATGAGACGGGTGTAGTCGATTCGTGGGACTTCGTTCATTTGCCTTCCACCAGGTTAGGTGGCAGGTAAGTCGCTGCTTGCAGGAGGGGCGTCACATACAAATAGCCCATCCCCGGAGTGTCGAGTCGACCAATGATGAAGATTCGTTCGAAGATGCGATCGACCTGATCGCTCGGCACCATGAAGCTGATGATCTCTCGCTCGACGTCGACAGCGACGCCGAGCAAACCCATGCGTTCCCGCACACCGGTGCCGACGCCCATGTGGACAGTGGCACCTTGCACGCCGAGTTCGAGAAGGGCGTTATTGATGGTATCGGCCATGCCTTTCTGGATGACGCAGGTCATCAGCGACACGTCGATCAGGTTGGTCATTCTGCGCTTGGCCATGAATCTCTCCTGGCGCGTTTTAGACAAAAGTTCGGGTTGGATCAGCGGGCCGCTTCAGCAGTGCTGGCTGCCAATTCTTTTTTGGTTTTCCATTGCACGTAGATGCCGAGAGCCAGCACCGCGCAGATTGGCGCAATCGAGGCGGCTGCAAGGATGCCGAAGCCTTCCAGAGCACCCACGGCCTTTCCAAAGCCGAGCCCCATTGCAAGCACGAGAGGAACGGTGACAGGCCCTGTCGTCACGCCGGCGCTATCCCAGCCGACGTTGACGAATTCCTCGGTCGACAAGGCCGTCAAAATGAATGCCAAGATGTAGCCTGGCACCAGTATATAGAGCAGGTTGAAATCGAAAATCAGCTTGCATACGCCGAGCATGATGCCCGTCGCCACGCCAATCGCCACGGCATACATCAGCATCGATTTTTTGAACGCGCCGTTGGTGAGATTCTGCACCGTCAGTCCGAGCGCATTGAGCGCAGGCTCCGCCATCGTCGCTGCGTAACCCAAGGCCCATGCGAAGGCCGCAGCGAGGAAGATGCCGACGGCTGCGGGGTAGAGCGGTGCATTCGGCATCGCATCGATGGCGACGAACGCACCGGGAATCAGCGAGCCGGTCTGCGCGCCCAAGGCCGCCAGGCCATAGGTGAGGCCGACGTTGAAGGTGCACATGCCGAGCACGCAGAGGAAGAGGCCCCAGACGATGATGAACGCGTTCGGGAGTTTTTCTTTGAGGATGCCGAAGAGCACCACCATCAAGAAAATGACGAGTGGCACAATGGCTTGTACGCCCAGGCGTACATCGAGACCGGGCGATACTTCGTGCCACGCCGGCGTGGCTGCCGAGGCTGCGGCAGCGCTCTTTGCGGCGACCTCGGCCAGAATGACGTCCACCGGCACGGTGAATTTCCAGAAGATGGCTAGCGCAAGCACTGCCAGAATCGGGAAAACCGACGCTAGGGTTACGATGCCGAAACCCGAGAGCTGGGAATTGCCTTTACCGCCTGAATTGGCGACGCCAATACCGAGTGCCAACACCAATGGCACCGTGACGGGGCCCGTCGTGACGGCGCCGCAGTCCCATGCAAGGCCGACAACGGTCGCAAGGTCATCGTCCATCGCGCAATAGGCGGTCAGCAGGATGACCGGCAGGAGACTCAAATAAATGAGTGGCTTGAGACTCCAGTCGTAGAGAAAGCGGATCGTCCCCAAGACCGCAGCGATACCGACACCGATACCGACGACAAGCACCGTGCTGCCCGCCCGATCGTTGAGCATCGTATAAAGATAGGGAGCTTTTTCCGGATCAACGATGGAGCCGGCCACTTGCAGCGTGCCGATGGCAGGCTCGGCGTAAGTCACGCCGATGCCCAGCAATAGCGCGACCGTCAGCACACCAGGCAGGGGGAGTTTGCGCGGCAGGTTGCTGCCAATGATGTCGCCGAAGGGCATCAACCCTAGCTTCAGTCCCTCCATGAATATCATCAGACCGATCATCACGGCGAGCAGCCCCGTACCGATCAAGGTGGCATCGGCCACGGTTCGTTGCAGAACGAGCCACTGGAAGATCGCGAGGAACACGGCCAGTGGGACGACCGCGCGAACCTGCTCCATGAAGCGGACGCTGAGATAGGGTTGCAGCAAGTTGACGATGTCCACACCGGACATATTCAGCTTGGTGATCTTTTGCGGGATTTCGCTCCCTTGGGCGTCGAACTGGGGCTTGGGTAATACCTTGCCGTAGGAGACCGAGGTGGTGTCCACGGTGACGGCCTGCAGGTATTCGCCGAAACGGACATTCTTTGCCATGTTTTTCCCCGAGCTAACGCAACATCAAGATTTCGTTGCGTATTTAATAATTATTCCAATATGGAAGCAAATGCCGGGTAAAACCGCAAATAATAAAATTTTGTTGCTCAACCGGTTTGTCGAGACCAAATCTGTGGCAATTGACACGATTTGATGGATTGCGCATTGCCAACGGATAGGGTGACCGAGTTTTCGGGTTAACCCGCCACATCCCTCTACGATGCGCTCATCAACTATCGCTGTCCCGAAACATCAGGCCCGAGAAGTCGTGGAAGCCTTGGAGCAAAAAATGACCTCCGAGCTGGCGACGAAATCCGATATCGCCCAGCTGCGTGCCGAAACCAAAGCCGAATCCGCGCTCCAAGCCGCCAACCATGAATCCGCGTTGCAGGCGCTCGTGGCTGGATCGATGGCGACCCTCGCAGCCTTGCTGCAGTGGTTGGCTTGAGCGCTGACGGCCGGTTAATTCAGCGCCCGCCGTGAAATAGACTCGATCAGTTGGGTCGAGCCGGTACGAAGCCGTCCACGGTCAGCACGGTGTATTTCCCTGCGCTCTGTCTTAGCGGGATGATTTTTTGATAGGCCGGATCATCATAGAAAATTCGCAGAGCAGCTAGCGATGGGAACTGCAGCACGGTGACATTCACGTTGCCAAAGTTCCCTTCAAGCAACTCGATGTCCTTGCGGCTGCCCACTGAAACAAACCGCGCTCCCGCGGCGCGCACCAGCGGCAGCGCTGATTCTGCATAGGGCTTCAATTTCGCTCGGTCAGTGATTTCAGCGATCGAGATGAGATACGCAGGTTTTCCCTGAATCTCGCTGGCATTGCCCGGCAGGCCGGCCAGCTTCACCACATTGAATGTGCCCGCGCCCTTGCGAAGCTCGACGCTGGCCCGGTACTCCGGGCTCCACCAAAACTCGTTTGGTCCCCCAAAACTCGGGAAGCGCACAAAGATGATCGACTGCGCGTCGAACTCGCCCTCCAGCACCGTGATGCCGCGTCCAACCCCGCCTGCGGCCAGATAAACACCGCCAAATTTCTGGTAAATCGGCGGCAGTGTGCGGGCATAGCGGCCGAGGACCTCGGCGTTGGTGGCAGTGCCCATGACGAGTAGATACCCGGGGCGTTCATCGGCAGCGGGTGCTGTGGACTGCGCCAGAGCGGATTGCGCCAGCAAAAACACGAATATGGCGATCAGCGAGACGCGCATGGAGTGGCTACTTCACCACATGCAAGGCACAGAGCTTATGTCCGTCCGGGTCCCGTACGTAGGCGAGATGCATCGCGCCGAGACTACCCTGACGAAGACCCGGGGGGTCCTCGATCGAGGTGCCACCCTGCGCGACCGCGACATCGTGGAACTCTTTGACCTGCGCGGCCGAGTTGCACTTGAAGCCGAGGGTCGCGCCGTTGGCGATGCTCGCCGGCTCGCCATTGATCGGTTGGGTGACGCAGAACATGCTGCCGTCGTGTCGATAGAAGAGGCGTATGTGACCGCCGCCGGATACGTTGCGCATGGCGCCCTTCGCGCCGAGCACGCCGAGCACGGCGTCGTAAAAACGTTGCGAACGCTCGATGTCGTTCGATCCGATCATGACATGGGTGAACATTTTGTTGGCCTCGCGGGCGTGGTAACTCGATAAAGCGGAGTTTACGCGCGCGGGACTATTCTCGCCGTTCTACGTTACCCCAGCGACGCCGAGCGCGCCCATGCTCGGGCTGCTTGGCATGGGCGTATGGCTGGCCGCGCGCATGGTGGGTACAAACGGCTGCACGAATCGGCGATCAAACTCGACAAAATTATCCAGGCCCGAGACGAGTACCGACCAAGCAAGCAGGCCACGCTGGAAGCGCACGAGATACTCCGGGCGATTACCGTGTTCAGGTAATGCGAATACCGATAATCGATCGGTCGAGATGTTGACGAGAGCAGCATCCGCTGCAGCGGGGTGATAGTCGGTGACCAGCGTGGCCTGCGTCTTGAGTAATTCGGCATCGGCGGCCAGCAAGCGTCGTAGTCGATCCGGAATCAAGGCGAGGCCGAGTTTTCCCTCGGCATAAGTCAGGATTTGCATGTCATGACTCCTTGGGCAAACGGATCTCGATCTCGATACGACGATTGAGGGCGCGGTTCTCCGCCGAGTCGTTGCGTGCCGAGGGCCGAGTATCGGCAAAACCTTGCGCCTCGATTTTCGCCGGATCGAAACCACGCGCGGAGACCAGCTCACGGACAACCGAAACCGCACGCGCCGCCGAGAGATCCCAGTTATCACGGTATTTCACCGTACGAATCGGAACATTGTCGGTATGGCCGCCGATGACGATTTGCGAGCCAGTGGATTTGGCCACCTCGCCGATTTTGTCGATGATCTGCACGGCGAGTGGGGTGAGCGTAGCGTCGCCGGTCGGGAAGGCGCCGCCAGAGCCGATTTTGACGATGACGGCTCCATCCTTGCGCTCGACCTTGACCAGTCCGTCACGAATCTCTCCGGAGAACGCTGCCTCGAACGTTTTTGCAGCCGCCTCGACTTTGTCGGCGCCGGCGCCGCTGCCAGAGCCCGTTGCGCTACTCGTCGAACTTTGACCCTCGACGGCATCGATCAGGGTTTTGGTGGCGCCTGAAATGGCGACTTCGCTACCCAGTTCCGGAGTCAGCGCGCTCAGTTTCTTGACGCCCGCTGCCACGGCTTGTGCTGCGGCGAGCCGTTCCGCATTCGACGCGTTTTCCTTCGCATTGAAGGCGACGGTGACCCGCGTTGCACTCGAACTCACCTCGGCGACACCGCCAGCGATTTCTTTGGCAAGGGCGGCGCGAACTTTTTCCGCATCGTCATCGACCGTTTTGAGTCCACTCGCGCCTTGCCCACCCGGTTTTTCGGAATCCATGGGCTTGCGACCTGCAGCTTCGTAGAGTTCGTCGGTTCGCAACTCCTGGTCATTTTGGCGGACCTCTACCTCGGGCTGCGTTGTGTCCGTGGTCTCCTGCTTGAGGTTGTCGACCAGTGCCAGCGTCGGCGAGGGTGAAAAATTCAAGCTGAGCAGGGTCGTCCCCTTTGGTTGCTCGACCACGGGGACTTGTTTCTGCACGCCGAAAGCGTTGCTCATGCTGCCGCTGATTTGTTTGAACTTCGGGACGTTCATCTCGGCGAAGGACAGAATCAGCACGAAAAAACACAGCAACAGGGTTGCCATGTCGGCGAAAGTGGCCATCCACATCGGGGCGCCAGGAGGACATTCCGGGCATTTCTTTGGACTCGGCGCCTCTGGCGAGACGCGTTTCGGCGGTGGCGCGGCGGGCTGCTCCGTCGCCTCTTCAACAGCGTCCGGGATTTCTTCAGCGACGACACTCATTATCGAGTGCTCAAGCCTTGACCAACTTTGCCTGCACCGCCGGCGGCAGCAACGCCATGATGGAGTCGCCGATCATCCGCGGATTATCGCCGCGGGCGATACCCTGAAGTCCGGAGAGGACCGCTTCGCGGTAGATCATTTCTTCGGCGTGGTAGATCTTCAGCTTGTTGACGATGGGCCCGCCCACCACGTTGGCGATGAAGGCCCCGTAGAGGGTCGTCAGCAGGGCAACAGCCATGGCGGGACCGATGGCTTTCGGATCGGACATGTTGCCGAGCATCTGCACCAGACCAACGAGCGTCCCGATCATGCCCATCGCCGGCGCCACGTCTACCCAGCCCTGCCAGGCAGAGATGATGGATCCGTGACGACGGTCCATGGCCTCCATCTCCGTACGCAGGCGGCTAGTGATGTTCCCCTCGTCAGTACCGTCGACAAGAAGCATCAGCCCAGACTTCAAAAATCGTTCGCTGGTTTCGGCGGCTTTCGGTTCTAGCGCCAACAAACCCTCGCGGCGTGCGAGCGTGCCGTATTCCGGCATCAGTTCGATCAAGGCCTCGAGCTTTTGCGATTTGGGCATGAATGCCTTTACCGCGCCGCCCAAGTGGCCGATGAATTCCGGCAGTGTATGTCGCGACATCACGACGAAAACGGTACCGCCGACTACGATTACGAGCGACGGAACGTCGGCGAATGCGCCGATGTCTCCCGCCGAGCCCATGGCCCAAACTATCAGACCGACGGCCCCGATCATGCCGATCAGCGTTGCGATATCCATGCCAGAAACATCTCCATGATTTGGTGCGATCATGTCGCGACACGGGTCGCGCACTTCGATTAGTCGTCAGATGGATTAATTTCGTTATACTCCGAAATGGTACTTTATTGTCCGCTGGGTGGTTAAACGCATGCGATTCGCAGGTTTGGCGACAGGTTTCTGACATGTCGATACGGTGGACAAAGATGACTCATCGGGCTTTCGCGAGCTTCTTGGTGGTTCTGTGGGTTGGCG